>CEQM01065559.1_pt1 | contig 12757 bp, 9 predicted proteins | sample 531111 | NCBI WGS metagenome assembly CEQM01 (sample SAMEA2621278, study PRJEB7988) | marine metagenome | biome: marine biome (ENVO:00000447); feature: deep chlorophyll maximum layer (ENVO:xxxxxxxx); material: "saline water (ENVO:00002010), including plankton (ENVO:xxxxxxxx)" | depth 120 m
TCCCATTTTTTTTAAAACGATGGATTATTGGAGTTAGCCAAAGGAAGGATGAAGATCGTGTTTTCGGCATTGAGAATTAATTTGGAATGTTTATTAGGCAATTTGTGGCTGACGCTTCTGATTGCAACTTTCAGTCTGCCACTGTGGGCAGAAGAGGAATCTATCCTCGAAACAAACATAGAGGTCTCTCAGAAAGAATCTCAGAAAGCTTTTTTTGAATCTCAAATAGAAATTTACAACCAAACGGTAACCGAAGAGTACAAAGGACTTGTGCAAATTCGGCTAGAGCTCTCGATACTGAACGATCAACACATCACGCAGCTACATGGACGTGCTCGCAGTTAGTTCAAGGAGTTAACTATTATGATCGCCGGTTCACTCCTCCCCCTCGAACCGGTGGTCATAGGCTTGGCCGGGAGGCCATTTAGGACCTGGGTACAACCCGGCATCGGAAGTTAAGTGCTAGTCACTAGACAGGAAGTCCAACCCGGGTCCTTTTTTTAAGACGTCTCTTTTCCCTTAATAAAAAAGGAAGCAGAATCGAGACTAGCGTGAATGAAAGTCTAAGGGCTTACCGCTTGGTGTATCAGTAATCCAACCATTTCGAAAAACAACCTCTCCATTCAACATTGTCATGTGGATACTAGATCCAAAGCTTTCACCTTCAAACGGAGACCAGCCACATCGGTACAACAAACTTTCAGAGGTGATTTTCTGAAGCTTGTCTAGATCAATAGAAACAAGGTCTGCAAAATAACCTTCTCGAATAAATCCTCTATCAACAATACCAAAAAGAACCGCCGGATTGTGTGAGCTTTTACGTACAATCTTCTCTAATGAGAGTTGGTTAGTTCTATTGAACTCTAACAGTATCTGTAACGAATGCTGGACTAAGGGCAATCCAGCAGGCGCCTTAAAATATGACTGCATCTTCTCTTCCATAGTATGTGGAGCATGATCGGTTGCAATCACATCAATAAGGTCCGTTGAAACTCCCTGCAGAAGCCCCTCACGATCTATCGAAGTCTTTATTGCGGGATTACATTTAATGCGGCTGCCTAAATCATCATAACGCGACTGGTCAAACCATAAATGATGAACACATGCCTCTGCTGTAATGTCCTTATCTTCAATAGGGCCTGCCTCAAACAAACCAAGTTCACGTAATGTACTAAGGTGTAATACGTGTAGCCTTGCACCATGGCGTTTTGCGAGCTCCACAGCCATGGATGAAGACTTATAACATGCTTCCTCCGAACGAATCTTAGGATGTGCAGACATAGGAACTTCATCCCCAAAACGTTCGCGAAATATTGCTTCATTGGTCCAAATCGTTGGTGAATCCTCACAGTGGGTGGCTATTAGGAGAGGAGAATCCTCAAAAATTTTTTCTAGCACTTCTGGATCATCTACGAGCATATTGCCAGTCGATGCCCCCATAAACACCTTAATACCACAGGCCTCACCGAGCACAACATTTCTGATTTCATCTAAATTATTATTAGTGGCGCCTAGGTAGAAAGCGTAGTTCACAAAACTTCGGCCTTTAGCTCTATCCAACTTCTCAAGCAATGCAGCTCTATTAGTTGTTGGGGGACTGGTGTTAGGCATCTCAAGAACACTGGTAATACCACCGCTTATAGCTGCAAGTGATTCTGTCGCCAGCGATCCTTTATGGGTCAATCCAGGCTCTCGAAAATGCACCTGATCATCAATTAGGCCAGGGAGCAGGTGGCGGCCCTGAAGATCTATCACCTCATCAGCCAAGCCCCCAGATAGATTAGGTTCGATACGAGAAATGCGCTGCCCATCAATAAGAATGTCGGCCTCTATAATTTTATCTTCATTAATCAACTTTCCGTTGACTAGTAACTTTTTAGTCATAGCACTCATTTATTGTTTAAGGAAGGACTCCGTAGCTGAAATTAATTCGTGAGTAATGCCTGGCTCATAAGCTGAGTGCCCAGCATCACCTACAATTCGAAAATCAGCCTCGGGCCAGCATTTTGCAAGTTCCCACGCACTCCTCATAGGGCATACAACATCATAACGACCTTGGACAATAACTGCTGGAACATGGCGTATAAGTTCTATTCCTTTCAGTAACTGATTTTCGTCCATAAAAAAACCATTGTTAATAAAATAATGTGTTTCTATTCGAGCTAATGCAATAGCGAAATCTGGTGCCCCAAATTGCTTGGTTCTATTAGGATCAAAATCTAAAAAACTCGTCGCCCCTTCCCACATCGACCATGCTTTAGCTGCTGCGAGCTTGACCTTGGCATCATCACTGATCAACCGACGATAGTATGCAGACAATAAATCATGCCGCTCATTTTCTGGTATCTGCTCAATAAAAAGCTCCCATTGATCAGGGTACAATTCACTTGCACCAGACTGATAGAACCAATGAATTTCCTGCTCCCTCAAAAGGAATATACCTCTTAAAATCAGTCCAGTGACTACCTCCGGATAAGTCTGAGCATAGGCAAGTGAAAGTGTGCTACCCCAAGACCCACCAAAAACAAGCCATTCTTTAATATTGAGCTTATTACGCAAAAGCTCCATATCTTCCACAAGATGCCACGTGGTATTACCTTCCAAAGACGCTCTCGGTGTACTTCTACCCGCTCCTCTTTGATCAAATAATACGAGTCGATAATGTGAGGGATTAAAAAAGCGCCTGGCTGCGATGTCTCCGCCACCACCTGGACCTCCATGTACAAACAAAGCCACCTTGCCATTAGGATTTCCGCATTGTTCATAGTAAATACTATGGCCATCGCCAACATCTAGGTATCCATAATCAAACGGCTCCAGAGGTGCAAAAAGGGTGTGGTAGGTTATAGACATGGGCTGTTTGGTCGTAGAAGATACAATCTTACCTGCATTATAATATCTTTCGAACAGAGTTAATTTTCTGTCATATCTGTGCAATCAAATCCATCCGTAGTTAGTATTTACGCATGAGTTTTTCAGCTAATGATGCATTGCTTAATAGGTTGTTTCACAAGCAAAAAGATACAATCTGTTTTTCGGCAAAAATCGTAAGTGCGGCCTTTATCAATCCCTGTGAGTGAGCAAAAAGCATAAGCTTCAGCCTATAGAGACGAACCATGAAACGATCAATTATTTTTCTCTGCTTAGTTACCTTTACTAGAATTATCTGCGCCCAAGAAGTGGAGCTTGATATCCCTTTTGAGGAATTCTATTTAGATAATGGGCTACGTGTCATTGTCCATGAAGACAGAAAAGCGCCAATAGTTGCTGTAACACTCTGGTATCACGTTGGCTCAAAAAATGAGATTGAAGGAAAAACAGGTTTTGCCCATCTTTTCGAACATCTTATGTTTAACGGTAGTGAAAACTATAACGATGAGTATTTTGCACCCTTTCAAGAAGTAGGTGCCACTAGCATGAATGGCACAACGAATTCAGATCGTACAAATTATTTTCAGACCGTCCCCACAACAGCCCTAGATCTTGCAATGTGGATGGAATCGGATCGTATGGGACACCTGCTTGGGGCCATAGACCAAGAAAAACTTGACGAGCAGCGTAGCGTTGTTCAGAACGAAAAACGGCAAAGAGAAAATCAACCTTATGGGAGAGCTTTTGACTACATAACTGAAAACGTCTTTCCAAATGGACATCCTTATTCTTGGACGACGATCGGATCGATGGAAGACTTAAACGCCGCCAGTCTTGAAGATGTGTATCTATGGTTTCAAAACTATTATGGCCCAAATAACGCAACGCTAGTTCTTGCAGGAGACGTGGATGTTGAAACTGCTAAAAATACAGTCCAGCGTCACTTCGGCCATATTCCTCCTGGTCCACCAATAGCACGGATGGAAACGTGGGTGCCTTCGCTTGATCAAGAACGAAGGATGACAATAGAAGATCGTGTCCCACAATCCAGAATCTATAAAACCTGGCCTGTCCCTGAATGGGGAAGTGTAGACTCAGAATGGCTATCGCTTGCTGATGCTGTCCTAAGTAAGGGTGCCAATTCTCGTCTCTACCAACGTTTGGTTTATGAAGAACAAATAGCAACTGATGTTGGCGGTTATCTATTTCTTGGTGAAATTTCTGGCGCTTATGCCGTCTGGGCAACAGCCCAACCGGGCCAAGACTTAAGTGAAGTTGAGCGGATCATGAATGAAGAAATAGAACGATTTATTGATGAAGGCCCAACTCAAGAAGAACTTGACCGTGTAATAATCCAGACACGTGCTAGCCTAATTCGTGGTATTGAGCGTGTAGGAGGGTTTGGCGGAAAGTCAGGAATTCTAGCGGAAAGTGCGGTTTTTGGTGGTCGCCCTGATGCTTACAAAGATTCCCTAAGCATTATTAATTCTGTTAGGCCAGCCAATGTCCGTGATGTAGCCCGTGAATGGTTGGCCAAGAAAGCTTTCGTTCTTGAAATAAACCCTTTTGAAGAACAACTCATAGCCTCCGGGGAAGATGTTGATAGATCCGAACCACCAATACCTAATACCTTCCCTGAATCCGAATTTCCAACGCTTGAGCGTACAGAGCTTTCAAATGGTATGCGTCTTATTGTTGCCCGTCGTGATGCAATCCCGGTGCTCAACTTTAGTCTGCAATTAAACTCTGGTTACGCGTCTGATCAATTTGCAAGTCCTGGTACTGCAAATATGGCTATGACCATGTTGGATCAGGGAACAGAATCACGTGAAGCATTGGAGATCAGTGAAGAATTAGCTGGGTTGGGAGCTCAACTAAGAACAGGAGCTAATATTGATTACTCTTTTGTAAATCTTTCAGCATTAAAAGAAAACCTAGAGGATTCTCTAGAAATCTATAGTGATGTAATTCTTAATCCAACTTTTCCAGAACAGGAGTTGGTCCGCCAAAAAAGACTCAGTATTTCACATATTCAGCGCGAAAAAACAACGCCTATGAGTATGGCTCTGAGGATTTTTCCAGCCCTCATTTATGGCGAAGGGCATGCTTATTCACTCCCCATGACAGGTTCGGGTACAGAAGAAGCTATTACAAGTCTTTCTAACACCGATCTACAAACATTTCATGAAACTTGGTTTAGACCTAATAATGCAACAATGATTGTTGTTGGTGATACCAGCCTGGAAGAAATAGTGCCAGTACTAGAATCGTTTTTTTCAAACTGGGCTAGTAATGAAATACCACAGAAAAGCATTCCCCCGGTTGAGCTTCCAGAATCATCTAGAATTATCCTAGTAGATCGCCCAGGTTCTGAACAGAGCATCATAATTGGTGGTCAAGTTGTATTTGCTAAATCGGACGAAAGGGAACTAGCACTACAAACCTTCAATGACATATTTGGAGGCAGCTTCACTTCGCGTATTAATATGAACCTTAGAGAAGATAAAGCATGGTCATATGGTGTACGTTCAATGCTTGTTGACACCATGAATCAAAGACCATTTATTGTCTATGCTCCAGTGCAAAGCGATCGAACTGCAGATTCACTTATAGAGCTTGACCGAGAACTGCGTGAGTTGCTGAATGATAGGCCGGTCAATGACGAAGAAGTAGCTACGTCTAAGAAACGAAATACACTTACCCTGCCTGGAAGATGGGAAACAGCACAAGCCGTCGCTAACGATATTGCACAAATGGTACGTTTTACGCTACCGGATGATTACTGGGAACAATATGCTGACCTAGTCAGTGATGTGAGTGTTCAGGAAGCAAATTCTGCCGCTAGAAATCAACTCAAACCAGACCAATTAATTTGGGTTGTGGTAGGTGATCTGGCTGAAATTGAAGAAGAGGTACGTGCACTAAACCTTGGTGAGTTAGCCTTAATGGACGTTGACGGAAAGATACTAGATCCTCAGTAACTTAATATCATAAAAAACTTGAAAATTTTGTGCCTATATGCAAAATCCCGGCTTGTACCTAGGTGTTAAAAAAATAAATATGCGTAGCATAAGTGGTGCCAATAATGATTGATTGCCAAGAATTAAGTAAACAATACGGGTCTCTTGTTGCTGTCAATAATCTAACTTTCCAAGTCCAGCCAGGCGAAGTTCTAGGCTTTCTTGGTCCTAACGGAGCTGGAAAAACGACAACGATGCGAATCATTGCGGGTTTCTTGCCGCCAACTTCTGGCAAAGCCACTGTTTGCGGTTTTGATATTGAAACTCAAGCAACCAAAGCAAAACAAATGATTGGCTACCTGCCAGAAGGTGCTCCAAGCTATCCCGAAATGACTGCTAAATCATTTCTTGAATTTATCGCAGATTCCCGAAACCTTAAAGGCTCAGAACGACTACATAGGCTGGATGAGGTTTACGAACTGCTACATTTGAAACATGTGCTTAATCAGAAAATTGATACCTTGTCTAAGGGATATACCCGTCGTGTTGGTCTTGCGCAAGCTATTCTTCATGATCCAAAGGTTTTGATACTCGATGAACCCACAGATGGTTTAGATCCCAATCAAAAATATGAGGTAAGAAAACTTATCAATAAGATGTCGGAAAATAAAATCATTATTATCTCAACGCATCTTTTGGAAGAAGTCGACGCTGTGTGTAATCGAGCAATCATTATTTCTGATGGTCAGATACTCGCAGACGATACTCCGAAAAACCTAGAAGCCAAGTCTAAATTTCACAATGCGGTATCAATAAAGCTTTCAGAACCTTCTGAACTTAACGCAGTTCGCGAGGCAATCAACTCTTTGCCAGAAATCATTAGTACGGAAGTTGACGAACACAGCAATCAACTTATAGCGTTTCCTGATAGTGGAAAGATACCGCTACAAGCCATCACAGAACTCGGCGCTACAAAAGGTTGGGAATTTTCAGAACTCCACCTTGAATCAGGTCGATTAGACGAGGTATTCAGAACTATTACAGGGGGGGCGGCTGCATGAATGGAGTACTTGCTATTTTGCGCCGTGAATTACGAGGCTACTTCTCTACACCACTTGCCTACGTTTTTATAGTTATTTTCCTGGTCCTTTCAGGATGGTTCACCTTTAATTTTGGAAATTTTTATAATGGTGGGCAAGCAAGTCTGGCAGCATTCTTCAATTACCATCCATGGCTATATCTTTTCCTTGTGCCCGCTCTTTCTATGCGTCTTTGGGCAGAGGAAAGAAAAACTGGAACCATAGAGCTATTGCTAACTCTTCCGTTAGAAATTTGGGAATCTGTTACGGGAAAGTTTCTAGCCTCTTGGCTATTCACAGGAATGGCTCTTTTTTTTACATTTCCAATATGGATCACAGTCAATTACCTAGGCAATCCTGATAACGGTGTTATCTTTGCTGCATACTTAGGTAGCTTTTTGATGGCTGGTGGATTTTTGGCTATCGGTTCATTTATATCTGCTACAACCAATAATCAAGTTATTGCTTTTATCCTTACGGTAGTCATCTGCTTTATATTTCTACTGGCAGGATTTCAGCCAATACTTAGTCCCTTGGTTGGATGGGTGCCTCAAACCATCATAGATTCCATTGCCAGCTTAAGTTTTTTGACTCATTTCTCCAGCATAAGCAAGGGAGTTATAGACCTGCGTGACTTAGTCTATTTTGCGTTACTTATCAGCACATTTCTTTATGCGAATGTATTAACACTGAATATCAAAAAAGGCAGCTAGATACAACATGAGCACTCAGACACAGCGAAAAATTGGAACAGCCTCACTAGTCCTTTTAGGATTGGTATTCATTGCTGCTGTTACTGCAAATAACGCCCTACTGAGTGGTTTAAGATTCGATTTGACAGAGAACAACCTCTACACAGTATCCCCTGGAACTCGTGCGCTCCTATCGAATATTGAAGAACCAATTAACCTTTATTATTTTTTCTCGGATACCGAGACATCAGATATTACACCGCTTAGAAATTTTGCTACTCGAGTTCGAGAACTATTGGAAGAGTTAGATGCTGTAGCTGGAGAAAATTTAAATTTAAACATAATCGATCCAGTTCCGTTTTCTGAAGACGAAGATAGGGCTGCCCAGTTTGGATTACAGCCCATTAACCTAGGGCTCGGACAGGCAATTTATTTTGGGCTTGTAGGGACTAATAGTGTTGGCGAAGAAGAAATCATTAGCATTTTTAATCCTGACCGAGAGCGATTTCTTGAATACGAAATTGCAAGAATGATTTATAGCCTTGCGCGACCCGAAAAAGTTGTTGTGGGACTCCTCGCTGGTGTACCTATGACACCTGGATTTGACCCACAGATGCAGCGACCTACTGAACCATGGGTTATTTATACCCAGGCAGAACAACTGTTTGAAGTCCGTACTCTTTCATCGTCTCTAACAACTATTGAAGAGGAACTTGATGTTCTATGGCTAGTACATCCTAAAGGCCTTGGACTTGAAACTCTCTATGCCATTGATCAGTTTATTCTTCGTGGCGGTCGTGCTCTTATATTCCTCGACCCATTTGCTGAAATTGATATGCTTAATTCCGGTGGAGATCCGGCTGCAATGGCGGCCGGAAGCAGTTCCAATCTTGATCCTTTGTTGGCTGCGTGGGGCATCGGTTTCACTGATACTGAGGTTGTAGCAGATAACCAGTTAGCTCTTAGCATAAGCACTGGAGCCGGTTTAAGGCCCATAAGACATCTTGGTTTACTTGGTCTTAACAGCGCTGCAATGGACAATGATGACGTTATTACAGATGGTCTTAGTACCCTCAATTTAGGTAGTACTGGACATTTCACTCTGCTAGATGGAAGTACAGCAGAAATTGAACCTCTTCTTACTTCAAGTTTAGATGCTGCTCTCTTACCTGCGATACAGGTCCAAATGTTATCGGATCCAGAAATGCTCCAGGACGGTTTTGTGCCCACAGGTGAGTCATATATTCTAGCTGCTCGCATTACTGGCCAATTAACCACCGCATTCCCCGATGGACAACCCCAAGACATAATTCCAGATTCTGAAGTTGCTGCTTCGATTCCAGAACCATCTCCAGCCTCCAATAACCACACAAACTCTATTGAGAACGCAAATGTCATTCTAATCGGAGATGTTGATTTCCTAAGTGATCGACTATGGGTGCAAAGACAAAATTTCCTTGGTCAACAGTTAACAACGGCTTTCGCAAGTAATGGGGATTTTGTAATTAATTCTCTCGATAATTTATCTGGAAGTGCCGAACTAATTGGTATTCGTGCACGGGGCACATATTCTCGACCATTTACGCGAGTCGAAGCACTCCGTAGAGATGCAGATGCTCAATTTCGACAAACCGAGCAACTACTGCAAGCTGAACTTACTGAAACTGAAACCAGACTAGCTGAACTACAGGCTGCTAGAACCGATGAGGGAGCGCTCTTAGCTAGCCCAGAACAACAAGCTGAAGTACAACGTTTTTTAGATCAACAAATACGTATCAGACAGGACCTTAGAGCAGTACAACGAAACCTTGACCAAGACATTGAGCGATTAGGAGTTATTCTACAGGCGATAAACATAGTGGTCGTACCTTTGCTTTTGACTTTATTTGCCCTAGGAACGGTCGCTCTGAGAAGAAAACGGAAAGGTACATAACGATGACTAATCGCACCTTAATAGTCCTTGCTGGAACTTTTTTAATTTTGAGTGTTCTTGCGTTAGTCGGACAACGCAATCAAGAACCAGCAAGCATGGTAACTAATCTATTATTTTCTGGATTACTGGAGGAACTTAATAGTATCGAGTTAATTGAGCTTGCTGAAAGGGGTAACACAGTTGTTACTACACTTAATTTAAGTACAGACGGGTGGACTGTTACTGAACGTAGTGGTTATCCAGCTGATACGCAAAAAATTAATCGTATGTTACTAACTCTTGCTGAGGCACGAATACTAGAGGAAAAAACATCAAGGCCTGAATGGCATGACCGACTAGGCGTTGAATCAATAGAAAGAGAAGATGCAGGGGGTCTTGGCATCCGATTAGTTGGGTCAGATCTTCCAGTGAACGTCATAGTTGGAGATTCTGCTGGAGATAACCAAGTTTATGTTCGGAAAGCAGACCAAACACAAAGTTACCTGATCGATAGAGACCCTGAAGCAGGCAGGTCTCCTACAGACTGGTTGGATACGGAAATATTATCTATCCCCACAAATCGAATACAGCAAGTTAAATTACAACACCCTGATGGTGAAACTTTAACTATCTTTAAAAATGACTCGGATCAATCAAATTTCACTGTTTCTGATATTCCTGAAAGTCGTGAACTTCAATATGAAAGCATTGCAAATACGATTGGCAGTACGCTCTCTGGTCTTTCCCTCCAGGATGTAGAATTACATGATAGTTTCGAAGAAGATATAACAATAGCTGAATTTCGTACTTTTGATGGGCTCATTTTAATAGTTGAATCTATAAGACAGGATGACGAAGGTTGGGTTGCCCTGAATCTAGATCATGATGATTTAAATAGCTTTGCGAATGAGGAGGTCGTTTCCGATGTTAGCTCCTCTGCAGAAATGGAAGTGCTTGAGTTAGGTCAAAAACTAAATGGGTGGAAATACCGCATACCTACTTATCAATTTAATCAACTTACTAGAAGAATGGATGATCTGCTTCGTCCACTACCAGACGATTCTTAGTAAACGATAATTTATGGCATAAGCGCTCTTTTTCAATTAAAGAGTCTTATTTAAAGATTTAATTTCATGGGAAACTTTAACTTCTTTAGTTTTAAAAAATAGCTCATGATTTTTTTCTACTATATCTAGGTCATATAAGTAATTAACCATAAGGCCTAGAGATTCGGAAACCCCTTTTTTAGAATTATCAGCATTTAAGTTAATTTTTTCTAATATAGCGCCATTGCCAAGATGAAATCTTGATACAGGATCATTTGGAAGCCCATCCTGTCTATTTGACTTTGTAAGATAGAAAAGAGCTTTCTTTAGGAAAGTCTCATTATTGACTTGCCCATTAATGCATTTTTCATGCAAATCTGGATCATTTTTTTCTATCCATCTCATTAGCCCAGGCACAGGGGATAGAGTCACAAAACTCTTTAAATTAGGCAGTGAAGTTTTCAGGTCATGTGCAACTTTCTTTATTAAAAAATTCCCAAAAGATATTCCCGCCAGGCCGTTCTGACAGTTAGATATTGAGTAAAATACAGCCGTATCTGCATGTTCAGGATTTATTACATTTCGCTCTATTTTAATTATCTCATTTATAGACTCAGGAACCTTTTTACAAAGAGCCACTTCGACGAATATTAGAGGTTCATCTGGTATTAAAGGATGAAAAAAAGCAAAGCATTTTCTATCCGAAGGAGCGAGCCTAGCCCTTAAATCATCCCATGAATTAATTGCATGAACAGCTTCATAGGCAATAATTTTTTCTAAGATACTTGCAGGAGTAGACCAATCTATTTTCTCTAATACAAGAAAAGAAGGATTAAACCAATATTTGAATAATTTGAGTAAGCTTGTTTCAAATGAATCAAGGCTTTTATCTTTAAGATTTTTGATTCTTTCTCTTAATTTTACCAGTCTGTATGTGCCATTTGGTGTTGCATTTAATCTCCTAAAAATCTCATGCCATCCAGGCTCAGATGCCAACGTAACCTTTTTAAGATTCTCATCGCTTTTCTCAATAGAGTAATTTTTTACTTCATCAATTAAAGCCCTAGTATCTATATCGTAATTATTTTTTAATTCTTTTAGAAAAGTAATAAGCTCTTCATCATTTTTATTCTCAATAAGCCCTAATAGATGCTCTGCATAAACAAGTGATGAGACTTCACCATTTGCTGACATTACAGACTTAACAGCCTTACTTATGTCTTTTTGAAGAACACCAAAATCTTCAAGGCCCGAGTATTTAGATTTTACGGACCTCTTCATCAGAGTTGAGATGATATTTTGGAAGAAGTTCATTAATAATTTATCTCAAATTAACTTTTCTGATTTAAATTGATTAAATCAATTTTTGATTCTTGATCGCAAGGTACCAAAGAATATAGCGGAAGAGATATTATCTTTTATTAATCTTGATTGTTTTGCTTTCTGTAAGTTCTTCTAAGGTTTAGAATTAAAGAGTTACTGTGGTGTTTGTACTCCAAACTGACGTATAAAAATCCTACGGATTAATAGATTTTGACGTTTGAAATCGGACTTGTTCTTACCATTTTGGTTATATCGCTAGCTTTATTTGTTAGCGAAAAAATCCGTATGGACGTTGTAGCCCTAATGGTATTAGGGATACTAGTTCTAACTACATTAGTTACTCCAGAGGAAGCTGTAGCTGGATTTTCTAACCCCGCCGTAATAGCTGTATGGGCAATGTTCATATTAAGTGATGGTTTGACCAGAACTGGTATTGCTAATGTGATCGGTCACACGGTTTTGAGGCTTGCAGGTAGACAAGAACGCCGCATGATCATTGTGATTATGTTAACGGCTGGAGGCCTTTCTGCTTTTATGAACAATATTGGGGTTGCAGCATTAATGCTACCCGTAGTAATCGAAATTGCCAGACGTACACGAATCGCAGCTTCCCGATTACTTATGCCGTTAGCTTATGGAAGCCTACTTGGCGGTCTCACTACAATGATCGGAACACCACCAAATCTTTTAATCAGTGGTGCACTCCAGCAAGCAGGTGAAACCACCTTCGGATTGTTTGATTTCACGCCAATAGGTATAGCTGCTCTGGTATCTGGCACCCTCTTCATGGCCATAGCAGCTCGCTATCTACTGCCAAAGGCCAAAGAAGAAGCAACACAAAAACGAAGTCAACGTAATCTTCGCACCCTATATG
>CEQM01024765.1_pt1 | contig 12740 bp, 7 predicted proteins | sample 531111 | NCBI WGS metagenome assembly CEQM01 (sample SAMEA2621278, study PRJEB7988) | marine metagenome | biome: marine biome (ENVO:00000447); feature: deep chlorophyll maximum layer (ENVO:xxxxxxxx); material: "saline water (ENVO:00002010), including plankton (ENVO:xxxxxxxx)" | depth 120 m
TGCGTCATGTTATTGTTAAGATCGCCTGCCTTAACTGATGACCCTGCCGTGAAAGTTGCCTTAGGACTATCTACGTCTGTATCACGAAAGATACGTATTGCAAGTGGGTTTGCGGGAGCTGAGTCAAATACTACATTTCCACCGCCAGTTGTTGTATAGCTGGTTATTGTAAAAGTTGTTGTACCAGAGCTTGCTCCAGTAATGCCACGGTTTTCATAAACTGTACCATCTACCTCTACTTTAATATCAGCTTCTTTTATTGATGGGAAAGAAAACGCTTTGGTTGCATTACCATCCCCAGTAAAATCTGCGAAAGTTGTTGCCATTTATTTATAAGGAAGATTGAGGATGTCGGTGGTTTCTCTCATTTTGAGAAGTTTTGCACGTTTCTTATTTTTCTGCTCATCAATAATTTCTTGTACTTCTGGGTTATTCATAATCTGAGCCCAAGCTACTTTACGTGCTTGTTGAAATAATTGATCTATTTTACCGTTATGCCAATAGTTTCTTGCATCGTATTTTGCTCTATTACCATCACGTATATCTTTTTGCATTTCTGCTAACGATGCTAAAGCTCTAGCATCTGTAGCTAATTTGTCAAGTTGTCTTTCTAGGTTCTGATCGCCTATAGCTTTCTGAAACATAGATCTTATTTTAGGTTCGTCAGTTAGGTTTGTACTGTCAGGTGCGTAATATGTAGACATACGTAAATCATAACCACTCTCGAATAAAAACTGTCTACCGGGGCTGACTGATAGATTTAATGATACTGGACTCACAGCGTTAAATGCTCGAGTAAAGAAATCATAGTTTTTAATAGGCTTACCATTTAACATATCATACTTGATAGGTAGTGCTTCGCCTGCTATAGTCTCCATTATTAAGTTACGGTTACGTATAGACTGGTCAATACCAGATCCTATTTCACGCATATGTGGTACAAATAATTTACCCATTTCGTTACGTAAACCAGCTAATGGTACTTGGTTGTTCGCAAGTGCAGCTACTATTCTTTCTGCCTGACCGGGTCTACCGGCAAACAAATCTACAAATGACTGTATACCAGCTAGGTATGACTTACTAGATATAGCCTGAGCTACAACTAATGATATCTTTTGTAATTCTCTTTCTGTCCACTCTTCTCCCATAAGCTCACTTGCATCACCTACGTCAGCGATTGTAGACATTATAAGGTTAAAGGGTTCGATAGAATCATATCCTACACGTACACCAGCAAGTTCAAGAGTTCTAGGTATATACCCTGCATCTATCCAACCTTGACGTTTCTGTCTGTCAGCTGGTCCATTACCAGTTAATTTACCGTTCATCCAAGCATTTACAGCTAAAGTAACGACAGCTGAACCAATAGCTAATCTACCTGTTTGTAGTGCCTTGGCGTTTGCTAGTTCTTCAGCAGTATAGATACCATATTTATTTACAGAATCTAAGTTGTTAGGATTAGCAAATGCTATGTCGTTAAACTCTTTAACTAAAAAGTTAAAACCGGGTGTATGTTTAGCAGTAAGTTCTAACCCGTTTACACCAGTTCTAGCAAATAAAAAGAATGGTCTAGCAGCTGGTACAGCACTAAACACATCGTTAAGACCTTTAGCAAACTTACCTGTTAGTTCTTTAGTAAGTGTTACTTCTCTACGTGCAAACTTTGTAGCCTCGTCTGTTAGGTTTCCGTTAGCATCAAATACCTGTCCATAAAAGTCATCTTGATATGCTCTCATTAACTCAGGTGTAATCTCTGGTATCTCAATACCATTACCTTGCAAATCTAATGCTGTACGCATAGCTTTTTCTCGCATCTTAGATCTACCAAGTAAAAACTCAAAGGTATCGTCAATAGACGCCATGACTTTAGTAGAGTATGTAAATAAACTTACATTATTAAGATTACGTATCATATTAGCCCAGTAAAAAGCAGCTTTGTCCCCTGCACTCGCACGGTCACTTTCTGCATACTTACGTACAAGCTCCCAGTTTACATCACTCTTAGTAAATTCAGCATAACGTGTCTTAATTGTAGACATATCGCCTTTCCAGTAAGAGTTAAGTCTTGTAAAAAACAACTGGAACCCTTCTGGTATAGCTTCTATCATACCATTCATTGAAGAAAGACTGGCACGTATAGTAGCTGCGTCACCTTCAAACGGATATCGTAATGTAGCTCCAAGAGCTGTAGATAATGGTCTAAGAAATGTTGCAGCGGATGTACCCATAAGAGCACGGAATGGTGTTTTAGGACTACTTAATATACTATGACTCATCATTTCTTGTAAGCCTCGTATAATAGCTCCTGTACGATCAGGTGCAGTAGGGTCTAATTTACCACCATATAATACAACTCTAATAAAATTATCAAAATCTTCTAGCTGATTTACATTATTCATCATAGAAAATGCTTCAAACAACGCATTAAGTAAATCGTCGTCTGGATCATCTTTAGCTATCTTAAGTATAGATAATATAGAATCTTTTGCATCTTGCATTTCTGCTGTTACAGCATCATTAATAGCTCTATTTCTAGCTTTACCAGCACCTAATGCTCTAAACTCGTCAGAATATATAAGTCTAGCTTTCTTAGTCTGAAACAATGCAGTTAACATTGTATCTACTATCTGTTTAGCTGGACCATCTATGTCATCTAAAGACACAAGATCCATTATTTCTCTACCAGCTATGCCAGTATCTCTTAATTGTTTTAATAATGAGCCTACAACTAGGTCTCCTACAACAACATTTTCAGCTGTCCAGATTGCTTCGTCATTAATAATATTATTTTTTGCAAATAAATCAGCTAAAAACTCTTCGGGTGTCATGTCTGTGACACTTCGACCTTCTACAATGTTTTTAAATCCAATTATAGCATCCCTATATGTGTCAGCTAAAAGCTTTCTGTCACCTTTTACAGCGTCTAATTCTCTTGCAAACTTATCAGAACTGAGTAACTTACGTAAAGTGTCTTCAACTATTTCATCAGTTGTACCACCTTCACGAGCTACACGCTCACGTTGTACAGGTGTAGTTACAGAACCAGTCGAGCCATCTTCAGATCCCCACTCGTTACGTGTACGACCTAGCTGTTCTCTAGCTGTCTGTGCATCTACTTCTGATATATGTGCACCTTGATGCCTGTCAGCTATAGGAGCATTTTTATCTGCTCTAAATTCTGTTTCACCTTTACGTAGTTGTGCAAGTCCAGCTTCTATTGTCTGTTTTTCTACACTATTATTACGTGCTATTATCTGTTGTTTAACTTTACTACCACCTTTACCTATTACCCAAAGTGCACCATCAAATGCAAGTCCAATACCCATACCTTCTATAATGTTTTTTATCTTCATCATTATAGGATGGTCTGTATCTTTAGTAGTTAAAGGTGTATCTGCCCAACCATAGTGTTTTGTTAGTGTACCTATAGCGTTGTGTCCGTCTGATGTTTTAGATACAGCATCAGACAAAGCACCAATACTAGCAGCTCTTGTTAAACTACCAGCTTTTAATAATGCTGTTGCACCACCGGCTAGCAAAGGTATACCTGTTACAGCTAATCCTTTAGCGGCAGCAACTGTACCTAATGCCATTGTACCAAAGTGTACAGCACCTCTCATTAAATTACCCCACCATGTTTTAGTCACGATAGGATCACTATAACTATTAAATGGTTGCCAATCTGGTTCGTAAAAACCTTTTTCTTTTCTTTCCTGTGCCATCTCTCCAGAGAGTGCATCTATCGTACGCTCTGGAAATGTAGCAACGGAAGAGGCGGTATCTTGAAAACCGCCTGTTACAGCAGACTGTGCTTCTTTTGCAACTGCTTTTAAACCCCACTGGTCTGCTTCCCTTGGGTCTGCCTGTTCAGTTAATGCTTTCTGTTCTGTGTCATACTCAACTTGTTTTGCCTCAGCCGTAGCTTCGTTTTGTTTTTCTCTTTGTCCAAACTCACCAACAAGTTGTGTAGCATCTTCAACAGCAGAAGGGTCTAATTCAAATTCTTCCATAGTTTAATTATATACTAGCATCCACGAGTGCCTTAGCAACTCCGGGAAGTAGATTTCCTAATTCATTCATAGGTGGTACAACACCAACAATATCATAAAATTGCTGTGCTTCTTCTTTTGGTACATTAACCAGTCTTTTAAAACCGGGCATACCGTTTAGTCCGTGACCTTTATTTACCTTTTGTCTTAATCGACCTAAAACAAGAGCTTTTTGTGTGTCTTCATTAAACAAGTCTTGCAAGTCAAAAGGCATGCCACCCTCCATTAATACTTGTAATAAACCTTCTTTGGATATATTATACATACCAAAGCTGTCATACTCTGTAGCAAGTTCTAAGACTTCTCCTAAAGTATGTTGAGTTAATGGTTTAGCTAATTGTGTAAACTTACCGTTTTTAGTAACCGCATCAAAACCACCATTCTTTTTATAAGCTGGATTAGTTATATTTTCTAACATCCAGTTCATGTTACCAGTAGTAAATACATTACGATATACTTTAGATGAAGTTGACTTATCTGTAAAATCTCTAGAGTCTTCTACATTTACATATGTGCCTAAACCTTGTTTGATTCTACCTGTAGATTCTAACCTAGTTTTTGCAAAGTCGTGTGGATCTAAGTCAGGAAATAGAGCAGATAATGCTCGGTAATATTCCGGTAGTGAACCACGTTTAAAGTCAGACTTCCAATACTTCTCTGCTGCATCTAAATAAGCTTCTTCACCAGCTAGTGGTGCAGTACTAAATAATAACTCTTTATCAACTACATAAGATGTTCTAGCTATAGCTAAATCACTTGCAGCTGTGCTATTATATTTATATACTGGTAATGTATCATAAGCGTTTTCTCCTTTTTTACCTGTGCCTGTACGCATCTTCTTGATAACATATTCTTCAGCTCCACGCTGTGCCATTTCATCAGATTGGTTTTGAGCTTTTAAACTAGCAAACTCAATCTTATAATCTCGCATCATGTTACGCTCAATCGCTTTAAACTTAGGAGTCTGTGCTTTACTTAGATCATTCTCAAATGTATACTCAGCTATCTGAGCTTTTAGATACTTTTCACTTTCTTCAAAGATTGCTTCTGGTACGTTATTACCACTTCTGTTAACAAGTTTAGCTGCTTCAGCTTTTAGTGTAGGATTTTGTATAGTAGCTATATCATCCTCACTGACTATACCACCTGTGCTTGCAATGTGAGATAATCTTCTCACTCTTTCTACTTCATCTTCGTAGCCAATAGTATATGCTGTTTTTAGCTCTTCTGGATACTCAGTAGTTTTAAAGTTTTCTCTCCAGCTTCTAGCAGTATTTCTTACCCAGTCAAGATCTTTAACACCTTCATGGTTGTCTATCATTTCAAACTTCCATAACTCTTTGGCATTTTTCTCGAACTCATCAGATTCTTGTTTCATAGCAAGATGTGCTTTTGCGACAGCACCTCTCATTTTTACAGCTTCTACTGGAAACTTGTCTGTATAAGACATTGTACTACCATCATTCCATTTGATTGGAGTATCAAGTAATGTATCAACACTATTTTGTGACACGAACTGAGCTTCTATACCCTGTGTCATGGTATCAACCCACTCTTCTCTAGCAAATCGTAGCCCTTTTCCGGGGTAGATCTCTTCAAAGTATGCAGCTCTTTGCTGTATAAAACCTGTAGGACCAAAGTTAGCTTCAATAGGAGCTTCACCCCCTGCTGAATCCCATACTTTAATCATACGGTTTTTACCGTAGGCGTCCATAGCTATAGTATCTTGTCTATTAGCCCACTGTGTCATCAGGTTTTTCTCAGTCTGACGCATAGAAGGTAGTAAATACTTTCTAATTTCTCTGTCAGTTATGTCAGGATTGTTACGGTAAATCTCTCCTAGTACTAAACCTTGAGCAGTTAACGACCACTCGTTAATATCATCAGGATTAGTAATGTCACCATAGCCTAGTCCACCGGGTAGTATTAGACTATTCTTAGCCTGAGCTATTAAAGATGGTAATTGTAAGGAATAACGATCTAATATCTGTCTTGTGTTTAGCTGTTCAGTATCTATAGATCCTATAAGTGCCATGTTCTTGGCAAATTTAGGACCGTTAGTTGCTTCTAATTCTCCAGCTGCTGCATTTAATCCGACACTAATCTCATTATCCATAGTTTCAGCTTGTGAGTCTAGCATGTCTGCTTCATAGTCCTCACCAGCCTGTTTAATCATCTGGATGTGATTAATGTCGTTATCAAAGTTTATCTTGTTATCAATTAACTTTTTAGCTTTAGGTATAAAGTTTATCAGTTTATTGATATTATCCATCTTCCGACTATGGGAAGCATTATAACTGTCTATTCTTTGCTGAAAGAAATCAGATGTATCTTTTATAGACTTATCTATTTCTTTATTCTTCTCTTCTACTAATCCAACAGTAGCATCTGTAGATAGATAGTTGGTATCACTAATGTTGGGTGGTGCATCATTAGATTGATTAATTAGTTTTTGTAGAGTAGTCATTATACCTCCACCATGTCTACGTCAATTTTACTATAGTCTACAGTTAAGTATTTACCAGCACTATCTTCAGCAATACCTACAGCCATAGGGTTAATCTTAGCAACCTCTTGTGCCATAGCTCCACGATAGCGTTTAGTACCACCTATGTAGTTAAACTCCCATATGTTATGACCCTGTGGTGAGCTGCCTACATATTCTATATTTTCTTTTAGTTTAGAATCAGAACCACTACCAGCACTAGCAATAATACCAGCAACCTGTAAACCAAAGTTTAGGAATGTACTAAATCTATCACTAGGCGGCATAAGAACTGGTGCACCATACTCTGGTGTAAAGCCAAGTGTCTTTCTATTCTTAGCATCCATAGACTGTTTCTTACGTAAGTTACGTTGGTAATTTAACGCTTGATTTCGACCGTACTGATTTCGTACTTTGTTTCGCAGCTGACCCTTAGCAAATAGCAGCTGCATCAGCTCTGCACTTCTTCCATAACTTCGAGCTCTACCGCCTTGGTTGACCTTCTGTTTACGGAAGTAATTTTTCATTAATGATTCTGTTTGTTTCATAGCACTACCTCTAGCATACACTGCTTTCGAGTAGGCATCACTTGTAGCTCGACTGAATCCAATTACGTTGTCTTGTAAAGACTTCTTATATCCAGCCTCTCTGTTGAAATACTTAAGTCCCTCGGACCTGTATTTAGCATTTTTATCTAGCCATTTCTGCTTCGCTGCAAAGCGAGCTCCGGCATTAGCATCTGCGCACACGGCAAAACTCAATAAAGGGTAAGTAGTTAGGACCGTGTAGTACTTGACGTAAAAACTTGAATCCTAAAAATTTTAACAGCCTGATGTGGGCTGTATTTCGTTTGTCAACAATGTTCCAGAGGAGGGGTTCTTGACGGCTATCGACATACCTCTTCGCCTCTCTTGCAAACATTATCGGTTTTTCATAAATAGCGGGAGTACATAGCATCCATATGTCTCCTCGTTGTCCAACTCCAGCCATCCCGGCAGCCTTGCCGCTAGGTGCAGTGAAATACACGCAGGGGGTCGTGTAAGCAGCTGAAAGAAGGTAGCGGATAGGTTCTACCCCCCAGCCTTCTTCGAGCTCTCTACGGTCTTCTGGACGTAAGTTTGTGGCTACCTCGTAGGCAGCCTTATTTGTAATCGGGTGTATATGTTTAGACACGCTTATAATATTTGGGTGTAAATGATCCTTCCCATGACATAGCTCTCAATGTAGCTGGTGCTGGGTGTGTAGATTTGACTCTAATATCTACGTTTGTATTCTTTTCATATATAGGTACAGTACGTATTACTTCTTCTACAAATGGTGCATCAGATGCTTCATACTCATCTAGCTCAGTAGATTCGTATACTTCAGTGTATGGATCTTTACCTACTCTAGTTAGTGTAGTTTCATATAATCCAGTTTTACCAAAGTGTACACGTAATCTATGTAAAACAAGCATGCCGTTTACATCTGAGTTAGACTTATCGCCTTGTACCTGTGTAGGATATATAGTAGGAAAGTCTACCTGATAATCATACAAATAACCTATATTAAATGTGCCTGTTGACCAGTCACCCGGTAATGTAAAGTCATCATTAGGGCTATTACCTGTTAATGTAGCAAACGCATATCTACCTATTCTAGCTGCACTAGAATCTCTATCTATAACTACAAGAGATCCGTTAGGTGTAGTCACATCTGGTATCCACGTGGACTGTCCTGTAAATGTAGTTAGATTTGTAGATGCACTATAAGAGCCACCAGTAACAGTTGTATAGTTATCTAAGTGTAGTAGATAATTAACACCATCTTGATCTAGGCTAATATCATCATCATCCGGTACGAGACTAAGAGTCTGTAAAAAGTTATCTGTATCTAAAAAGAAATAATCATCATTAATTATAAAATGATATAATAATGGATTGTTAAACTTCCATTTAAACCATGCTTGTTGTTGACGTTTTTCAGCTACGTTAAAGTATCTAAATCCAAATACTGTATCTGAGTTAGTCTTACCAAAAAGCACCATAGAATTTTCTCTGGAATTTGTAAGAAGATCTATGTCTTTAGCTAATAACGTAGGTACAATTTTACTAGGTTCTACAACAGCAGGCTCTCCTTCTCGTCGTACGTTAGCCATTTCATTGAAGCGGCTAAACTTACCTGAGTTATCTACATATGCGACAGTCACACCTAATGAGATTGGTGAGATTGCTTTGTTATAATTATATGTAGCTACACTACGTAGTTTAGCAGTTTCTGGGTTTAGTATTTCAGCATCTGATGACAGTAAGAATTGTTGGTTAGTACTAAATACTAGCAAACCACTATTTACTTCTATAGCATCAAATATATCAGATGGGAATGTAGAGGCACAAGCTATATCAATAGCGTCAGCTGCTCCTACTGCTAGTGCAGATTCTGCAAAGAAATCTGGTACTCCTAAAGTTCCCGGTCGACATAATACTACGTTTTCTCCGGCTAGAAAAGCCAATCTGTTTCTAAAAAAGACTACCTTGTTAATACGTTTACCTACAAATGAAGGCATGGGGTTTGTTACCTCATCACCTACACCTCTTTCAGCATATGTAAACTGTTTAACAGTAAATGTAGTTGTAGCTGTACGTTGTATGACTAACGGCATATTAGTTAGGGTTTTAGTTATACCCGGTTTTGCACATTCTACCCATGAACCAGCACCATCAAGATTATCGTTACCTTCAAATCTTAGGTAGTAATCATCTTCATCTGATAGTCGTGCGTTAGATACTTTAACTATATACCCGTGTCTACATTGAGCAGGCAATCGAGATACGTCATTTACAGACTTCTGAAATACTCGCATAATATCATCTTCTAACACTTCTATAGTAAAAGGATTAGCACTTGAATAATATACACCTGTACCTATAACTTTAGCAGATATACCTGATGGTAAATTAGCTGTCATACCACCTAATATAGCTTCTGCTGTTACAGCTGTGTCAGCATCAAAAGGTGTAGGGGCTGGTCGTATAAGTCCGTCATGATTGGTTGCTACAGTAGCTTTAACATCTGTAGATTCATGATCTTCAATTCTAACTGTCATGGTAGCTTGACCACCACCAGCGGCAGCAGTGCTTGCAAATGAAGGACTGATAGTTACAGTCTCTCCTGTAGTCCAACCTTCTCCACCATGTAGTAATACGATTTCAAGGCTGTAACTTGCTCTATAATTTTGTCCACCCGGACCTTCGTTAGCAGCACTATAGTTAGGGCTGATACCCTGTTGACCTAGAGCTGTAAGTCTAAATGTTAAGTTTTTACCATTACCAGATCCTATACCAGATCCGTTACCTCCGGGTTTAGATACACTAAATACTTCTGTACCAATACCGGGACATGATCCTGTACCATCTGCTTCACTAAAAGTATTAGCTGTAATCTTTACACGTGTAGCTCTGTTAACTGTTGTTAAGTTACCTGTAGAGCTATCGTCATAAATGTTTACAGCATACTGTCTACCATTTTCTGTTCTAGTTAGTTCGATAAAAGCACAATGAGTTTCTGGTCTAGCATCTGTTGAACCTGTAGCAGTTACTAATGTATTAGCGTTAGTTGTATCTCTACTACTTACAAATGTAGTATCGTTAATTGTTAAGAATTGTAAGTTTTCTGGTGTATTTGTAGCTAGGTAGTTTGTAATAGCTGTCTGTCCACCAGTACCGTAAGCTGTGGTCATTTGTGTACCGTCGTTACAGCTCCATACACGTACCTGACCATCAGCTGCTACTTGACCTATATAAGATCCTTCTGACTCATCTCTGTAGTAGTGAAACCATGAGCCACCATTTTGTACGTTAGGTAGTTTAGTTGTACCTACACGTCTAGCACCCGGTCTTTTAAACAAACCTTTGGTTACGTCTGGTACAGCATTTATACAGTCCTTAACTTGTCCGGGAAATTTTAAGTGGTCTGGCTGTTCTGATATACCAGCTGAATAAGCCGGTACAGTTTGTCTAATATTTGCCATTATCTAGCTAGATTCCTCCATGGTTCGTAAGCTGTATATGCAGTATCTTCTGGTAGTCCAAACATAGAATGGTTGCCCTGATTACATTCGTATTCCATAAGTGCTGCTCTTGCTTGTTGTTCTTGTACTCCTAGTAATTGTACTAATCCGGGATTAGATACTAATTGTACAGCTGCCTGCCTTGATGCTCTGTAAGTAATAAATCTTCTGAACACAGGTGGTAAGTCATCAAAGTTATATAGCTTAACAATGTCTAAATAGATAGTACCTACGTCAGAGAAATCATCAGTATGGTCAAACTTATCGTAAAGATAACCACTCCTTCTAACGACATCATAGTGTCTGTCTTTCCATCCATCTGTTACATCCATTTGTAATACATCTGCTCCTATGGCAATCTTGCCAGTAACAGAGTCAGCAGTATAGGCTACATGTTTTTCTTTATTAAAGTGCCAACCTTCAGCTTGTACATCTACGTTAGCATCTTTGAGTAAGTTATATATAAACTGTATTTCTGGGTTAGCGTTTGTTATTGCCCCTGTTGTAGGGTCTTTAAGTTGTGTTATTGGTGATTGCCCGATAGCTCCCAGTATTGAGTTAACTGCGGATAGTTCGGTATCGAGGTCAATAGTTGTGGAAGCCATAAAAAAAGGGGGACACGAAGTCCCCGTATAAAAAGTAAATTAAGCGTTAGTTGGATAGTTGTCACCAAATGCAGCATTACCAGTAGAACCAGCATCTGCTCCAGCAAGGAACTCAACACACGCAGCAGGGTTTAGGAAATCTGCACCCATTGCTAAACGTCCAAGTATTACGTCACCTTGGTATACAACTGAAACATCACCTGAAGTTACCTGAACCTGTGGTCCGATAGCTTCTACAACTCCAGCAGCTTCCTTCTGGAAGACAAGTCCGCAAGAGTTAGCGAAGTCAGAATGGTTACCGTAGTTATTTCTGATACCAGTTACGTTTGATCTAGCATCTTCTAACTCAGAGTCGCTACCAACGAAGGAACCTACGTTACCGGGTGATGTTACACCGGGGTTAGCAGCTCCAGCAGATCCGTAGATAGTACCGTAGTTACCAAAGAATGGAATGTTCATTGACTTGTAGATCTTGATGCCTGCAATTTCAATTACACCTTGTCCAGACTGTAAGGCTGTACCTTGTACGTCTCTGTTTACAAGACCGTTAGAACCAACTTCTTGTATTAGTTCGTAGTATTGTCTTGGGTTTAACACAGCTACTCTACCATCAGAGGATAATCCCTTCTCGTCAAGTGCTGCGGCTGCATCATAGAAACCGTTGATTAAACAGGTAGAATCATAAGCAGCAGTAGCGTTTGTTACACCACTTCTGGTTAATCTAATCTGTGTTCCACCGGGCTCTACAAAGCCAGACTTTGTGATTGGTGAAGCTAGACGTGCTCCCTTCGCAATTTGACGGAAGATGAGTCTGTCGTACTTCTCAGCTAGCGCATAGCCGATCTTCTTAGAGATCTCACCACGTAGGTCGTAGTGTGCTAATGTTTCATCTAGCTCATAGACAAATGCAGAACTGATTAATAGCTCATCGCATGTAATTGTCTTTTCAGCTACTGGAGGTGCTCCATCGGAGTTACCTAGTATGCTGTTGCCGGGTGTATGATACTCGGCTTTTGTGCGTCCAGTGTATATGAACTGTAAACTCTTACCATTAGTAAGTGTTCTTTTCATCACAAGGTCTCTAGCAATTGTGTTGTTTTGGAAACCTTTAAACATTTCTCCACTGAACAGCTTTAGGTACAAAGCACGGGCGTCACCTGTACTTTGCTGCTGACCCGGGCGAGTTAGACTCGTGGTCAGTGTGCTATTCTGTTGTGCCATTGATATGGGTTATTGTGTTTATATTGCTTAGTACTAATTTTTCTCGAGATTGTTGTAGGTCTATCCCTACCGTCTAGACGGCTAAAGGTATCCTCCGTAGAGGGCAAAAGCCAATAGCAGGGGAGTCCGACTCTGAGGTGCTCCCCGTGCAGTTAGTAAGAAGGAGTCTCTAATTGAGCATCTTCTTTCTTTTCTTCAGTTTTGTTTTCCGGTTTGTCTTCTGGCTCGGGTTCATACCGAGTTACAAAAGCTTGCATAACCGAGCTTTGATGTGCCATTACTTGTGTCTTGTATAAACAACACCACGGTAAACGTAAGTTACTGTCATAGTT
>CEQM01110995.1_pt1 | contig 12657 bp, 10 predicted proteins | sample 531111 | NCBI WGS metagenome assembly CEQM01 (sample SAMEA2621278, study PRJEB7988) | marine metagenome | biome: marine biome (ENVO:00000447); feature: deep chlorophyll maximum layer (ENVO:xxxxxxxx); material: "saline water (ENVO:00002010), including plankton (ENVO:xxxxxxxx)" | depth 120 m
TTTTGAAACAAGAAAAAATGATATCCCTTACGACCCTCAGCCTTATTTAAAATCTGATGAAAAATAATTTAAAAAAAACACTAACAATAATCCAGTTTTTCTTAGCGGTTTTTTTGGTTTTTATTGTTTTGGAAACCTATGACGAGTCAAGCGTCAATGAATCGCCAGCAACAAAAGATGTTAACGCTTCTGCTAGCTCTTTTGAGGGTGTGTCGTATATGGAAGAAGCTTGGAAAGTTGTCGAAGACAGGTATTTTGAAGACCTGAATGAAGAAAAGAAAAGAGAGATTACTGAAAATGCTATATCTGGAATGATGTCTTCTTTTGATAGATATAGTCGTTTTGTTCCACCAACTGAATCAAAAATACAATGGGAAAATACAGAGGGTGAATTTGGTGGAATAGGTGTAACTATTGCCCCTTATGGTAAATTTTTGCAAGTCGTATCAGTTGTGAAAGGCGGACCTGCTTATAAGTCGGAAATAAAAAATGGAGACATTATTATTTCTGCAGATGGAAATTCTTTCGAAAATTCAAGTTATGAAGAATCTGTTTCCTATGTAAGGGGACCAATAGGCAAGGCTGTTCAATTAGAGGTGATAGATTCAACAACAGCAGAGACGCTAAATGTTTCAGTTGTTCGTGAAATTGTTGTTGTCCCATCCATTGGAAAAGTTGAGCAATTAAATGACAAAACTTATTTCATTGAATTGCTCCAGTTTAACAAGAATACACCTTCGTTGCTTAAACAAGAATTAATATCCGCAATTGACAAAGGCGCTGAAAGTCTTATTTTGGATTTAAGAGGAAATCCTGGAGGCGAATTGTATTCTTGCTTGGAGATAGTAGATTTATTTTTAGATGAAGGTTTGATAGTTAGTATCAAGTTCAAAAATGATGAAAAAAGTTTTTCTGCAAAGCCTGGAGACATTGGCGAGGATTTAAGCTTGGTAGTTCTTGTTGACGGATATAGCGCTTCAGCAAGTGAGATATTTGCTGGAGCTATTCAAGATCATGAAAGAGGTTTGATTGTAGGGAATAGAACTTTTGGTAAGGGTTTAGTTCAGCATGGTGAAAATCTCGACAGTGGTGGCTCAGTCATTATTACAACAGCAGTTTATTTGACCCCAAATGGTAATCAGGTGAATGGAAATGGAATAAATCCTGATTTTGAAATCTCTAGTTCCGAGGATGAAAAAGTGATTCAAATTCTTGCAGAAATAGAAAGCCTTCAAGGGCAAATATCTGCTTTGAGGACAGATATTCGCGATAGGATAGGTGACTTGATGCTAGAAAAGGCTATTGAGGAAGTTAAAAAATGAGATATTCAATAAAGGAAGGGATGCTGTCTTGGCTTTTGCATAGGTTAACAGGAATTGGAATTTTTATTTTTTTAATTATTCACGTTATGGGAGCAATTTATTTAAAAATTGGTCCAGAGGAATGGAATCATCATGTTGAATTATTCAATACTCCCTTTTTTAGAGTTGCTGAGGTTGGCTTGATGGGAGCTATTCTTTGGCATGGCTTGAATGGATTAAGAATTATTATTATTGATTTTTCAGGCATAAGAACAAGCCATTTTGCTAAATTTTTATTTTGGATAATTGTTTTTTTAACGGTTTTGCTTATGCTTCCTGGAACCTATATATTATTAAAACCTTTGTTTGAGGGTGCTGCCTAATGAGCTACAAAAAAGTGCCAGGAACTTTTGCATGGTGGTTTCAGAGAATATCTGGATCTTTTTTGATAATACTTATTTTTATTCATTTTATAGATGTTCATTTTATTTTTGGTGTTGAAAATTTAGAGTATGAAACAGTTGCCGAAAAATGGAATAAACCCTTTTGGAGAATAATGGATGCATTGATGCTTATTTTAGGCATGATTCATGGCGCAAATGGGATTGAATCAATCCTTTTAGATTATAAAAAAATTAGAAAGTATAAAACTTATTGGATTTTTTTTGTAAGGGCTATATCGGCTGTAACTATTATCGTTGGTTCATGGATTATCATTACCTTTTCTCCAGAAGAAAAAAGTATGGCTGAATATGGAAGCCCTGCAGCTGAAATGCAAGATGAAGCAAGTGAGAGTTATGAATAAACATCAATATGATGTAATTGTGATAGGTGCTGGTGGCGCTGGATTATCCGCTGTTGCTGCAATACCTAAAGGTCTAAAGGTCGCAGTTCTTTCAAAGCTTTTTCCATTTAGAAGTCATACAGGTGCAGCTCAAGGTGGAATCTCTGCAGCTTTAGGCAATTTGGAAGAAGATAATCCACTTTGGCATGCTTATGACACTGTGAAAGGAAGCGACTATCTTGGTGACCAAGATGCGATTATACAAATGTGCAATGATGCTCCCGATGCTATTTTTGATCTAGAAAGAAAAGGTTTGCCTTTTTCCAGGCTTAAAAATGGAAAAATTTCTCAAAGACCTTTTGGTGGTCATACTAAGAATTGGGGAGAAGCACCTGTAAGAAGAGCTTGTCATTCTGCTGATAGGACTGGACATATGATTTTGCATACCCTTTACCAGCAAGCCTTAAGAAGGGAGACGAATTTTTTTGATGAGTTTCAGGTGGTTGAAATAATAACGAAAGATGATTCATGCTGCGGAGTTGTTGCGGTAAAGCTTTCTACTGGAGAAAGACATGTGTTTCATAGTAAGTCAGTTATTCTTGCTACAGGCGGTTATGGAAGGTGTTTTAAAGTTACAAGCAATGCACTTTCTCTAACAGGCGACGGCATGGCTATATGCTACCAAAAAGGAATACCTCTCCAGGACATGGAGTTTATTCAATTTCACCCTACGGGATTACACCCTTTAGGGATATTGATAACAGAAGGAGCAAGGGGAGAAGGCGGGATTCTTGTAAACTCTAGAGGCGAAAGATTCATGGAAAGGTACGCCCCTTCGATTAAGGATTTGGCTCCTAGGGATATTGTAAGTAGGTCTATTTATGAAGAAATAAAAGCCGGACGAGGTATAGACGCAAAAGATTTTGTTCATTTAGATTTAACCCATTTAGGCAGAAAGCTTTTAGATGAAAAATTGCCTGATGTTACAGGTTTTGCAAGAACTTATTTAAATATTGAGCCTGCCGATGAACCGATTCCAGTTAAACCTACAACACACTATGCAATGGGTGGAATACCGACTGATGTTGATGGAAGGGTAATTATTAATCCAGATGGAAGTGTTATGCACGGTTTATATGCTTCTGGAGAATGTGCCTGTGTTTCTGTTCATGGTGCAAATAGATTGGGCACAAATTCACTTTTGGATTTAGTTGTATTTGGAAAAAGAGCAGGACAACATGCATCTATTTATTCAGAATCAAGCAAATTTTCTGAATTGCCGAGTGATGCTGGTTACGATTCTGAGTCCTTTTTACAGCAGGTAAGATCAAATACTAGAGGTCCTAAAGTTTATGAAATAAGAGAAAAAATGCAGGAAATTATGATGGATTATTGTTCTGTGTTCAGAAATGAAGAAGGAATGAAAAAATGTGCTTCTTTGCTTTCTGAGCTCAGAGAAGATTTTCAAAAGGTTACAATTTCGGATAAATCTAATTTTTATAATTATGAAATGATGGCTGCTTTTGAATTATCCTGTATGCTTGACGTTAGTGAGGCAACATTGCATGGAGCAATGCTTAGAAAGGAGAGTAGAGGAGCTCACAGCAGGGAAGATTATCCTGATAGGAATGATCAAGATTGGCTTAAGCATACTTTATGCTATCAAGAAAAAGGAAATAATCCGATATTTAAATTCAAGAATGTTAATCTTGGTAAATTTGAGGTCAAGGCAAGGGTTTATTGAGATGTTAAGGGTTTTTAGAATACAGAGATTTAATCCTGAAAGAGAGCCAAGCCAATGGATAGATGAATACACATTGGAAGTTAGCGAGGATGATAAAATTTTGGATATCCTTTTGAAAATAAGAGATGAAGTTGATACCACATTGGGTTTTCGAGCCTCTTGCGCTCATGGTGTTTGTGGAAGCGATGGGATGATGATTGATGGTTTAAATCGTTTAGCCTGCCAGACCTTTGTTGGTGATATCCCCGGTAGAAAGCCTATAAATATAGCACCTTTAAAAGGTGTTCCTGTGGAAAAAGATTTAATTGTGGAGATGGATTCCCTTTTGGATAAGGTTAAATCTGTAAATCCTTGGGTTGTTGCCAAAGAGCATGAGCCGGGAGAAAGGGAACTTTTAATGTCTCAAGAAGATTTTGAAAAAATAGAAGACATGACTAAATGTATCTGGTGCTCCTGCTGTACTACTTCCTGCCCTTCGTTATGGTCTGATTCTGATTACCTAGGTCCTCAAGCTTTAGTTATGGCTGCTAGGTTTATTTTAGACACAAGAAATGAAGAAGCTGAGAAGATAATAGAGAAGGTCGGAGGTCTAGATGGTGTTTTTAGATGTCACACAATTGGTAATTGCACAGATGCATGTCCTAGAGATATTGATGTGACAGGAGCTATAGCTGCTGTTAAGAAGGTTCTTCTTCAAGGAATTGATAATGAGGATAAATTTAGCAATATAGTTTGGGAGAAAAGTGATGAAAAAGAATAATAAAGGTAATTTTTTGTTTTTGTTTCTTTGTGTAGTGGGATATCTTATTGTTGCTGCACCAGCTCAAAAAAGTTATACAAAATCAACAATGATCGAAAAAGACTTGCTTCCTTTGAATTTAGTTTTAGATGTTGATGATCTTGAAAAAACATGGGATTGGAATTTAGAGATTAGTTTTGGCCCAGTTGAAGAGCAACAAGACTTAAATGTTGATATGAATTTTTGGGCTAAACTTAGAACAAAAATGTCAAAGGACCAAGATGATTTTCAGGTTGTAATTCATCTTGAGGATTCTGATTTGAATATGACTTTTGAGGACAATCAAACCACAGAACCTGTAGACGCTCTTGCTTTAGCAAGGATGTTTGGCTATCCGATAGATTCAACTTTAAGTATGATTCAGGGGTATCTGGGAACAATGCTTATCGACAACAAGGGTGCTATTCTTACATTTGATATAGCTGAAGATAATCAAGAATTTTCACAAGAAGATCTTTATTGGCCAGATTACAGAGAGCAGATAGAGAAAAGCAGGTATGACATGTTGGGATCTGGCGTAGGCAATGTTGTTCCATGGATTTTTGGTTATATACCTTTAGGTTCGATAGATTCAGGCTACAAGAAAGAATGGAGTAGTAAGAATATTATTGATGTCATGGATTTTTATTACAACGAAGATTATGCTTCTGAAAACAAGCCAACAGAGGGTGAATACTCAGAAATGAAAAATTTTCTTGAAGCACTTATGCCTGAAGCCAAAGTTTCACAAGAGCTTATAGGTGTAAAAAATGGAAATCTTGTTTTTGAGATAAAAGCAGACAGTTATATTTCTTTAGAGGATTCATGCTTAGCCATGGAAACTTTAATGGAAATTGAAGAGGGGTTGGCAGCTGAGTTCGGTAATGATTGCTCTCTTTTTGATATGTCAATTTCAATGAGTGGTGAGGGTGAAATGGTTATAGATTCAAAAACAGGCATGCTTGTTTCAAGGTCCATGAATCTTGGTTTTTATCTTCAGGGCTATCTTCCTGCTGAAATGTCACCTGCTGGAGTCGAGATGAAACTAGACTTCCCTCTTGTCATTTCGGAAGAGTTAAATTGACAAATAAGACATATCCTATATCTGTTAAAAATGCCTTAAGGCACTTTGGAAAAATAAAAGCATTAGATGATTTCTCATTAACCGTAAAGCAAGGTGAATTTGTTGGCTTGATTGGCCCTAATGGTGCAGGAAAAAGTACATTGATTGGATCCTTGCTTGGTTTGGTTGGCTTGCAAGGCGGGGAATCAAAGCTGTTTGGTTTTGGTCCTGGAGGTGTTCAGGGCAAGGCCAAAGTAGGGTATCTTCCAGAGTTTTTCTTTTGTCCAGATTATTTGACACCTAATTCTTATTTGAAAGAGATAGGGGTCTTGCATGGGATGAACCCAAAACAAACACTCTCTGCCTCAAAAGGTTTGACTTCCTTGCTTGGTTTAAATTCTCATATGGATAGACTCGCAGGAAAGCTTTCTAAAGGGCTTTTAAGAAGAGTAGGGATTGTAAGAAGTTTGTTCCATAATCCTGATTTAATTATTTTTGATGAGCCAGCTTGGGGTCTCGATCCTTTTGGCAGAAAAGCTCTTAATGAAATTTTGCTTGATTTAAAAAAACATAAAAAAACACTTTTATTATGCAGCCATAATATGGAAATGGTTGAAACCATTTGTGACAGGTTTGTTTTTATCGAGAACGGAAAACTTAAAGGGGAGGGGAGTAATGAGGATTTGTCTATAGAGGATGAGGTCAAGATAGTTTATGAAAATAAAGATGAGGTTATTTCAGGTAGCAAGCAGTTAGATGGTTGCTGGATTGCTCTTGTTGATAAAAAGGATAGAGAGTTAGAGATTCAGAATCTAATCAAATCAGGCTCAAAGATAATAGAGGTTTCTGAAAACAAGACTGATTTGATTGACTGGGTTGTTTCTAAGAGTGATAGAAAAGATGAAGTTTAAAAACGTATTCACTATTGGAAAAATGACCTTTCAGTCTGTTGTAGGCAACAGCAAGGCTCTCAGGATGGTTTTTATAGGCGCTCTTTTGTTTGGCCTTTCAACTTATCTTTTATCCCAGAATCAAGATGCAACAGTTGTTACATTTACATGGACTGGTATAGGTTTTCTTTTTCTCGTTATCTCTTATCAGGCAGCAGATTTGTTAAGGGAGGATTTGAGAAAAAAAACACTTACTCCAATCATTACATCCCCAATAAGCAGGCTTGAATATAGTTTGGGAAGGTTTTTTGGGCTTTTTGTTCCAGGCTGGGCAGTCCTCTCAGGTTTGTATTGGCTTTTGTTTGAATATGGTGTTGTAAGAACTGAAGGTTATGAAATCATCAAGAATGTTGCTTTTTTAACTCGTCAGCTTCCTGAGTTTGAAATACCCATTGGCCTTCCTGCTGCAAAAGAGCTAGCGACTGTTTTCTGGACTTTGCTTTCGTCTTTTATGTTTGTCGTTATGTCAGCTCTTTATTTCCTTTCTGCAAAGTTTAATCAAAAGGCTGCTATTGCATTGGCTTTTTGCTGTTGGCCGCTTATAAGCTGGTTCTGGAGACTTCCTATCAAGGTTGAGAATGAAGTTTTTACAGAATTGGTCACTCTTGGGGGATTGAAGGGTGGATGGCCTGCCTTGCCTACGATAGGTTTATGGTTTCCAATCATTGTTTCCGGCAAGGATGCAATAAAGATTGCTGAAATTTATGCAATACAGTCTATCGTCTGGTCTGCCCTGTTTATATTTTTAGGTTACAGAATGTTTAAGAACATTGACCTTTCAAGACCTCAGTAATAAATTATTCACTTTACAAAATTATTCCAATTTTTCATATATGAGATGAATGTTTTGTTTAATTTCGCTTTTTTCAATTCATGAATGCTGAATGGAGGTTTTTTGGGTGAGTATTTTAGATCAGAGACATTGTGTGCCCAATTTGGATGGCCTATTGCTACTCTGCCGACACCAACTAAGTCAGCACCTTGTTTCAACAATTTATGAGCATCGAGGCTTGACCAAACATTACCGGTGCTTATGATTGTTGGTAAACTTTCATAGCTGTCTGTGATTATTTCAGTTAATGTCCTTTGGCTGTTTGCGATTGAATTTGATTTGGAAAAAACATCCCAACATGATAAGTGAATGAAGTCAATTGGTAATTTTCTCAAAATGCCAATAAGATTTATTGAATCATTCAATTCAATCCCCAAGCTTTCTATTTCAGGCGAAATACGAATGCCAACAATAAATGATTCTGGAACATTTTCCCTTATAGATTTGAATATCTCAATAAGCAATTTAGATCTTTTCTCTAAACTTCCTCCCCAGCCATCCTTTCTTAAATTTGTTTTTTTTCCTAAGAATTGAGAGATTAGGTATCCATGTGCACCGTGTAGTTCAATTCCATCAAAACCTGCTTGATGACACCTGATTGCACTGGCTGTGAAATCATTGATTATTTTTTCGATATCCTTCTCCGAAGCTTTCTTTGATTTGCCTGTGAATGATTCTGCGCAATTCAATTCACTTGCAGACACAGGAATAAAACCTGTTATTTTTTGAGGGGATTTTGTTCCTCCATGAAACAATTGAGCAATAATGAGACTTTTGGTTTGATGTATGGCTGAAGTTAATTTTATTAAGTTTGGTATATGGGAATCATCATAAACACCAAATTCTCCATCCCATGCCTTTCCCTCTATTGAAACATTAGTTGCCGCTGTTGTTATGATGCCAAAACCACCTTTTGCCCTTTCAGAAAGCCAATTTATTTCATCATCAGAAATAACCCCATCATCATGACTCTGTTTGTTTGTCATAGCAGCCAGAACAGTACGATTCTGTATTTTCTTGCTTGCTTTCAGAAAGGTGTAGGGTTGTGATATTTTTGGTTTAGGCATCTTTAGAGGCATTTTTGGCTGCAAGACCCAAATACAAATAACTTATACCAAGTCCAAAAAACAACGCACCTAAAACATTCCCTGTAGTAAATCCTATCCCTAGACCGATTAGGACGCCGCCTGTGATTATTCGGTTGTCTTCAGCCATTAGGCATTCTTGCTTTTCTTTTTTCATAAGGATCGATTCTAATAGGCTTGCTTCACCTTAAATCCTTAAGTAGCGATTTGATTGCCGCATCAAGCTGTGGGTCATTTCCATTGATTTCATCCTCTGGCGTGATTTCAACAATAATGTCTGGTATCGCAGGTCCATTCTCTTGGTTTGCCCCAAGCTTCTCTCCGTCAGCAACAAACCATCCCCTGAACGGATACCTCATTGAAGACCCGTCTATAAGGCCTTTTGAACCTGTTGATATCACTGCTCCTCTAGTTGGAACACCAACCAGCTTACCTCTTTTTAATGTTTTAACTGCATGTGAAAATATTTCAGCGTTACTGTATGAATTTTGATTGCATAAAACTATTATTGGCTTTGTCCAAGAATACATCGACAACCTGTTTTGGGGATATCCGAATTCTCCATCTTTCGCTCCTCTAGGAATGGTGTATGCGTGTCTTTCAACCATTAATATTTGGAGAAGCATGTCTGTTGTCCATCCCCCACCATTATCTCTAACATCAATAACTAAAGCTTCTTTATCGTGTCCAACTGAATAAAGTTCAGCTTCAAATCTTTCAAGACTTGGCTGACTCATCCCTTGAATATGGACATATCCAAGTTTTCCTCCTGAATCGTTTTCTGTTTTCTCTCTGTTTGTTTTGACCCATGACTCATAGAGTGCTGTTCTTATGGAATAGGAAGAGCCTGGTTTTATCTCTACCGTGTTCTCTTCAGTTTCACCAAGGATTTCTATTTCTATCTGTGATGAAAAATCAAATCCGAGTGATTCACGATTTGAATTAACTGCCTGAAGCGTTAACGTGTGTTTCCCAGGATCAAGGTTTAATATCGTTGTTTCAACTTCTTTTCCGAAATGCATATGATTGCCATCGCGAGGAACAACATCTCCTTTCTTGATTTCATCACCATCAATAATCAAGGCAAGATAAACCTCTAAAGGATCTATTCCATGATCAAATATTATTTTTTCTTTTGCTTTATGCTGATGATGGTTATGTTCATCATCCATTTGATGTCCCTCATGGTTGCTGTGGTCATTATGTCCCTCATGGTTGCTGTGGTCATTATGTCCCTCATGGTTGCTGTGGTCATGACCATCCTTCATGGGGTCTGCAGGAACATTTAGTGGAAGGTCCATTACAGTGCTGAAAGAAAGCTCAAAAGCTCCTTTTATTTTTGATTTATTTTTTGGGTAGGTAAAAAACACCTTAGAAAGATTTGTCCCTTCTTCAACAACTTCAATGTTGATTGTTTTATAAAGATTGTCGTCGATTATTTCATGTAATCCGTCTGCTAATTGCAACGTTAAGGTATGTTTTCCTGGTTCAAGTTCAATATATCCATATTTTTCACCCATCATGTAATGTATGTGTGTTTCATCAGCAGGTATAACATCTCCTTTCTTGGAGGGTTCACCATTAATAATCAGATGAAAATGACCCTTTTTGCTTGTTTGCAAGCCTGCCATTTCTATTTCAAAACCAGAAACTCCAAAACCAACAAATAGAGGAGAGGAAACTTTATCTCCGTCCTTGATGTTTGAAAACCATACTTCATTTTCAATTTTTTGATCTTCTACCTTTCTTTCAAATGTTACTGGGATTTCTTTTGAGGATGTATCAATAAGCAAGTTGTGTATGTTTTGATTGCTGATATCAATTTTGTTAATCTTTTTCAGGATATCGCCAGGCTTTATGTCGAGAGTATATTTATCTGCAGGGCTATTTTCAATTATTGATTTAACAACTAGTCCTTCTTTTTTGCTTTCCCAGTCAAAAAGAATACCCATTGCACCACTGTATTCTTTGCTTTCATTGATTGAAGGGATTCTTCCGTAATATCCCAAATGACTACCATTAAGCTCACCAAGCATTGAGTCAATTATGAAATCAAAATCTCTTGGATGTGATGCGCTAACAGCCCATGGAAGATACCTGTCATGGACGTCATTCCAATCAGAACCATGAAGATTAGGGTCATAAAACCCTCTATACATTGTCGCCCATGCTTCTTCAAAAACAACCTGTCTCTGTTTCACTCTGTCCAATTTGTATCTAATACTGAATTTTTTATTTTGGGTAGATTTTTTTGTAGGAGATGTTGAGTAGATAGTTCCTCCTGATTTTGAGTAATATATTGATTTTTGATCTTCACTCCATCTTATCCCATAAGGATAGTGGCCTTCTGTTACTTTTACAGGTGACCCAAAGGTTCCGTATTCCGTCATTGATGATGAGTAAAGATCGCTTCCATCATGACTGCCTTTAAAGATCAGTCTTGAACCATCCTTGTTTAAAAGGACTTCTGTTTCACTTCCATCGAAACTTGTTGCTCTTTTTAACCTGAATTCAATACCTTCTAGATCAATATCAACCCAAGATTCTTTTTCCTTTTTTGAATCTTTTGCTTCCTCTTCCCACAAATCTTTTCTCTCCTTGTAGGTTAACTCCTGATCATTCTCTCTTAAAAATACATACCATATATCAGAATAGGTGCTGCTTCCTCTGGGAGTAGAGCTTGTTCTTGTGCTTGAAAATGCTAACATTCGACCATTTTCACTCCATGTTGGATACATATCCATATCTGGATGAGATGATATATTTTTTGGAGAAATTGATCCATCTGTTTTTGCGATCCAAACATCGGCATTATGCTCTATATCTTCTACGCTCCATGCTATCCATTGAGAATCAGGGCTCCATGATATCGATGGCCAATCCCATCCGGTTCTTAATGTTATTTCATTAGAAATAATTTCATTTTCTTCTTCTGGGTTGGTTTCAAAATCTGCAACAACAAGTTCCCCATAGTCTCTTATAAACGCAATCTTTGCTCCATTTGGTGAAATTTGTGGACGATGGTTTGGTTTATTTCCTTTTGTTATAGGGTAAGTTTTCCAATCTTCAACTTCTCTTATGGGAGATTCTGTTTCTTCACCTGGTTCAGCTATCCATATTTGTTCTATGTTACATATTTTTTGAATTGTTTTTTCAAGGCATGAATTTGATGTAAAAAGTATCTTGTTGCCATCATCTATCCATTCAACATAAATTTCTTGTTCAGCGGTATTTGTGACCCTGTGGGATTCTTCTTTTTCAAGATCTTGAACCCAAATGTCTCCATCCACTATCAAAACCATTGATTTTTCATCTGATGGAGATATTGAGAAGGATGACGCTCCAGAATTAACAGTTTTCCATTCAAAATCATTTGTCAAGGAGTCAGCAGGAACGATAATGTTTAGTTCTGATGTTTTTTCTGGACCAGTTTCAAAAAGAATAACTTTTCCACCTACTTCCATTGCTATCATGCTGCCATCTGCTGAAATAGATGCATTTCTAGGGCCATCTTTCTCAAAAGAGGTAATCTTTTTGCTTTTCATTTTTGTATTCATTGAATAGAGGTTATAGGTTCCATCTTTTTCTGATATGTACCAAAGTGATTTACCATCAGGTGCCCACATTGGAGAATGGTCAGCCCCGTCAAATTTTGTCATTAACTTTGCAGGTGTTCCATCATGTTTAATCCATATATCTGCATCACCTGAACCCCTGTATCCTTTTCTGTTTGTGCTTTCTGAGCGTCTCATAAAAGCTAAACTTTTTCCATCCGGAGAATAAGTTCCCTGAAAACCCAAATATTCAGTAAACCTTTTTGGAGTGTCCTTTTTTTCAATATCTATCATGTACATTTCTGGATTTCTGTAATTTGTTTCGTATCTCATGCTGGAAAATATGATGTTTTTACCATCTGATGTAAAGCTTGACATTAGGTCTGAACCGGACCAGTAAGTTAATCGATCTGGTTTTCCTCCATCTGAAGACATTATGTAAATATCATCGTTTCCCCATCTGTCAGAAGTAAATGCAATTTTGCTTCCATCAGGTGCCCACATTGGAGAATGGTCGTATGCTGGATGTATTGTTAGCCTCTTTGCTTCTCCTCCTTTGGATGAAA
>CEQM01032257.1_pt1 | contig 12652 bp, 10 predicted proteins | sample 531111 | NCBI WGS metagenome assembly CEQM01 (sample SAMEA2621278, study PRJEB7988) | marine metagenome | biome: marine biome (ENVO:00000447); feature: deep chlorophyll maximum layer (ENVO:xxxxxxxx); material: "saline water (ENVO:00002010), including plankton (ENVO:xxxxxxxx)" | depth 120 m
ACATCACAAGATATTGAGCTTATACCATTACCATTTAATCATTCTTTTGGTCTAGCAAGGTTGCGGTGTAATGTATTATCAGGAGCAACAATAGTCCTGGCCAATGGGTTTTTGCTTCCTGGTAGAATTTATAGGCAACTTGAAGAAACAAAATCCACAGGTTTTTGCTCTGTACCAGCAGGAATAGCAGTTTTATTTAAATTTGGCGAAGATAAACTTGCTCAGTTTAAACATCAATTGAAGTATATTGAAATAGGTTCTGCTCCAATGTCTTTAGAGCATAAACTGAAGTTAATGGATTTATTGCCTGATACTCGTATTTGTATGCATTACGGTTTGACTGAGGCATCTCGATCCACTTTTATTGAGTTTCACAAAGATAAGGATTTTTTGGACAGTATTGGAAAAAGTACTCCTGGAGTACAACTAGAAATTAGAAATAATCTAGCAAGAGAATGTTTAATTGATGAGTCTGGAACAATAAATGTAAAAGGTGATTCAGTTGCAAAAGAATACCTTTCTTTAGGTAATATTGTAAGCAAGAGTGGCTGGCTTGATACAGGTGATAGTGGCTTTTTAAATAGCCAGGGCTACATTTTTTTGTCAGGTCGATCATCTGATATGATCAATATTGGAGGGCAAAAAGTTGCTCCTTTAGAAATTGAAAACCTTCTTAATCTCTTACCTTGGGTTCGAGATTGCGCTTGCATAGGGGTTCCAGATCCAAATAATATCTCAGGTGAGGTAGTAAAAATTTATTTGGTTAAGAATAAAAAAATATTGGATACCAAAAATATTTCTGATTCTGATGTTATTTTATACCTAAGGGATAAGGTAGAGTCTTATAAAATCCCATCTCAAATCGAGTGGATTGATAGAATTCCAAAGACCAAATCAGGAAAAACTCAAAGACATCTATTAAGACAGGTTCATAAAGAAAAAAATGGTGGTGTAAATGCTTAATATGTTACCTAGGATAATATATCCGAGAGAGATGGTAATTAAAAAAGGAAGCTTAATCCGTCTTAAGTTCTTGGATGGTAAAAAGGCCTTTATTATTTGTGGAGGCCAATCTTTTGAAAAATCTGGCTATTTAGAAAAATTAGAAAAACACTTAGCAGCATCTAAAATTGAAATAGTTACGGTCAAGAGAATAATAAAAGACCCAACTGAAGACAGTATAAATACGATAATGACTCAGTTGAAAGATTTAAATGCTGACTGGATCATTGGGGTTGGTGGTGGTGCAGTAATGGACACTGCGAAACTTATCTATGCTTTATATGAAAATCAAAATATACCATTATCTGATTTTAAGGCACCTCATAGTGTTCCTGAATTAAGGAAAAAAGCCAAATTATGTCTTATTCCAACAACTGCTGGCTCTGGTTCAGAAGTTAGTAATTCAGCTGTTGTGACAATCAATAATAAAAAAACTCCAATTATTTCTAATCATTTTATACCTGACATTGCTATTTTAGATCCAAATCTAACTATCTCTCTTCCACCTGAAATAACAGCCCATACTTCAATTGACGCCTTTACTCATGGAATTGAGTCCTATTGCTCGAGCTTAAATAATGCTTTAACAAACTCGTATTCAGTAGCAGGAGCCAAACTTATTATAGAAAATCTTGAGGAAGTAATCGCTTCTCCTAGCAATATAATAGCAAGAGAAAAGCTAATGTATGGATCAATGCTTACAGGATTAGCTCAAAGCATGACTTCTGTTGGAGGAGTTCATGCCTTGTCTCATAGCTTAGCATCGGAAATAGAATTGTCGCATGGAAATCTCAACGCTATTTTTCTTATTCCAATGCTAAAGTTTAATATGCAAGAATCTCCTCGTATTGAAGAGTTTATACAACAAATAGGCTTAGGTGGAATAGAGAGACTTGAAGAATGGATTTCTAGAATCAGTGAAAACACTAAAATGGTTAAAAAATGGGGGGCTTACGGAAAAGAAATTAATGTGAATGAAGTTTCTGAGGCAACACTTGAAGATATTGCTGCTCGCACCAATCCAAGAAAGCTTACAGTAGAAGGTGTAAGATCTATTTTAGAGATGACCTTCTAATGGATTCATTTGAATCACTTTTAACTTTTGAACCCTATTCTCTCAATCATATTGATAAAGATAGGCTTTTTAAAAAAGCATTATTTGACAACTTCAGTCATCATTATAAAAACTGCGCCCCCTATCAAAAACTTTGTAATAAAAGAGGTTGGAGTTTATCTACCGATGAAAACTTCAAATTAGAAGATTTTCCTTTCTTACCTGTGGAACTTTTTAAGGATATGCATTTGAGTTCGGTATCGAGCGATAATATTGTTCGAACACTCCAATCTTCAGCAACTTCTGGGCAAACCCCTAGTTCTGTTCCATTAGATAATGAAACCAGAAAACGACAGATGAAGACTTTAATTTGGTTTTTGTCTAATCGCCTAGGTAAAAAGAGACGTCCTTTTGTGGTGATGGATGTTGATCCAAAAGATATAAAGAAAGAACAACCTACTATTTCAGCTAGAGCTGCTGCTGTTAGGGGGTTTATGACAGCAGCATCTTCTCAGAAGTATTGTATGAGTGAAGATACATCCGGTGAAATGCATTTAGATCTTCAGCGCTTAGAAAGTGCTCTTGAGGCTGCTCAAACGTCTGGCGAGCAGGCAGTAATATTTGGTTACACATATGTCCTTTATATTTATGCTGCAAAAAAGCTTGAAGAAAAAGGAGTGAAATTTGATTTGTCTAACACGACAATTCTTCACCTTGGTGGATGGAAAAAACTTCAATCTCAAGCAACAGATAAAGCAACATTCAACCAAACTATGACTAATGTTTTTGGTGTTAAGGAAGAAAACATAATTGATTGCTATGGTTTTACAGAGCAACTTGGTGTTGTTTATCTTGATGGAGAAGATGGAATCAAAAGAACTTCTACTGTATCTGAGATTATAGTCCGAGATCCTTTGACACTATTACCTTGTAAAGATGGTGATGAAGGGATTTTAGAGTTTCTGACCCCACTTCCACTAAGCTATCCTGGAAATGCTATATTGACTGATGATGTTGGTAGAATTATATCCCGAAATAAAGGTAATGATGGTCGCCAAGGAACTGCTTTTGAGATTCTAGGACGGAGAAAAAAGGCCGAGATCCGTGGCTGTGGAGATATATTATCTGAAAATATGAATACAATAGAGAGGAAGATCTGAAGTTTCATACATTATTTGTTAATGGAGAGTTGAAGACCTCAAATGAAACTTTAGTTTCTAATTTAGAGCTGTCAGGAAATTTTTCTGAAGTCTTGAGTTCGATAAAACAAGGGCAGCAATATTTAACTTCTTTAGAGATAGAAGATATTATATTGTGGCTCGACGCAATATGCACTTCCTGGTCGGATCGACAATCAGATGTTCAGCAATTGTATTCTAACCAAGGAATTAATTTTTTAATTTACTGGTTTAGAAAAAAACATCTTTTAGAAATTACTGATCTAGCCTTAAGGGGGAATAGAAAATTTCTGGATGGTTTCCATACAGTTAATGGCAGTGAAATTAAACTTTCTGCCCAGCCTAGAGGTGTTGTAAGTCATTGGATTGCAGGCAATGTGCCTATGCTAGGAATGCTATCACTTATTCAGGGCATTATTACTAAAAATGCAAATCTAGTAAAAGTTTCAAAAGATAATTTATATGTTGTTCCAACACTTTTAGCCTCTATGGCGGAGGTAGATGTTCGTAAATCAAACGGGCAGCTTATAGAAGGCAAAAAAATTGTAAATTCAATAGCATGTATTTACTACCCCTCGTCTGATAAATCTGCACTTAATGAGATGTCACTTAATTCGCAGGTGCGAGTAGCTTGGGGCGGAATGGAAGCTGTTGAAAACATTATTAATCTTCCACGAAAATTTGGTTGTGAAGATATTGTATTTGGACCAAAAACTTCTTTTATGGTCATTGGATCTGAAAAATTATCCAATTTAGAAGATTCAAAAAAAATAGCTAAAAAAGCCTCAATTGACGCATCACAATTTGAACAACAGGGATGTAATGCGCCTCATACTGTATTTGTTGAGAAAGGTGGAGAAATTTCTCCACTGGAATTTTCTAAACTATTATCAAGTGAAATGGAATTAACCTCAAAACGAATTGTGAGAGACCCAGGTGTAGTTCCAGATGTTGGTAAGATACTGACACTCCGTGCCAAATATGAAATGATGGGAGAGGCCTTCTACTCAAAGGGATTAGAATGGACCGTATTATTCTCAGAAGATGATAAGGGACTAGCTGAACCTTGCTATTTTAGGACACTTTTTGTTCGACCTATTGATGATGTGATGCTCGTTGAAAATTATTGTTCTCATTTGACTCAAACAGCTGGAGTCGCTCTGAGTGATGAACGTAAAGAGCAGTTTGCATTACGTGTTACAGCAAAAGGAATTGATAGAGTGCCAGATATTGGAGCTATGTCTGCTTATGAAGTTCCTTGGGATGGAATTTTTATGATTGATAGACTAGTAAGATGGTGCAAAATTTCATGAACGTAAATCGTAAAAATATATTTTCTACATAGTAGAATGGTGATGAACTAAGGGTTTACGCTACCCCATAGTCTATAGAAATTGTTTAGAATGATTTGATAACAACTATTATGGCAATTCGTGATGTGAGACGACGTAGTCAAGGGTCGCGTTGGTTGTTGGTGTTTGGGGCGTTGCTGGCCATTTCGACCTTCGTGGCCTGTCAGGAGAGCATTAGCGGGCTCGACAATCGGGTCGATGGGATCACTTACAGGGTAACGAGCTTCAGAATCGCCAAGTCGTTCCCCGCTCAGCTCGGGATCACCGTAGAGATCCAGAATGAGTCCACAACCTCGCAGTCTGTAACCTTTCCCGACGGGTGCGTGGTGCTGATGCGGGCCTACGATGGAGGAACCAAGCCTGTATGGGACATGGGCCGCACTGTGGCCTGTACAGAGGCTCTTGTGCAGGTTTCCTTGGCCCCCCGCGAGAGTGCGGAATTCCACACGGGCTTGGTGAGTGCAGCCGCCATCCTAGGGGACAGCTTGCCCAACGGGGAGTACCGGATCACTGCGTACCTACGTCCTGGACAAATGGTGGAGCTCGACGCGGGCAAGGCGGATCTAGCCGTTCCCTGAAAAAACCTGTTAGCTCGGGTCGGTCCTTATTTGTGAGGGTTCTATAGCATGAGAGAGGAGCTAGAGAATATTCGAGTGACGGCTTATCGTATACTCAATCACATCTATTTTGGCTCATTCGATCAGTGCTGTATACTTAAATAGACACCTGAAGGAGGATTGAAATGGAACTCCAAGATTGGCTACTGCTGGTAGGAATACCAGCTATGCTGGCAAGTGTATACTTGAGTTTGAGGAAGAAATAAAGTGTTTCCTGAACATCCTATATTGATATATTTTTTGGTCATCATTGGGGGAGTAGAACTCCTAAGGCGGTTAAAGAAAAATCCACCCAAAATATCAGTGCCGAAAGAGGTGGGTTCTGATGAGCTAGTAAAGAAAAACATACCTCATCACATCCTCATTTTTGTTGTAATCTTTTGGGGAGTGTGTCTCTATTTTTTCCTAACCAACCCTGATGTCTTCTGGATAGTGCAATTTTTCTTTTCTCAAGAGTTCTGGGGAGCAGTACTGGAGGACATAAGTAATTCTCTAACCAATCTTATTTTATAGATGAAGAAAAAACTAAATAATAAAGTCCCACCACCAATCGTTACTTTAATCTGTGGGTTGGGCATCTATCTCTCTAGGTCTTTGTTCCCGACATTCAATCACGCTTCGATTGGTATAATAAGTGCGTTATTTTTGTCGCTCGGAATAATGACTTTGATTGCAGCAGTTTTGTTCTTTATAAAACAAAAAACCACCCTTAGTCCACTACAACCTGAAAAGGCATCCTCACTAGTTGTCTCAGGTGTTTTTAAACATTCGAGAAACCCAATGTATTTGGGGTTATCATTAATTTTGTTATCTGTGGCTGTACAATTTAATTTTGTTGGGGGCATTCTTATAGTTTTTATGTTCATTGCTTTCATTACAAAATTTCAGATTATTCCAGAAGAGATTGCAATGGAGAAGTTGTTTGGTGAAGAATTCATTCGGTACAAGAAAAGAACAAGAAGGTGGATTTAAGGAAGAAGAGTAATTCATGTAAGAAAGCCTTCTAGTCTCCCCTCTAAAACATTAGTTGCCTACCTTGTTATAAATAATCGACAGATAGTCTTTCAAGGAGACCCAAATGCATACCAAGAATATCCTGGCCGTTTTAGCGATGGTTACCGTTCCATTACTCACGAATCCTATCAATGCACGAGGTCAAGTGCAGTGGGGGGCAGTACCTGATGGGTATCCAACGACGGCGGCAGAAGTGAACGGATTTACTGCACATACGAGGCATCTTGAAATGTGGGATTATCTAGAAGGGCTTAGAGAAGTCAGCGATCAGATGAGGTTGGGTACCTACGGAGAGACACGAGAAGGAAGAAAGTTGCCTTATGCAGTATTCAGTAAACCACTTTTGAGTAATCCATGGGAAGCTATGGCCCTTGGAAAACCGATTGTTCTGTTTGCCGCTAATGTCCATGGTGGAGAAAGAACATTTAGAGAAGGGCTCCTGATTCTAATGAGAGACTTAGCGACTCCTGGAACCGAAGCAAACGATATGTTGGATAGAGTCACAGTATTGGTAGCACCGCAGATTAATCCGGACGGTTTTGAGGCCAGCCAGGGAGGCCAAAGAGGAAACTCATGGGGTATTGACCTCAATAGAGACTACGTGAAACTAGAACACCCTAGCATCCAGGATTACGTTCAAAATATGATCGGTCAGTGGCGTCCCCATTTGTTCATAGATGGGCATAACGGTGGATCACCACCATATAACCTAAATTACCAGTGTACGAGCCACTACGACTCAAAAATTGAACTCACTTTAATGTGTGACGACCAGATATTTCCAGCGATTGATTCAGCACTGGAAGAAGAAGGAATGAAAGGTTGGTATTACAGGAGTGGTAATGAAGAGGAGTGGCTCACCGGAGGGTCTCAGGTTCGCATAGGTCGAAACTACGGTGGAATGGTTAACAGTGTAGGCATCCTATTTGAAGCTCCAAGGCAAGAACTTGAATTGGGAGCAAGAGCAGGCTATCTGGGCTACTACTCGGTTTTAGAATGGGTTGCAAACAATGCCACACACTTGATGGATGAGGTTGAAGAGGCGCGGAGAGAAACTATCGCCATGGGCTCTGCGCCAACAGGACAGATTGCGGTAGAGATGAAGTATGAAGCCGAGGATTATCCAGTAGACTACGAATTGGTAACGGGCGGACCAAGGATGAATGCAGACAATTCCCCTATCGATACGGTCGCAGTCACGGGTGCGCGACTCATGAAGAAGCCTGTCGCAACTAAGCTACGTGACAGGCCTTGGGCTTATTTGCTCCCTAGGGATGCGGATGATGCAGTAGCTCTTCTCCTCAAACATGGTATCACCGTAGAAAGACTTTCGAAGCCAGTGTCCTTGAGTGTTCAAGCATATACCATAGCTGGAGTTGAGTACGAGCGTCAGTATAACCACGCTGCGGTGACCCGCATTCAGGTTGGTGAAGTAGTGACCCAAGAGAGAGATTTTCCTACAGGAACATACGTTGTACCTACTGCACAAAACCTGGGGAGACTAGTAGCACATATGCTCGAGGTAGAGACCGAAGATAACGTTGTATACTGGAATCGGATGGATGCTTGGATAGAGCGTCCGGGCGAAAATGGTGACTTACCAGTCGCACCGATTTTTAAATTGATGGTACCAACGACTTTTTCTTCGTCACTGGTGAAAGGAGTTAATTAAGGAGACTCTGATCCGGCGGAGACTGGCCAAGGAAATCGTGAATACCAGAAGAGAATTTGTTAGAAAGGTTAGTTGTGCGAGTGCTGGTTTAGCACTGGCTGGAAGTTGGACTTGCTCAGAATCAACCAAGAAGATTTTAATACTTGGGGGGACAGGCTTTATTGGTCCTCATATGGTTAGCTATGCCATTGAAAGGGGCCACGATGTCACAGTCTTCACGCGGGGAAGATCACCAGTCGAGTTACCAAGTGAGGTTGAGCATTTACTAGGTGATCGCAACGATGATTATTCAGCGTTGATGGGCAGAGAATGGGACACAGTTTTGGACAACAATGCACAGGATTATCGATGGGTGCAGAAAAGTACTGAACTGCTGAGGGATGTAGTAGAACATTATGTATTTGTTTCGTCGATATCAGCATATGCAGTAGAAGGAGGATTTGGCTGGGAAAATGCCCACCGAATTCTAACGGAGCCCATCATAGATGAGGGTTATCCAACTATTGAAGGGCCCGAAGGATGGAAGTATGGTGATGATGCTCCTTATGGATTGATGAAGGCTTTATCGGAAAAAATTGTACAGGAAACATTTCCAGGAAGGGCAACAGTAGTACGTCCTGGTTTGATCGTAGGACCAAGAGATCCAACAGACCGGTTCACCTACTGGCCAGTTCGGATGGCTGAAGGTGGGGAAGTGCTAGCTCCAGGAAATCCTGAGCACGCGATTCAAGTGATTGATCAAAGGGATTTGACAGAATGGATAGTGAGGATGGCGGAGACCAAAATAGTTGGAGAGTTTAATGCAACGGGGCCTGCTGAAAGAATGTCCATGCAGGTTATGTTGGACCAAGTGGGATCTTCGTCTTCCAGTTGGCTGGCCGGAGAAGTAAGCCCATACGAGTTGACTTGGGTACCGGAGGTGTTTCTCGAAGAACAGGGGTTGTCTCCTTGGCGTGATTTTCCAGCTTGGACACCTGGAGATCCGTTGCAGTTTGTAGATATCGATGCAGCGATACAAGCTGGTCTAAGTTTTAGACCTTTGTCATTGACTGTGACCGACACACTCGACTGGTGGGAAACTCTTCGGCCAGATCAGCGCAATGATCCTAAAGCTGGAATGAGTCGAGATAAAGAGAGAGAAGTCTTGGATCTCTGGAGAAATCAGAATCTAAAGTCGTAATGGACACCTGACGGAGAAGCTGTGAAAAAGATACTGTTGATATCGCTAGGTCTGATGGTGGTGACTTCATGTGTTGGGGAAGGTGAGCAGCGCATCGTAGCTTTCGGAGACGTACACGGCGATCTCGAAGCCGCGCGAGGTGCACTTCGTCTCGCTGGTGCTATTGACGAACAAGACCATTGGATCGGTGGTGACCTCATCGTAGTGCAGACTGGTGACCAACTCGACCGAGGCGATCAAGAACAAGAGATTCTGGATCTTTTTGAGAGGCTAAGGATTGAGTCGGCTGCCGCTGGCGGAGCGTTTCACGCCTTATTGGGCAACCACGAACTCATGAACGCGCGTCTTGACTTACGCTATGTCACTGACGGCGGTTATACCGATTTTGTGGACGTCGTGGAGTACGATGCTAGTGACTCCGTTCAAGTTTGGGACCGATCATCTGCAAGCTTTAGATCTTCCACTCTCGCCGAGTTTGAACCGTATCAGCGTGCCCGCGTGGCCGCACTCATGCCTGGTGGCCCTTACGCAAACCTACTGGCTGAGCGACAGGTGATTCTCCAAATCGGAGAAAACGTGTTTGTTCATGGAGGTGTACTCCCAGAACATGTTGCGTACGGTATCGACGAGATTAACAGTGCAGCACAAGCATGGCTCCGAGGAGAATCCGATCTTCCCTCAGTGTTGTCGGGTTCGAGTAGTCCTCAGTGGACCCGATTGTACTCTGATGATCCTGATTCTTCGGCGTGCTCAGTTCTCGAAGAGGCATTAGGTGCGTTAGGGGCCAAAAGAATCGTTGTGGGGCATACGATTCAAGAGTTGGGGATTGCCAGCGCATGCGGAGGGCAGGCTTGGCGCGTCGACATAGGTATGGCCCAGTATTACGCTTCGAGGACTGAGTACGGGGGCTCGGTAGCGGTCCTTGAAATCGTTGGAGACTCAGTCAGGGTGCTCGAGGATGGTGGTTGACCGAAGTGAACTATACCAGGAGAAAAATGACTTCTATAAAATCGATATTTAGTAGGCTGGGCAAATTCCTTGAGAAAGCTAGAATGGTCCTGCTCAATCTGGGGACTGCGTTAGTATTAATCTTTATTACGATAGTAATCGTAGGGAATTTTCCTACCTCAAAAAAAGTTGATCCCGCAGGCAAGGTTTTAATTTTCAACCCAGAAGGCATAGTTGTTGACCAAGAAGCATTTAATTTAGCTGACGGTTTTCTTAGCCTTTTTAATGAAAATGCAAACCAAATTCAAATTAGAGATTTATTGGAAGTGATTGAAAATATAAAAGCGGACGAAGCAATTTCGGCCGTCCTCTTAGATTTTAGTAATACTGACTTTGCTGGCCCCACTACCCTACTGACTGTCACCGATGCAATCCATTCTCTAACTGGAACTGGCAAAGAAATCATAGTGCATCAAGATAGGATGTTTACCTCTGATTTTATGCTATCAGCTGCAGGTGATGAGATATGGGTGCATCAATCTGGTGCTTTTAATATCTCTGGTCTTGGTGGGTATAGAAATTACAACAAAAGATTATTAGAAAATCTAAAACTGACTATTCATAATTATGCTCAAGGCGACTTTAAATCTGCTGTAGAAGGAAATACTAGAGATTCAATGTCTGAAAACGACAGATTACAGCAAACTGAGATGCTAGATCCTATTTGGACAGCGATGAAGGAGAAAATGGCTTACAGAGAGAATGTTCAGCCACTCGATATTCAATACTTTGCAGATAATTATTTCTCCTATCTCCCTGAGGCTGCATTTACAAATATCAAAGCAGCGACTGATTTCAATCTTATTGATGGGACAAAATCATTTCCCGAATTTAGGAATCATATGATAGAAAAGTTCGGTGAAAATGAGGACGGCGATTCATTTAATAGTATTTCACTCAGTGCCTACATGAGCACCTTAGATAAGCCCCAAGATGATGCAGAAGAAAATGTTGTTGTGATAACTGCTGAAGGAGCTATTTCAGAAGAGGCTCTTTCACCTGGAGTAGTGGGTTCAGATGAACTAGTAGACATAATTCAGGATGCTCATCAGTCTGAAGAAACCAAAGCAATTGTTCTGAGAGTTAATAGTCCTGGTGGATCAATCATTGCAAGTGAAATGATTGCCGATGAACTCATGGAAGCTAAAAGGAAAGGCATTCCAATAGTTGTATCTATGGGTGACTACGCAGCATCTGGTGGAGTCTATATTGCAACTCCTGCTGACTATATTTTTTCAGAACCAACCACAATCACAGGATCTATTGGAGTTGCGATTACTATTCCTACTGCTGAGGATGCCTTCGATTATGTTGGAATCGATTTTGATGGTGTTGTCACCTCAAAATATGCTGGTTGGGATGTAAATCTACCAATCGATGAAGATCTGGATGCGAAATTTGCAGAATGGGGAAATGATGCCTATGACAAGTTTATTACTCTTGTGGCATCCTCTAGAAACAAAACATTTGATGAAATTAAGGCAGTTGCTGGTGGCAGAGTTTGGATTGGTACCAAAGCATTAGAATTGGGATTGGTTGATGAAATTGGTGACATCAAAGACGCTACTCAAAAAGCTGCTGAAATTGCAGAATTAGAAACCTATAAAGTTGTATATGCAGGGCAAGAAATGTCTGCAGAGGACCTATTTTTTCAAGAGCTACAGAAAATATTTGATATAGGCATAAAAAATACTGAGGCTTATGTATTTTCTAAGAAATTTATAGAATTTTTTGATACGGTTATGGAAGACGCCAAGCTCAATGCATCTTACACATGCACAGAATGCTTAATTGAAATCGATTAGTTAATCCTGGGTATTCATTCTCTGGCAGAGTTTCCGTAAATGTGCCTCTTGCTTTGTATGCTTTATAACCAGTATTTAGTGGGACCAATTCAAACATTAGTTAAGGTGATCAATGATATCTCGAAGAAGGTTCCTAAGCTCAACAGCTGCTATATCCGTAGCATTTCCAGCTCTTCGATGCACTTCTCTTGATACGAGTGCTACAAATGTACAATCCGGATCTGGGTCCAGGTTTGGTCCGTTGCTTAGAGACCCTGAAGGTATAATTGCACTCCCCGAAGGTTTCAGCTACAAAATTATTTCTCGTCACGGCGAAAAAATGAGCGATGGATTTTTCGTACCATCCAAACATGATGGCATGGGTACCCTGTCGGGTCCTAATGGCTTAACAGTTTTAATAAGGAACCACGAAGTCGTTCGTCATAGGCCAGAGGACGGTCCCTTTGGTCATGACCTTGAACTGCTAAGTCAAATAGATCAATCCCTCCTATACGATGCAGGTACGGGTGGAGCTCCTCCAATGGGTGGAACTACTACCCTGCTCTACGATACAAAGAATAAAGCCCTAGTGTCTCACCACCTAAGCCTAGCTGGAACCATACAAAACTGTGCTGGAGGGGTTACTCCTTGGGGGTCTTGGATTAGCTGTGAAGAGATCGTGAATGAACCCGGAGAAGGACGAGCTAAAGAACACGGCTATAACTTTGAAGTGCCTTCCGACTTGAACAATCCCTTAGTTCGACCCGAACCACTGAAGGCTATGGGTAGAT
>CEQM01135719.1_pt1 | contig 12637 bp, 14 predicted proteins | sample 531111 | NCBI WGS metagenome assembly CEQM01 (sample SAMEA2621278, study PRJEB7988) | marine metagenome | biome: marine biome (ENVO:00000447); feature: deep chlorophyll maximum layer (ENVO:xxxxxxxx); material: "saline water (ENVO:00002010), including plankton (ENVO:xxxxxxxx)" | depth 120 m
CATATTGCTCCTAATCATTATATTAGTGACCCCGACCCTCAAGTTCTTTTAACTTTAAAAGCAAAGCCACTTCCTGTTGAAATAATTGTTAGAGGTTATATTACTGGGAGTTTATGGAGAGATTACTCTAAAGGTATTAATGGGCAGTATGGATTTAAAATCCCTGATAATATGGTTAAAGACCAAAAATTTGATAATCCGATTGTAACTCCAACTACAAAAGCTGAATATGGAGAGCATGATGAAGCAATAAGTAAAGAAGAAATTATATCTGAATTAGTAGATAAAGATATATATGAAAAAGCTGAAAAATATGCTATGGACTTATATCTAGAAGGACAAAAATGGGCTAATGAAAGAGGCTTGATACTAGTTGACACTAAATACGAGTTTGGAATGATTGGAGATGAATTGTATGTCATCGATGAAATTCATACTCCTGATTCAAGCAGATATTGGGTTAAAGATCAGTACGAAAAAAGGTTTGAAGCTGGAGAAAATCAGTTGATGTTAGATAAGGAAAATATAAGACAATGGTTAATTGAAAAAGGTTTTAGTGGAGAGGGCACGCCTCCTGAACTATCTGATAATATTAGAATATTATTATCAGAAAAATATATGGAATTATATAAAGTATTAACTGGAGAGACTTTTACTCCAAGTTTCGGTGATGTTGATAGTAGAATTATTAAAAATCTAAAAGAAAATAATTTAATGCACCAGGAGGATATAAATGAAGGCTAAGATTTATATAAGTTATAAAGAGGGTATACTTGACCCACAAGGTAAAACTGTAGGTAGTGCTCTTGACTCTATAGGTATCAATGAAATTGAGGATGTTAGAATAGGAAAGTATATAGAATTATCATTTAAAAAAACATCTAAACAAGAAGCGAAGGCTATTACTGAAGAATCGTGTCGAAAGTTATTAGCTAATCCAAATACCGAAACATTTAAATTTGAGATTGAAGAGGACTAAATAATGAAATTTGCAATATTAGTTTTTCCTGGTTCGAATTGTGATCATGATGCATATAAAGTAATAGATAGTATAGAAGGTGCCTATCCTAGTTTTATTTGGCATAAAAATGATGATTTATCTCAATTTGATTGTATTATTGTCCCCGGTGGATTTTCTTATGGAGATTACCTTAGAGCTGGAGCGATTGCAAAATTTTCACCAATTATGAAATCTTTAGTTTTAGAAGCCAATAAAGGTAAAAAAATTATAGGTATATGCAATGGATTCCAAATATTATTAGAATCAGGATTATTAGAAGGTGCTTTAATTAATAATAAAAAAGTCAAGTTTAGTAGTAAAGATGTATCATTAAATACGAATAATTATAATACTCCTTTTACAAATGCTATTCCCAAAAATATAGAAATGGTTATGCCTATAGCGCATAGACAGGGTAACTATATAGCATCAAAAGATATATTAAAAAAGCTTGAAGATAATAACCAAATAGCATTTACGTATAGTCCTTTGAAAGGTGGGAATCCTAATGGGTCATGTTTAGATATAGCTGGAATATTAAATGATAAGAAAAATGTTTTAGGAATGATGCCTCATCCAGAAAGAGCTTCAGATTTAATATTAGGCTCAGAAGATGGCTTGCATATATTTAAATCAATGTTAGAAGGGTAGAGTTAATGTCAATAAATAGTAAAAGATCAATTTGGGTAGTACTAATTATATTATTATTTGGCTGTATTATTGGAACAGCATTAAGTCAATTATTCTCACTAATATTGCCTGATAGTGTCGTAAAACAATTCTTTTTACAAAGCACCTCAATTGGTTGGGGTGAATCAGATGGATGGGTTGATTTTAATATAATTAGATTTAAAAGTGGTTTCTACATTGATGTAAGTGTTTTAAGTTTGATTGGAATGATGATATCATGGTATTTTTTAAGATATTTCAGATAATAATATGATATTAATTAATTAAGGAGATTTATAATGTTAGGTACAACGGAAATAATTATTATTGCAGTAATTATCCTTTTATTGTTTGGAGGAAGAAAACTACCTGAATTAGCTAAAGGATTAGGCTTAGGATTAAGAGAATTTAAAAATGCCTCAAGAGATATTAAAAAAGAAGTAGAAGATGCAACAGATGACATAAAAGATTCTGTTAAAAAATAGTTTTACTAAAAATGCATCCAACAGATATTATAAAACAAAAACTTGAAAAATATCGCATAGAAAGCAAGAAAAGTAGAGATATAAATTGTGTAGTTCATGATTTATATGATTCGGCAGTTTTGAAGTCCCAAGAATTTACAGATGAACAAAAAAATGGTCGATTATTTGGTAAACTCTTTGCTGTAAAAGATAATATAAATATTAAAAATCATCCAACTACGTGTGCATCAAATATATTGAAAAATCATAAATCAATATATAATGCTACAGTTATTGAAAGAATAGAGAATGCTGGTGGGCTTATAGTGGCTAAAACAAATTTAGATGAATTTGCGATGGGCTCTTCTAATGAGCATTCAATATTTGGAATTTCTAGAAACCCTCATAATTTAGATTATGTATGTGGTGGTTCTAGCGGAGGATCAGCAGGAGTAGTCTCTGCAAAGCTTGTAGATATTGCACTGGGAAGTGATACAGGAGGATCGGTTAGACAGCCGGCTTCCTTCTGTGGTGTTTATGGATTAAAACCAACATATGGAAGAATATCTAGGCATGGCTTAACAGCATTTGCCTCTTCTTTTGATCAGATAGGAATTTTTTCTAACGAATTAAGTGATTTAATTGATTCATTTGAGGTGATATCTGGCCAAGATAGTAAAGATTCAACAACATCGAAGATTAAAAATAAACCTTTTAAATATTGTGAATCATCGACAAAAAAAATGAAGATTGGAATACCTAAAGAGTATTTAGAAGATACTTTTATAGATACTCAAGTTAGAAAGAAGATTGATAGTATGATTGATTTTTTAGAGAAAAATAATTTTATAGTTAAAAATATAAGTTTACCATTAACTAAAAAATGTATAAGCGCTTATTATATACTATCTACTGCAGAAGCAGCTTCTAATCTATCTAGATATGATGGTGTAGTATATGGTCACAGAGATTATGCGTCAAATATACAAGATATGTATAAGAAAACTCGCTCTTTTGGATTTGGAGATGAGGTAAAAAGAAGAATCATACTGGGAACATTTATACTATCCTCAGGCTATTATGATTCATTCTATAATAAGGCATTGAAATTTAGAAGATTAATTAAAAATGATTTTTTAAAAGCATTTAATGATGTTGATTTAATTTTAACTCCTACTTCTCCATCTACTGCTTTTAAGGTTGGAGAAAAAATAAATGACCCTATAAAGATGTATCTATCTGATATTTATACGGTACCTATGAGTTTGGCGGGCTTGCCAGCGATGAATTTTCCTTCTGGATATAATTCCGAAAAAATGCCTATTGGATTACAATTGACGTCTAATCAATTTCAAGAAAATAAAATCTTTTCTCTAGCTAAATTTATTAGGGATAATTTCAATTAAATTATAATTAAAGGAGCATAATGTCAGGACATAGTAAATGGTCAACAATAAAGCGTAAAAAGGGAGCAGCTGATGCTAAAAGAGGAGCTATATTTACGAGGTTATCAAAAGATATTACATTAGCATCTAGAGAAGGTGGTGGGGATATTGATATGAATCCAGCTTTAAGATTAGCTGTTAAAAAAGCTAAAACTGCAAATATGCCATCTTCTAATATAGAAAAAGCAATCAAAAAAGGCACAGGTGAGCTACCTGGAGTTAAATATGAAAATTATATTTATGAAGGTTATGGACCATCAGGGGTTGCAATTATGATGGAAGTTATGACTGATAATAAAAATAGGACTGTTCCTGAAATTCGTCATATTATGACAAAGAATGGAGGGAATTTAGGTGAATCTGGATGTGTTAATTGGATGTTTGAAAAAAAAGGAACTATAACAGTTAATTATTCCAATACTATGAATGAAGAAAAGTTAATTGAATTAATTATTGAATTAGATGCTGAAGATTTTTCTTCTGAAGATGGAAATTTTGAAATTATTACAGCACCAGAAAGTTTTGGAAAAATCATTGAAACACTTGATGAAAATAATTATGATGTTGAAGGGGATATTGGTTTAGTACCTATTAATACTGTCAAAATATCTGAAGATGAATCTAAGCCAATTATAAAATTACTTGAGATTCTTGAAGAGAATGAAGATATACAAAAATTATATTCTAATTTCGAGGTAAGCTAATATATTGAAAATTATGGGTGTTGATCCAGGACTTATTAATACTGGATATGGTATTATATCATTTAAAAATCGAACAAAAGAAATAATAGATTTTGGTATTATAACTCCAGATAAAGCTTCTAGTTTAAGTAATAGGTTGAAAACCATATATGAAGATATATGCTCAGTAATAGATACATATCAACCTGATTGTATATCCATAGAAGAGGTATTTTATAGTAACAATATTAAAACTACTTTAAAATTAGGTCAGGCTCGTGGCGCTGTAATGATAGCTGCAGCGCAATCAGAAGTTGATATTTATGAATATTCTGCTAGAAAAATTAAGCTATCATTAACTGGTAATGGAAACGCTAATAAACAGCAAGTAAAATTTATGGTTGGTAATACTTTTAATATAGATATTAATGACTACAAAGATGATGCTTCTGATGCTTTAGCTGCAGCTTTATGCCATGAACAACAATTTAGGTATGGAGATTTATGATAGTATTTTTAAAAGGAAAAATAGAAGATTTATCTACAGATAAGCTAACTTTAGATATTAATGGTGTAGGGTATGAGTGTATGATTACTATGAGTTCCTATGAAGATTTAATTAAGAAAAAAAATAAGGAAGTATTTATTTCAACATATCATCATATTACTGATTCAAGTCAAAGCTTGTTTGGTTTTATAAATGATAAAGAAAAACAAATATTTAAATTATTAATTAGTGTGTCAGGGATTGGTCCTAAAACAGGAATTCAATTATTATCATCTGTATCAGCCTTAGAACTAGAGGAAAGAATCAAGACTGGTGAAGTCAGTCTGTTAACATCTATTCCTGGGATAGGAAGCAAAACTGCTAAGAGAATTATTATTGAACTTAAAGAAAAATTCATTTCTTTAGATGATGATGATTTGCCTATAGAAGAAAATGCGTTTAATAATTCTTCATATAATGATGCCCTTGATGCCTTAATTGTTTTAGGTTATAATAAAAAAGAAATCATGGTACATTTAAAAGACATTATAAATAAAAATAAAAATATCAAAACATCTGAGTTGATAAAATCAACTCTTAACAAAATAGGTAAAAGGTAAAATGGATAAAAAAACATCATTGTACGAGTCTCATATTAAATTGAATGCTAAAATTGTGAATTTTGCAGAATATTTGATGCCTATTCAATATGATAAAGGGATTCAAGATGAATATATGAATGTTAGAAATGATGTAGGTTTATTTGATGTTTCTCATATGGGGATATTTAATATCAAAGGGGCAGATAGTGAGGATTTTCTTAATAATATGCTATCTAATGATATTCTTAAACTTAAAAATGAGAAAGCTATGTATACATTGTTATGTAATAAAGAAGGCGGAGTAATAGATGATCTTATTGTTTATAAAATTAATGATGAATTTATTTTAATTGTTAATGCTTCTAATAAGGTTAAAGATTTGAAATGGCTAAATGATAATAAGTATGATAATAAAGTTAATATTAATGATATATCTTCTAGAACTTCTCTAATAGCGATTCAAGGACCTAATAGTAGAGCTAAGATAGAAAAGATATTGGATATTAATTTAGATTTAGATTTTTATTCATGTAAAAATTTTAATTCAAATTATGGAAAACTATTTATTGCTAGAACTGGTTATACTGGAGAATTAGGATTTGAGATATTAGCAGATTCAGATATTATTAATAATATCTGGGATAAAATGATATCTGCTAATATTAATCCTATTGGATTAGCTGTTAGAGATATATTAAGGATTGAAATGGGATATTGTTTATATGGACATGAGATAGATGAGCATATCAACCCATTGGATGCTAGGCTAGGTTGGATAATAAATGAAAAATCAAATTTTATCGGTTCTAAAGAAATTAATAATATTGAAAATCAGAAGAATAAAATAATTTTTTTTAAAGCTATCGAAAGAGCTGTGCCTAGGCAAGGCCTTGATATATATAGAGATCAAGAAAAAATAGGATTTGTTACCAGTGGAACATTTTCTTATCAGAAAAAAAATGGCCTTGGAATTGGGTTTATTAAAAAAAATATTAATAATTATAATAATGCTTATCTATTAGTTAGAGGTAAAAGAATCAATATTGATATGAGCAATAAACCATTTATGCTTAATACATCATTGAGAAAATAATTATATGAAAAAATATCAAAAAGAAATTATTGGCATATATCTCTTTTTTATTTCATCTTTTATATTAATGAGCTTAATTAGCCACAAAATTATTGGTAATAATATTATGGGGCCAATGGGGCAATGGCTATCTAGAACTCTTATTACTTATATGGGAGTAAGCTCATATGTAATTCCAATAGTGATGTCGATATATGGATATTTATACTTTTTTGGGAAGAGTAAATTTTCTGCAGCCTATTTTAGATTTGTTATTTATTTAATTAATATATCTATATGGACATGCACTTTTATTGGATTTTTATCTAATATTTTAGGTTTAGAAATTATTAGGCATTATTCTGGAATAATTGGAATTTTTCTATCACACATACTAACTGCTAGTATAGGCAATATCTTCTCAGGTATTATATTATTTATATATATAGTTATTATACATATGATATTTTTTCAATTTTCATTACTTGATATTTTAAATAAAATAAAAAAAATAGTGTTCAATTTAATATCAGATTCAATTAATAGGATTAAAACATTTAGAAGAAAAAAAGACCTTATTGATGATTCTGAAATTGAAATTTCCAATCAAGTGTCTAATGAAAACATGAATCCTGAGTTGCTTGAAGATGAATTCTTAGATTCTGCAAATGAAGATTTAAATTCTGATATTTTATCTACAGATAATCAAGAAGATATTAATATAGATAGTGGTATTGATAGATTAGATGAGGATATCCATATAGAAGAAGAAGTTGAAGAAGAGCGTGTAGATATAGATACAGATGAGGCGCGAAAGAAAAAATATTTTAAATACAATTTACCAAAGAGTAGTCTTTTAAATGATTCTGCTGAAGTAGGAAATAAGTACTCTGAAGCTGAATTGCATCAGAAATCTGAAGAATTAATGTATGCTTTAGAAACTTTTGGTGTTAAGGGGAAAGTAAAAAGAATAAATCAAGGTCCTGTAATTACCTTATTTGAAATAGAGCCAGATGAAGGGGTTAGAGTAAATAAGTTTATAAACTTATCAGATGATTTATCCAGAATAATGAAGGCAAGTAAAGTAAGAGTTATTGCACCAATTCCTGGGACTAGGTTCGTGGGAATTGAAATCCCAAATGAGTCCCCATCTATTGTTTATTTAAAAAATATAATTACATCAGAAAGTTATAATAATCTAAAATCAAAAATGGCAATAGCCCTTGGAAAAACTACATCTGGACAAGCTTTTTCTATCGAGTTAAATAAAATGCCCCATTTATTAGTTGCTGGAGCAACAGGTTCAGGTAAATCTGTATGTATTAATTCAATTATTACTTCTATTTTATATAAAGCAAAACCAGATGAAGTAAAATTTATACTTATAGATCCCAAAAAAGTTGAACTCTCTTCTTATAACTCATTAAAAAAATATCATCTAATTACTGCAGCTAACTTAGATGAAGATGTTATAACAAAAACAGAGAACTCTACTGGAATATTAGATTCAGCAATCAATGAAATGGAAAGAAGGTTTGAGCTTTTTTCTGAAGTGAAAGTTAGAAACTTAGATGAATATAATAATAAGCGAATTAAAGATTCTAGCTTAGAAGTAATTCCTCATATAGTTATTATTATAGATGAATTAGCTGATTTGATGATGACTTCTGGAAGAGCTATTGAAGATCCTATTACAAGGTTAGCTCAAAAAGCTAGAGCCATAGGAATTCATCTAATTGTCGCCACTCAGCGTCCATCCGTAAATGTTATTACAGGACTTATTAAATCAAATTTCCCAGCTAGAATTGCTTTTCAAGTTAGTTCTAAAATAGATTCCAGAACAATTATTGACCAAAATGGTGCGGAGACATTGCTTGGTAATGGTGATATGTTATTTCTACCTCCAGGTTCAGCAACGCCAATTAGAATCCATGGAGCCTTTATTAATTTAGAAGAAATTGAATCAATTCTTTCTCACATATCTAGTCAACCTATTCCAGATGAAGTATTTTTACCTGAAATTAAAGTTGCATCAGATAATAATGATTTTAGTTTTGATGATAGAGATGAATTAATTATTGATGCTGCAAAATTAGTTATTCAACATCAACAGGCATCGGTATCATTACTTCAACGTAAATTTAGAATTGGTTATAGTAGAGCAGGTAGAATTGTAGATGAGCTTGAATCCTTAGGTATAGTTAGTGGGTATAGTGGAAGCAAAGCTAGAGATGTTTTAGTCGACGAATCGTATTTAGAGAATATTATTAAATGATTTTTTTAAACTTATTAATTATATCTTCAATAATTTTAGGATCAAATCTAGTAGACTGGATAGATTTAAAAACTGATTTAATAAAGAAAGAATCATATGAATTAAATTTTAAATATGGATTAAGCAAAAGTAAGCAAAAAAAATATGAGAATTCATTAGAAACAGTTTTGTTTTATTCTATTAATGCTGATTCTAGTATCGCAAAAATTAATAATAGATTAAATTTCTTTTATAAAGATTATATGGAAATAATTGATTTATCTAGTAAACAAAAGATTATTCAGTCTTCAGATATGGAATTGCGAAATCTAAAAGCTAAATTAGTTTCAATCTTTACTAATAATAATTTTAAAATCCTGAAAATTTCTAAGAATAAATATTTACTATCTTTAAATGATTATTATATAAATATGAATGTGAATTATGAAAAAAATAAATCTTATATATCAGAACTTTCTTTCTATCAAGCACCCTATTGGATTTACATTAAAGATTTAAATATCACATCCCTAGGCTCAATTCCTTTAAATGATAGCGCTTGGAATAATTATAAAGTTTTTGATTTTAGGTAAAAATATTAATGAATCAAAAAAATAACAAATTATCATCATATTTCTTTTCGTATAAAAATCTTATTGGGCTTTTAATTAGCGTTACATGTCTTTACTTTGTATACCAATCATTTGATTGGGTGAATTTCATTAGAGAATTAATTAATATAAATTATTTTTATCTTTTATTATCAATTTTGTGTTTAACAGGTTCCATTATATTAAGAGCGTTTAGGTGGAAAAAAATATTTTCTTGTTCAGGTATAAAAGTTCAAGATCTTTATAGGGCAGAAATAATTGGATTTTGGGGTAATAGTTTGTTTCCTCTTAGATTAGGAGAGGTCATAAGAATTCATTATGTTAAAGTATTAACATTAAAAAAATATAGTTTAATCTTAAGTACTATGATTTTAGAGCGATTAATTGATTTAATATTAATAGGACCATTTGTTTTTATTTTTTACTATTATTTCCCAATGGATATAATGAATGATAAAATTTATTTTTTATTATCATTGATACCACTACTATTTATTTTATATCTGATTTTTAAATTTTTCTTTAAAACAATTAAGGAAAAATTGATAAAGAATATTGGATTAGATTTGTTATCTGATTTTATGAATAACAAAGTAATACTTATGATATGGTCATTTTTAATTTGGTTATTAGTATTTCTAGATGTTTATTTTGTTCAAATGGCTATGCACTTGAATTTATCAATTATACATTGCTTATTAATTATGTTTGTAGCAACTGTTATTTATGCTATTCCTTCATCGCCAGGAACAATTGGAACATTTCATATAGCTATTCAGGAAGTTATGGTTAATTTTTTAAATCAGACAATTGATACTGCTATTGCTTTCGCCTTTATTTTACATGCTCATAGTTATTTATTTTTTATTATACTTGGTTCATACTATTTTTTGAAAGATTCTAAAAATATTTTATCATTTAGGGGATGAAATGGATTTTATTGATTTAAAAACACAATATAAAAATATAAAAAAAGAGATTGATGCTGGAATTGAAAGTGTATTAAATCATGGCCAATATATTATGGGACCAGAAATATCTGTTTTAGAAAAGGAATTATCTGAATTTGTAAATGTGAAGCATTGTATCACATGCTCATCTGGGACAGATGCATTATTAATGGCATTGATGGCTATAGATGTTAAGCCAGGTGATTATGTGTTGACTACGCCATTTACATTTATAGCTACGGCAGAAGTAATTAGTTTGCTTGGTGCAATCCCAGATTTTGTTGATATTGATAATAAGACTTTTAATATTGATGTAAATCAAGTTAGTCAAAAAATAAAAAATAATCCCAATAAATATAAAGCTATCCTTCCTGTAAATATATTTGGATTACTTCCAGATTATAAGACATTGAATGATTTAAGCATTAGGCATGATATTAAAATTATAGAAGATGCCGCTCAAAGTTTTGGGGCATCTTTTAATGATGAGATTGCATGTAGCTTTGGAGATATTTCATGCACATCCTTTTTCCCTGCAAAACCATTAGGATGTTATGGAGATGGTGGAGCAATTTTTACAGATAATGATAAATATTTTGATATCTTAGAATCGATTAGAATCCATGGTAAGGGAGTAAATCAATATGATAATGTTAGGTTGGGGATTAATGGTCGTTTAGATACTATGCAAGCAGCAATATTAATACCTAAATTGAGAATCCTTAATCATGAAATTAAACTAAGGAATAGAGCAGCTGATTTGTATAATAATAATATTAGCGAATCATTTGTTAAACATCATATTCCGGATGGAAATACTTCTGTTTGGTCACAATATTCGATTTTATGCGATTCGACAGATCATAGAAAAATAATAATGAATAAACTAAAAGAAAATAATATCCCTTCTGCAATATATTATTCGATTCCATTACATTTACAAAAAGTTTTTGAACATTTAGGATTTAGAGAGGGTGATTTTACGGTATCAGAAAATATATCTTCAAAAATATTAAGTTTACCTATGCATCCATATTTGAAAGCAGTTGATATTGAAAAAATATGTAGAGTTATTAATGAAATATAATTCATTGAATATATTAATAACTGGTGGCGCAGGTTTTATTGGGAGTAACTTTATTATTAGATCATTAGATTCATTGAATTGTAATATTCTTAATATTGATAAACTTACTTATTCTGGAAACCTTGCCAATCTTCATTCAATAAGAAATGATACTAATTATCAATTTATCAAAGGAGATATAGGAGATTTTAAATTATTAAACAAAGCAATAATTGAATTTAAGCCTAATGTAGTTATTAATTTTGCAGCTGAATCACACGTTGATCGTTCAATAGATAGTGCATCAGAATTTATAAATACTAATATTGTAGGAACAGTAAATTTATTGGATTGCTGTTTAAACTATTGGGAGAGTAGCAAAATCAATGATTTTAAATTCATTCATATTTCAACAGATGAAGTTTATGGGGCTTTAAAAGAGGAAGGAGCGTTTAGTGAACTTTCTAATTATAACCCTAGCTCTCCATACTCAGCATCAAAAGCTTCTTCTGATCATTTTGTACATGCTTGGTATAAAACATATGGATTGCCAACAATAATAACAAATTGTTCAAATAATTATGGTCCTTTTCAATTTCCAGAAAAATTAATTCCATTAATGATTATCAATGCTTTAAATAATAAATCATTACCAATTTATGGAAATGGTGAAAATATACGTGACTGGATTCATGTTTACGATCATTGTGATGCAATTATTGATATTATAGAAAAAGGTAAAGTAGGAGAAAAATATAATATTGGTGGTGATTGTGAGTTGCAAAATATTCATATTGTAAATGAAATTTGTAAAATTCTTGATATATTTAAACCTAGAGCAAATTCTACATCATATAGTGAATTGATTAGATTTGTTGAAGATAGACCAGGACATGATTATCGTTATGCTGTTGATTTTAATAAAATTAATAGCTCATTAGGTTGGTCTCCTAAAATTGATTTTCAGTTTGGTATAAAAGAAACAGTCAAATGGTATATTGAAAACTATAGCTGGTGGAAAAATATAATAAATAATAAGTATAAGCTTGAAAGGTTAGGGAAGTCAAAATGAAGGGAATTATTTTAACTGGTGGAAAAGGAACTCGTTTATATCCAGCATCTAAAACTATAAATAAAGGATTGTTACCAGTTTATGATAAGCCAATGATTTACTATCCCCTCTCTACACTAATGCTTTCTGGAATTACCGAAATATTAGTTATTGCATCAAAAAGAGATGTTGAAAGATTTAAAGAATTGCTTGGAGATGGGTCTCATATTGGCCTTGATATTTCATATGAGATTGAATACGAAACTAAAGGTATTGGAAATGC
>CEQM01135301.1_pt1 | contig 12625 bp, 7 predicted proteins | sample 531111 | NCBI WGS metagenome assembly CEQM01 (sample SAMEA2621278, study PRJEB7988) | marine metagenome | biome: marine biome (ENVO:00000447); feature: deep chlorophyll maximum layer (ENVO:xxxxxxxx); material: "saline water (ENVO:00002010), including plankton (ENVO:xxxxxxxx)" | depth 120 m
CTGCCTTCTAAGCAGACGGTCACAGGTTCGAATCCTGTCGCGATCACTAAAAAATCAACAATGAATAAAGCTACGGAGTGGAGATATAAAAAAACATATTCTTTTTTATCTAAACACTGTACTAAATCTGACAATATTTTAGATCTTGGCACTTCTAATCATCTATCTCAATTAATTCAAGAGAAAGGATATAATATCACTAATACTAAAGGAGAAAACCTAGATATTGAATTTGAATCTGTTTTAAATGATAATATTGATATTGTAACGGCATTTGAAATATTTGAACATATGCTTGCTCCGTTTAATATTTTAAATAAAATTAGAGCAAATAGACTCATTGCATCAGTTCCTTTAAAATTATGGTTTGCAGAATCATATTGGAATAATGACAATGATTGGGATAAGCATTATCATGAATTTGAAAAAAAACAATTTAACTTTCTGTTAAAAAATACTGGCTGGAACATAATTGATACTGAAACATGGAAACCTTATCCACAATTTAAATTTGGAATAAGACCATTTTTAAGAATGATTACACCAAGATATTATGTAGTTTATTGCGAAAGAATTTGAATTATTTTTTAATATTTTCCAAATGAAGTAAAAATGCATACTCTAATGCTACTTCTTTGTATCTTTTAAATCTTCCAGATGCACCTCCATGACCAACCTCCATATTACAATCCATAATCAGTAAATTTGAATCCGTTTTGTAATCTCTTAATTTTGCAACCCACTTTGCAGGTTCCCAGTATTGAACTTGACTATCCCAGTAACCAGTAGTAACAAGTAAGTTAGGATAATTCTGCCTTTTAATATTATCGTAGGGAGAATATGATTTAATATAATTATAAAAATTCTTATCTTTTGGATTACCCCATTCATCAAATTCGCCCGTAGTTAATGGAATACTCTCATCAAGCATAGTATTAACAACATCAACAAATGGAACCGCAGCAATAACTCCATTCCATAACTCAGGTCTCATGTTAATAATTGCCCCCATCAACAAACCTCCTGCACTACCGCCTGAAGCATATAATTGTTTTTGATTTGTATATTTATTTGCAAGCAAAAATTCAGCACAATCTATAAAATCATTAAAGGTATTTTTTTTATTTAAAAGCTTACCGTCTTCATACCACGATCTTCCTAATTCTTCACCTCCTCTAACGTGAGCAATAGCAAATATAAATCCACGATTAAGTAAGCTCAGTCTAACAGAACTAAAATATGGATCAATACTAGACCCATAACTACCATAACCATAAAGTAAAAGAGGATTTTTTCCATTTTTTTCAACTCCCTTTTTATATACAAGTGAAATTGGTATTTGTTTTCCATCTCTAGATTTTGCATAATATCTTTTTGATTCATAATTCTTTATTGAAAAATTATCATCAAGAATTTCATCTTGTTTTAATAATAATTTTTCATTAGTAATCATATTATAATCATACACTGAAACTGGAGTTGTCATTGATGTATATACAAATCTTAGTGTAGAGGTGTTAAATTCAACATTAGATGAAGTAAAAACCGAGTATGTAGGGTCATTAAATTTGATATAATATGAATCAAAATTTTCCCAGTTAATTACTTTTATATTTGATAAGCCATTTTGTCGCTCTTCAACTACTAAAAAGTTTTCAAAAATATCAATTCCTTCAATTAAAACATCACTTCTATGAGGTATTACTTCTTGCCAATTTTCTATACTAGGTTTAGAAACTAAAGTTTTCATTAACCTGAAATTTTTAGCTTTATAATTAGTTAAAATATAAAAATGATCTTTATAATGATATAAACTATACTCTAAATTTTTTTGCCTTTTTTGTACAAGTTTAAATTCAGAATTAGGGTAATTTGCATTTATATATCTATATTCTGATGATAAAGTTTGATAACTTCCAATTATAATATATTCTTTAGATTTTGACTTTGTAACATAGCAACCAAATGTATCATCACTTTCTTCATAAATTAAAACATCTTGATCTTGTTTGGTACCTAAAATATGCTTATATATCTGATAGGATCTTAAAGTAATTGAATCTTGTTTAGAATAAAAGAGTGTTTTATTATCATTTGCCCAAACAACAGAACCAGTAGTATTATTAAGTTTATCAGTTAACAATTTACCCGTCTTTAAATCTTTTATGTAAATGGTATATTCTCTTCTAGAAACAGTATCTACACTGAATGCAATTAAATTATGATTAGGGCTAATTGATTTACCACCTAATGCATAATAAGAATAACCAGAGGCCATTTTAGAAACATCTAACATAACTTCTTCTTGGGCTTCTTTAGTAGTTAATTTTCGACAATGAAAGGGATATTCTTTATCTTTTTCATATCTAGAATAGTATGAATAATTGTCAATTTTAACAGGTACAGATGAATCATCTTTTTTTATTCTTTTTTTTATTTCATTAAATAAATTATTTTGTAATTCCTCAGTGTGGTTCATTTGATCTTTTAAATACTTATTTTCACTATTTAAATAATCAATAACACTTTTTGTTTGGCTATCAGGTTCTTTAGACTCTTTTTGTTCATCTGATAATCTCATCCAAAAATAATTATCTATAAATTCATCATTATGAATTGAAATGCTTTTAGGTATTTTTTTAGCAATTGGTTCAGGATATTTATTCATATTATTAAAATAAGAGCAGCTAGTAAATAAAATGAAAATTATTATTAATAATCTCACAACTAATTTATCTTGACCTTAACTTAGATAGTAACCTAAGTATTTCTAAATACAACCATACCAATGTAACTAAAAGTCCAAAAGCTCCATACCATTCCATGTATTTCGGCATTCCTTTTTCTGAACCTTCTTCAATAAAATCAAAATCTAAAACAAGATTTAGAGAGGCAATAATAACTACAAACAAACTAAAACCTATACTAAATAAACTGCTATTTGTAGGGTCAAGAACTGGAAGTCCAGTTCCAAAAAAACTCATAACAAAACTAATCAAATACACAATGAAAATACCGCCAGTTGCTGCAAAAATACCTAGTTTAAAGTTTTCAGTTGGTGCTATAATTTTACTTTTATATGCAAATAAAAGAGAAAATAATATACCTAATGTTAGTAAGATAGCTTGAGAAACAATTCCTTCAAATTGAATATTGTAAATATAAGAGATACTTCCTAAAGCTAAGCCTTTTAAAACAGCATATAAAGGAACAGTAAACGGTGCCCATTCTTTTTTAAATGAGGTAATTATCGCAACAATAAATCCACCAATAAAACCTGGCAACATAAGCCAAGTATAATTAGGAGAAAAAGAAAAAGAACCTGCTAGTAATAGTAAAAATAAACTAAAAGCTGTTTTGTTAACAGTTCCATTAATAGTCATTACGTTTTCAGAATTAATTGAACTAATGCCTTGAAAAGTTTCTGTTGATAACACTGGATTACCAGATCGTAAAGTAAGATGATTTGCCATTATAATTTAATTTTTCACCAAATCTAATAAATGTTTTTTTATTATTGTTTGTGTTTATAAAATATTTTGTATAATAATTTAATTATAAAATTATACAAAAAAACCTTAAAGTCAAGTATGTTTTTTATATATTAGCTGACCAAAAAAAGAAATTATGATCAATAAAAAACGAACAATTATAATAATAGGAGTTTTTCTTCTAATTATAATATCAGTGTTGATTTTATCTAACCAAATCAAAACTGAAGATGTCGTAATTAAAAATAAAAAAACTGAAAAATCACATATTAATTGTTTTTCTTTAATAGAGAGAGAAATTAATCCTTTTATTGACTTCTCAGGAAGGATAAAGTCATCAAATAAAATAAATATAATTTCCGAAGTAAATGGAAAAACTGAAATGTTTAAATCTAAATTTGAAGTTGGGGAAACATTTAAAAAAGGAGAAATTTTAATCAGTGTTAAAGATGATGATATTGAACTTGAATTAAAATCAATTAAAAGTCAATTTTTAACAATACTTGTACAAACATTACCAGCTATAAATATGGATTTTCCTTCGTTAGGAATAAAATTTCAAAAATATATAGACAGTTTTGAATTAGATGGTGAAATTTCTAAACTACCTGAACCTAGTAATTCAAAAGAAAGAAATTTTTTAGCCTCAAGACAAATTTTTGCAAACTACTACACTATAAAATCTCTTGAAAATAAAATCGATAAATTTAAAATTAGAGCACCTTTTGATGGTGTTGTTACTAAAGCATTAATAGATATTGGTTCAAATGTTATTATTGGTCAACCAATTGGTGAATTTATTAATCCTTTAAATTATGAAATAATTGCGGCAGTTAGCGTCAATGAATCTAAATTAATTTCTATTGGTAATAAAGTAATTATTACATCTGAAGATTTAAACAAAGAAATTATTGGTAAAGTGACAAGAGTAGGTCAACATATTAATGAATTAACTCAGAGTATTGATGTATATATTACCATGGATGATAATGATATAAAAGATGGTATGTATGGGTCAGGAAAAATTATTTGCAATAGTATTTCTGATGTATTTAAAATAGAAAGATCCAAAATTATTGATAATAATAGTATTTATATTATAGAAGAAAATAAATTAAAACTTAAATTAATTGATATTATTGCATTTCAGGATGACTCAGTAATTATAAAGGGTTTAATTAAAAACGACTGTATTGCAAATCAATATCGTCATTATTATTATGATGGTATGTCTGTTAATTAATTGATATGAAAAATATTATTTCTTATTTTATAAAATATCCTATTACAGCAAATTTATTAATGTTTTTAATCTTTGTTTTTGGGATTGTTGGATTAAATAGTTTACGATCTACATTTTTCCCAGAAATGACTAGCAGAATTATTTCTATTCAAGCAATTTCTGCAGGTTTATCACCACTTGAAATTGAAGAAGCTATCACTAAAAAAATAGAGTATAAACTTGAGTCTGTTTCTGGTGTTAAAGATGTTAATTCAAGTTCACTAGAAAATATTTCTAACATTTATGTGGAAATGGAAAGAGGTGCAAATATGTATGTAGGACTTCAAAATGTAAATAATGCCGTTGATCAAGTTAATTTTGGTGTAGATATTGATGAAATGTTCATTAGAAAAGTTGAATTTGTTATGCCTACCATAAGTTTTTCAATATATACTGATAACGATTTAGACTATTTAAAAAATCAAATTGACAAGATAGAAGATGAATTAAAATCTGTTGACGGTATTTCTGAAATATCTATTACTGGTTTACCTGAAAAAGAAATTGAAATATCAATTAATGAAAATAAATTACTTGCCTATAATGTATCTATTGAAGAAATACATAGTGCAGTATTAAGAAACAATATTAATCTTACTGGGGGAAAAATAGAAGTTAATGGAACCCAATACCTACTTAGAGCTAATAACAAATCAAATAACAGTCAAGATATTAGTAAAGTTATTATTAGAGTAGATGAAAATGGAAGTCCACTCTATTTAAATGATGTAGCTAGTATTATTGACACATGGTCAGAATCCTCAATTGAACGATATAGAGATAATAAAAGATCAATAAATATTGTTGTAAGCAATACAGAAACCCAAGATATATTATTTATCTCTGACTATATTAAAAATTATGTACAAAAATTAAACAATACAGATTTAAATTTAAAAGCTAAAATTTTATTTGATGCATCTAATCCTTTGAAACAACGAATTGAACTGTTGTCAAAAAATGGAATTATTGGTTTCTTTCTAGTCTTATTGTTTTTAACAATGTTTTTACATCCAAGAGTATCATTTTGGGTCGCATTAAGTATACCAATTTCTTTTCTAGGGATGTTTTTTTTAGCTCCTTCAGCTCCTATAACTATAAATATGATGACAATGTATGCAATGATTCTTGTTATTGGAATATTAGTTGATGACGGTATTATTATTGGAGAAAATATAATTAGAAAATTTGAAAGTGGGTTAAATAGATATAATGCTGCAGTCGAAGGTACTATGGAAGTTTTTCCTGCAGTTTTTGCTGGTGTCTCAACAACTGGTGTAGCTTTTTTATCATTTTTCTTTTTTGAGGGTATGATGGGTGAATTTGGTTGGCAAATGGGATTTGTTGTAATTGCAACACTATTCTTCTCATTAATTGAAGGAGCATTTATTTTACCTGCTCACATTGCTTACTCAAAAGCACTAGATAAAAAACAGAAAAAAAATAAAATTTCTGAATATTTTAATAAAATTATTAATACACTAAGAGATGAATACTATAAGCCATTATTAGCTTATTTTTTGAAAAAAATCTATGTTTCATATTTATTTTTTATTGGTTTATTTATAATTTTTATATTTGGAAGTGGTGTAGCATTTACATTTTTTCCATCAGTAGAACTCGATGATTTATATATTGAATTTAAAACAAAACCTGGTACAACTACTCAAGAAACAAAAATGTATGCTGATAAATTGTTAGAAATTATCAATTTTGTTAATGTTGAACTTGAAGACTCTTTAGGTACTGAAATAATTAATGCTACTGAAATTAAAATTGGTCCAAGTTCTCATAAAGGAACAATTGATATGTTTTTAACACCACCTGAAAATAGAGGTATAAAGGCATATGATATTGTTGAGAAAATCAGATCTGAAATCGGAGATTTTCCTGGTATAGATAATTTAATAATGGGAGTAGGAGATCCATTTGGAAGACCACTTGCTTTTTCATTATTAAGTAATAATACAAAAGAATTGGAGGAAGCAAGTGAAATATTTGCTAAAAAATTGAAAGAATTAGATGGAGTAGCTGCCTCATCAACTGACTATGAATATGGACCTAATGAAATTAATTTTACATTAAAAGATAAAGCTAAAAGTTTAGGCTTAACTAATTATGAAGTATTTTATCAAGTAAGACAAGTCTTTTTTGGAAAACAAGTTCAGGACTTACAAACTAATCAAGATGAAATGAAACTATGGTTAAGATATGAGGAAAATGAAAAAAACTCATTTGCAACTTTAGAAAATATGAAAATTATTACTTCAAAAGGTTTATTTCCTTTAAAAGAATTAGTGCACTTTAATATTGATAATAAAATAATCAGTATAAATAGAAAAAATGGAAGTAAAATCATAGAAATTGAAGGTGAGTTAGCAAGTGCAACATCTTATAGTTCAGATATTATCTCTGAGGTAGAATCAAGTATTTTTCCTGAAATAAGTAAACAATTTCCTTCAGTAAGATTAGAATTATCTGGTTCATCAGATGAGGGAACTGTCACAGCCAACTCTATGAAAAAAATTATGCCAGTATTTGCATTATTAATATTATGTATAGTACTAATAACTTTTAGATCAAAAGCACAAACATTAATTGTATTCATATTGATGCCATTTACATTAATAGGAGTTGTATTTGGTCATCTATTACATGGCATGCCAATTAGTGTACTATCTGGATTTGGTGTTGTTGCTCTCATTGGAGTTCTTGTAAATGATGCATTAGTTTTTATAACTGCATTTAATTTACGAATGAGAAATGGTGAAAAATTTATGAAAGCAGTAGAAGATACTGCATTAACTAGATTCAGACCAATTATGCTCACTACAATTACAACTGTTTTTGGATTATTACCTCTAATTTTTGAAAAAAGTATGCAAGCACAATTCTTAATTCCAATGGCTATCTCACTAAGCTATGGTATTATAATGGCTACACTATTAACTCTTCTATTATTACCAGTTATGTTATTAACAATTAATAATATGAGATTATTTATTTCTAAATCAAAGAGTAGGGAAGATGTAGAACCTGCAGTTAAAGAATTAAAAAAGATATTATGAAAAAAAATATAGTATTATTTATATTTATATCAATTACTGCTTTTTCTCAAGAAACTCTAACATTAGAAAAAGCTATTCAGTATAGTCTTTCTAATAGTAAAGAAATATTAATTGCTAAAAATGATGTAAAAATTATTAAGAACTTAAATCATCTTGGAGCTGCTGGTATGTTACCAAATATTATAATTTCTTCAGGTTATAATGGGTCAATTAATGATGCAGAATTAGAATTTAATTCTTTTTTAGATTTTGGAGGTAACATGGAATCAGATATTGAAGCAACACAAGCAAAATCATCTAATCTTTCAACTTCTATTGGACTGAATTACAGACTTTTCAATGGATTTAATGGAATATATACTTTAAGTAAGTTTAAAAATCAAAATTTAGCTGCTAAAGAAAATATTAAATACAAAATAGAAAATACAATTATAGAAATCACGCAGCAATATTTTGATCTTCTTAATAAAAAGAACATCTATCAAACATTTAACAAAAGCTACTTAATATCTCTTGATAGATATAATCAAACGTTAGAAAGATACAATTTAGGCTCTGCCTCAAAAATTAATCTGCTTAATGCAGAAGTTAATTTAAATCAAGATAAGATTAATAAAGAAGAGGCTAGAATTGCAATGAAATCTAGCAAATTAAACATGTCACTGTTGTTAGGATTACCTATTGACTCTTTTACTGTTGAGTATGAATTCAAATTTAATCAAAACTTGTCAATTGATGACTTATTAAATAAAATGAATAATAATAATAGTAGCTTAATTATTGCTAAATTAAATTATAAAATTGCAAATGATGAATTAAAAATTGCTAAATCAAATTTTACTCCTAGTATCGATTTATTTTCATCATATTCATATAATAATCGTCAAAGTGAAACTAGCTTTATTAGTAGACAAAAAGACTATGGTATAGTTGTTGGTTTTAATGTTGAAATACCAATATTTTCTGCTAATATGAGAAGAAAAAACTTTCAAAATGCTAAAATATCTTTGGAATCAAAGAACTTATCTTTGCAACAAATTAAAGAAACAATCGAAGTTGCTTTAAAAAATTCTTATTACTCATATATTTATGGCTTAAGTAATCTTAATTTATTAAAAAAAAATTTAGAAACAATTAAGACAACTGCTAACATAAATAAAGAATTATATGACTTAGGACAAATTACTAATTTAGAATATCGTGATTCACAATTATTGTTAGATCAAGCTACAATTAATTATTATTCTAAATTATCAAGTATTAAAATTCAAGAATATATAATCTATCAACTTTCTGGTCAATTACAATCTCAATAATTATTTATTATGTCACTAAGAAAAATTGGAGAAACTGGTCTAGCATTATCAAGTATAGGATTAGGTTGTTGGCAATTCAGTAAAAACACTGGAATTGCTGGCAGTTTTTGGCCAGAATTATCTAATGAGACTACTTTAAACATAATTAACACCTCAATAAAAGGAAACATCAATTGGTTTGACACAGCTGAACTATATGGCTGGGGAAAATCAGAAGAGTCATTAACTCAATCACTAATTAAATTAAACACTAACTCAACAAAACATTTTATAGCAACAAAATGGTGGCCATTATTTAGATTTTCTAGCTCAATCAGAAAAACTATTAAAAAAAGATTAAATTATTTAAATGGATTTCCGATAACATTACATCAAATTCATATGCCATATGGTTTTTCAAGCATAGAAAAAGAAATGAATGTCATGGCTGATTTAGTTGATGAAGGTTTAATAAAACATATAGGAGTAAGTAATTTTAATCAAAAACAAATGATTAGGGCTTACAATGCTTTAGAAAAAAGAGGAATACACTTAACTTCTAATCAAATGGAATACAGTATTTTAAATAGAGATATTGAAAAAAATGGTATAATGGAAACAGCTAAAAAACTAAATATTTCAATTATTGCTTATTCTCCACTTGCTCAAGGTATTGCTACCGGAAAATTTCACGATAATCCAGATTTAATTAAAAATATGCATACATGGAGAAGAAAAAAATTAAAAAGAAAAGGATTAAGTCTTACTAAATCATTACCTGTAATTAATGAATTAAAAAAAATCGCTAAAATTCACAATTCAACCACTGCTCAAATTGCATTGAGTTGGTTAATTGGATTCAATAAAAACACTTTTGCTATCCCTGGAGCAAGCAATGAAAATCAATGTAAAGATAATGCTGATGCAATGAAGATTTTTTTATCAAATGAAGAATTAGAAAGATTAGATTATATTTCAAGGAGTATATAGTTTATGTAAGAACAATCATTCTAGTTAGAAGACTATTTTTATCTTATATTTAAATTATAATACAACCACTTAATTGATATGAAAAATTTAATTTACTATATATCACCTATATTTGCTATATCTGCTATAATATTTTTATCTGAACCAAATAAACCAAAAATAAAAACATATATACATGGAGTAATAACAAATCCTAAGTCTGATAGCATAAAAATATATAATGATGAATTAAATTATGGAGCAAGAATAAATTATAAAAATGAATTTAAATTAGCTCTTGAAATTGATTCTGCAGATTATTTTACCTTTTATGACGGAAATGAAACCACAGTTATATATCTTAAACCTGGTGAATGCATATCATTAACTCTTGATACTCAAGAATTTGATGAAACAATAACTTATATTAACTCTGAAGAATCTAACTTTTTAGCAAAAAAATATTTAATTGAAGAAAATTATTTTGACTTAGACATTGATAGTATATATGCATTAAATGATAGTCTTTATTTTAATTTTTTTAAGATTTTAAAAGAAAAATTAATAACTGAACTACATAATCTTTCTAACAATGACTTCATTGATAAAGAAACATACAATATTAATCAAATAATGGTTGATGCGGGTGAATGGAAAAAAAATTGGGAAAAAAGACAATTAGCTTTATCAGTATTACCTCAACCCGGCGAGTCAGCAATTGATTTTACATATCCAGATATTAACAAAAATAATGTTTCTTTATCTGATTTTAAAGGTAAATATGTTTATGTTGACATATGGGCAACTTGGTGTGGCCCATGCATATATGAAATTCCACATCTAATTGAATTAGAAAAAAAATATCATGATAAAAATATTGTGTTTATGAGTGTTTCTGTTGATAATTACACAAACTTAGAAAAATGGGAGGAAATGATTAAAGAAAAAGGAATGGGTGGTGAGCAATTATTTGCTTCAGGTTGGAATTCTCAGATTGGTAATGATTATGCAATTTCCGCAACTGGAATACCAAGATTCCTGTTAATTGATAAAGATGGTAATATTTTAGATGTAAATGCACCTAGACCTTCGTCAGATAGAATAAAAGAAATATTGAATAATATACTATATTAACAATCTAACTATGAAAAAACTAGTGTTCTTAATATTAATAATTTTTTCTATTTTTTACAGTAAAAAGATTCAAGCTCAAACATATCCAATTACACTGTGTTTATATGATGATTATGGTGATGGTTGGAATGGGGCATCAATGCAAATTCAAGGAGGTGGGCAAGCATGGGGTGGAACCTTCACTCTGAGTTCAGGATCAAGTTCATGTTGGACAGTTTATTTACCTGCTGGTAGTTATTCAGCAGCATTGGTTAATACAGGTTCTTGGCCTTATGAAGTTAGTTGGGCATTGTTTAATACAGATGGATCACAGTTTGGATGGGGGAGTTATTCTTACAGTCCAACATATTTTACAATTAGTGGACCTTCACCACCACCGGACCCACCAGACCCACCAGACCCACCAGACCCACCGGATGTTTATGGTTGTATCGATTCAAATGCTCTTAATTATAATTCATCAGCTAACATTGACGACGGATCTTGTATTTATAATATTTATGGATGCACTGATTCAACAGCTAATAATTATAATTCCAGTGCTAATATAAATGATGATTCCTGTACTTATGATATTTATGGATGTACTGACTCTTTAGCTAACAACTATAATCCAAATGCTAATATTGATAATGAATCTTGTACTTATTTTATATTCGGCTGCACTGATTCAGCAGCTAATAATTATAACCCAGATTCTAATATTGATAATGGATCTTGTATTTATAATATTTATGGATGCACTGACTCTTTAGCTAATAATTATAATTCCAGTGCTAATATAGATGATGATTCTTGTACTTATAATATTTATGGATGTACTGACTCTTTAGCTATTAACTATAATCCAAATGCAAATATGGATAATGGATTATGTACATATTTATATGGATGTACTGATGCAACAGCCAATAATTATAACCAAGATGCAAATATGGACAATGGATCTTGCACTTATAATGTATATGGATGTACTAATATATTTTCTTGTAACTATAATCTAAATGCAAATATAGATAATGGAACATGTGTATATCCTGAATTATATTATGATTGTAATGGCATGTGTGTAAATGACTTAGATAACGACGAGATTTGTGATGAACTTGAACTAGATGGATGTACCAATATTAATGCTTGTAATTATAATAGTGAAGCAGAATTAGATAATAATTTGTGTGAATTTACATCATGTGTATGCCAAGGGTCTACTATTCATGTTAATGGTGGCTCATCACAAAGTGAAGTTTATTGGTCAATAACAGACTGTGGGGGTATTATTATTGCTCAAGGTAATGCACCATATGAGGAATGTATAGAACAATTACCAGAAAATTATATAATAAATATGAATGACTCTTGGGGTGATGGATGGAATGGTGATAT
>CEQM01001422.1_pt1 | contig 12594 bp, 22 predicted proteins | sample 531111 | NCBI WGS metagenome assembly CEQM01 (sample SAMEA2621278, study PRJEB7988) | marine metagenome | biome: marine biome (ENVO:00000447); feature: deep chlorophyll maximum layer (ENVO:xxxxxxxx); material: "saline water (ENVO:00002010), including plankton (ENVO:xxxxxxxx)" | depth 120 m
CGACTGGAGGAAATCTTTACCACCTGAACTAAAAATAGCGACTGGAGATTTTAAATTAGGAGTACATGGCAATGCCTTCGGTGGTTATGACCACGAAGATTTTTGCGGGGAAAGCGAAGCAAACCGATGGGATGATGAAACGGAAGAAAAAATACAAGGATTATTTGGCTCAGACAAGCCATGGTCACAAGTAGCAGTATTAACTAAGCCAAATGAGGAAAGTGAACCGGCTGAATCAGTTCTTCCAGAAGTAGCAGCTCCATTCGATCACGACGAACCAGATGAACCAGCTCCACCTAGGAGAAGAGGAGGAGGCAACGATGAAGATTTAGTTGAAAGAATTAAGGATTTACTGAATGCTCATTACAACGGTCTAAGACTGAATTGCATGAGTCAACAGCTTGTCTACGGACCGCAAAATAATCCTCAAGAGATTCACGATGTTTCTCAATCTTATGTTTATATATCGAGAGGCCAAGGACAAATCTTCCCTAAAACTCTTGTCTTTGATTTAGCAGGAGTTATAGGTTATGAGAATCGTTACCATCCTGTAAAGTCATACCTTGAGCATTGTGCTGCTACCTCGGATATCTGTCCTTACTTCGACAAGATTGCTACTGAGCTATTAGGAGTACCAAAAGATAGTATTCAAAATCCAATCATGCCGTGTGGAAATCACTTGGCTGATGTCGTTATGAAGCGATTCTTGATTGGTGCGGTTGCTCGTGTACTAAATCCTGGATGTAGACATGACTGGATGCCAATCCTAATAGGTAGTCAAAACTGTGGTAAGACAACATTCTTCCAATACTTAACTCCTCCTGCTGTTAATGACCCCGGTAATTACCCTTGGGTCGTAACAATGCAGCAAGGAATTGAATATTTAAAAGAAAAACCTCATGCTTTACATGCTGGATGGTTTGTCATCATGGATGAATTTGAACGTTACTGCAAAAGAAAATATTCAGAAGAATTAAAGAACCTTGTTTCTGTTTCAGTTGATAGATCTGCGAGGAAGTATGAGAATGAAAAATCTTATCCTCGTGCTTTTGTTTTAGGAGCAGCTACTAATAACTCTGATTTCCTCTGCGATCCAACAGGTAATCGTAGATTCATGCCAATCATTGTTGAAGGTAAGGTTCCCTCGAAAGACAACCCTGCTGTAAAGATTATTGATCTAGATCGCTTAAAGAAAGATCGTAACTCAATCTGGGCAGCAGCATATAAGGCATATCTTGATAACCCTGTGCATGTCTTCTCTAGTTATGAATTAAGTTTCATCTCCGATTATCAAGACTCTTTCACAAGGGATACTCCGATTGATTCGGTTGTTACTCGTGCATTAGAAACTAATTCCAGTGGCTATCACGGCGACAAGTCTTACGTTGTATTGGCTGATTTGTTCGGATGGATAGATGTTAACGTTGCTCAACAAGGGCAAATGAACACTCCTGTAACAGATTGTTTAAAAAGATTAGGTTATAAACCGAAAAGAATCAAAAGAAATAATAAAAGTCAGAGGGTTTGGATGAAAGATTCCTGAGATTCTCAAGACAAGACTAAGACAATCCAACTTCAAGACTGCTGATATAACTTAATCAGTGGTCTTTTTTATTGAGCATTCACCAGCTTAGGTGCCAGGGTCTCTCCTTGTTCTTCCTTGTGCGGGAATAAGTCTTATTAAGAAGTACCAGGGGTGCCACCTTTCTACAAAACCTCTCTCGATTAAAAATAAAATTATTCACTTTTTTCTTCTCTTATTATTTACATATGTGAAGAAGTTAGTTATAAATAACAAGAAAGGAGAATATCTCTAAAAAAGTTTATAGACACCCTGTCACCCCCGGCACCCTGGTTACATCCTATGACTCATCCAATGTACAATACCGACCGCGCAATCGTGGATCGGCTATCATCAAAACCATTAGACGAGCTATCCGATGCAGACATTGTCAATGCAGCACGACTTCTTATTCGTTATAACGGCATATCTGACGGTAAAGATATTCGAGGTGATATTGTCTTGGCGCTTCATAAGTGGAACAAGACTCCCAATCAGCTTCACATTAAAGCAAGAGAAATCTGGCAAGGAGGCTGGAGACCAAGCGATCTCCTTAAAGACGAAGTAGGGTCAGGTGCTGACGTTATCTCAGGTTGCGGCTCTTAGTAAATAAAGTCTGAGTATCTACAGCATCCGCATCTGGCGGACCCATGGATTTGTATTCCAATTGTTGTTCTAAAAATTTAATCTTGGCAGACTTTTCCTTTAATTCTTGTTGTAATTCTTCGATGTGATCTTGATAAACAGTAATCATACTTTTCAGTTGAGTAACTTCATTTTCTAGATCCCAGTCCACTCATCTACGCCCCTTAGATGAACTTTCCAGTTGTCTTAACCTCATTTCATGATCTTTGACATCTTCCTTTAAGATTATTATATCTTTGCCAAGTTCATTTCTTAATAATTGAACTTCATGGAGTATGGCTTCCATACCTCTTTTCATGCTTCCTTGAGTGAATGCCATGCGCCACAAAGCACTCGCAGTTGCAATTCCAATAACAGCGGTGACTTCTAGCAAGATAAAACCTCCTTACATCTTTATTCTATGTCATCTTTAAGACCACCTCGATCTCCAAAAAGTTGGGATCAACGTTTTTTATACGCAGCAAGAATGTTTGCTAGTTGGTCAAAAGATCCTAGTACTAAAGTTGGTGCCGTAGCAGTACGTGATAGACGAATTCTAGTCGAAGGTTACAACGGTTTACCGAAAGGTATAACAGATTCTGACATAAGACTCAAGAATCGAGACACTCGCTTAAGTATGACAGTGCATGCTGAGATGAATTGTGTAGCTTTTGCGGCTCGTAATGGAGTGTGTTTAGCGGGAGCAACAATGTATGTTTGGCCTTTAATGACTTGTAGTCAGTGTGCATCGGTTCTAATTCAAGCAGACATCGCCTCTATTGTTGTCCCTGATTTTGTAGAACCTTTCAGATGGCAAGAATCATTCGATAAGGCAAGAGAAATGTGCGTAGAAGCAGGGATCGCAGTTCACCGCATCCCTATGGAAGGATCTGTAGATGGTATAGAAGAAGAACTTCCAACCGAGTAAAGGGTTGATAAAAATTTATCACTAGTTAGATTGACTACCGTAGCTGGTAAGTGAATGACTACACGTTCTGAATGGAAAAACTACAAATTGGACACAGAGTGAAACATAAGAATGACAACAGAGATGGTTTTGTAATAGGTAACCCAACGAATGAATTGGTTCCTATAGCAATAGAAGGCAGTACTCGTAAGGAGCAATGGCCTATCTCTCTGATTCAAAAGAAACCTAAAAGACAACAACTACCTTTGTTTGGTGGAACATTTAAACCACCCACTGGTTTTCCTCTGAATATTTAACCATGGCTCAATGGCCTTTACCGCCAAACCTACACAGTGAAATAGCAGGTGGACCTGTGTGTTTTCATGCGGATCATTCCATAGGATCGAAAGATGGATTGGTGCCTAGATATACAGATAGTCATGCTTGTGTCAAATGTATTAGTGCTTTAACTGAAGGTCGCTTATCTTTAGATGTTCATAAAATAGAAAGAAAATATCGTCGACGTTTTTTAGAATTTTGGTCATTTGTTGAAATAAAAGATCCTGACGAATGCTGGCCTTGGAGGGGTAAGTATCATTCAAGATCTAACTCTAGTTATTTTCCTATCCCAAGGCATTGGGGATCAGGTAGACAATATTCTGCTCAACGTGTTGCTGCTTGGTTTACTTGGGGAGACATCGGACGCCTGCCTATTAAAGCTGTGTGTGGAAATAATAATTGCTGTAACCCTTTACATCTAAGAGTCAAAGGAGTTCCACACTTCTTTCACAATCGTCATATGCAATTAATTGACTTAGAGTTTAATTCCAATAAGTTGACTCATGAGACACAGCTATTTTTAGAAACCACTTGCGATAAAGATCCTCGTCGTTTTGAAAAAATACAAAAAGCCAACCGATTATGGATTGATTTCAGACTTCAAGCCAGTGGTCCTCTAAGTCCTTTCACGATGGGAGAGAAGACTTTCTCGGACGATTAATATATAAGTATTGGTAATTAATCAACTACGATAATGGCACCTAGATGGGATTGGTCAACGCACTCTCCAAGTAAAGGAGGTATATCTGGCAATTATGGAGGTTATAGAGACAGCATTGGAGCCGACATATTAGCAGGCTATGGCGACGATGATACTTTTGATAGAAGCGAATTAAACACAATTACTAGTCGTTTATACGACATCAAAGGAGATGGCAGAGCTCCACATCGTGGTAATTATTTTGATGATGGAGCCGCCACTCAAGATGCAATCGCTCGCTTGATAACCACCAAAGGTATTAAGACTAGTGATGATATTCTCAAACAATATGGCTTAAGACAAGATCAAGCAACTGGAGATATTATTTCTAGTGCAGGATTTTCTAGTCATGCTTTTGGTGCTAGCCCAGGAAGTAATGCCACTTTTGCAGGCTACGGTTCTAAGGGTGACTTCGCAGGTTCACAATACAGTTACGACGATTTTGCTGAAGGAGAAGTACCTACATGGAGATACACGTATCAAGGAGACTGGACTCCCGCTACATCAGACCCTAAATTACCAGATCCCATATTATCTGACGACCCTAAAGGAGATCCAACAGCTACTCAGCAACATTCAGATAATCAACAGGAATATCTTAAGTTCACTTATGGCGATGATGATACTTCTATGAAGATCAAGCAAGGCTTTGATGATCCTGATATAAAAGCTGCATTACTAGGCGAATTCATGAAGCCTGAGAATTTAAATGCAGATGGTTCTTATAAATATGTCACACCTGGGCGTCGACTTGGAGTCGACTTAACCCCATCAGAACAAAGAGGATCAATACCTTATGTAAGTCCTGCTCAATACATGAGCAATTTTATTAAAGCTCCACAACTAGGCAGTGCTTCCGACTTGGCATCTAGTTTAAAAAGCCTATCTGACTTGAAAGCTTAATAAATTGAATTAAACTAAAAGATATAAATATATAAGACAACATGTCTTCATCTCTAGACGCATTAAAGAAAACACAATCTTGGACTAAAGATCCTGAATTTTCATCTTGGTTACAAGGTGTTTACAAAGAAGATCTTGGCAGAGATTTAGGAACAGAAGGTTTGGAATATTGGGGCGGAGATTACCGTGGTGAAGATAGTGGATACCATAAGGGATCTGGCCTCACTACTGGAGGAACCAAAGCAACTAAACAGCAAATAAGGGATAATATTCGTCGTTCCGATGAATATGCAACTTACCAAGCAGGTAAAGGAAGTGATGACGATGACGATGACGATAATGGTGGTGGTGGAAATGGTGGTGGTGGAAATGGCGGTGGTGGAGATGATAGTGGCGGAGGAAGTAATGCCAATGTCAACGTAGGGGGATTCTCTGACACTCTTCCTGAGTATGAAATCAATAATGCGATGGATGCTGCAACTTCCTACGGCAACAGACTGGTTGACCACTACACCATGAGATTTCTTCCTGAATGGAAAAAATCCACCAATCTAGCTATTGACGAAGGCACTGCTGGGCTTGGTTTTCATGCTAATAGAGCGTTTACTTTAGATGCAGATGGTAATCCTAAAGCAAGATTTGCTATACCAGAGGCAGAAGATCCTAAGGATATGTTTGACTATTACTATGACAAGCTTTACGGAGATAATAAAACTGGCAACTCAGGTGTTACTATTGATGATTTAAATAAAAAAATTGATAGTTTAACCAAACAATTAAACGATGCAAAATTAATTTCTAACGCAAAGACTATCGTCTAAGTGATAAAACTTAACTGATCAGCACTTGTGTTTTAGTTGCTAGGTATTAATATCGACGCGAATGTACTTAATAACCTGTGTTCAAAGTTTGCACAATTGCGGCTACAGAAATGCCGCAAAAACTAGTTTGTAAAGCATTACTTACCTCTAAAGGAGATCATTTAGACGGTCTTACTTCGCCCTTTGAATTTGCAGATCAACCATTTGAATACTGGAATGACACAGATTGCGGTCAAGCCGTTACACAATATTATTCCATTCTCGGTCAAAAAGATCCTAACTATGGCTTATATACTCCTTTTGATCACCCTTCGTTAACTCTTGACATAGAAGCAGATCATTACTCTTTGTTTCAGTTGATTGTGAAATCATCCGACATCACATTCAACTTAGAACCATTGAAAAGCATTGCTAATGATATGAAGGAAGAAATAGTTGATTTTCCTCATAGCGAAAATAAAATTGAAGATTGGTTTTACGTAAGGCAACCAGGAAATTATCCAGACTTTTACCGCCATAGAAATCCATTCACTCCTGAACATCGAGAAGAACTGTTAGCAGCTTGTTCTTCTGCTGTGCATGAATATTCCCAAAGAAAAGACGCTCAAATAGATTGCGCTGAAAGACTTTTTCCTATGAATATATTGCAGAAGGCTACTGCTTCAGGTAGTCTGCGAACATGGCTACGTCTTTTAGACATTAATTCTAGGCCACACAACTCTTATGAGATGCAAAGTTTGATACAACTCATTGCTGACGAAGTATCTAAATGGACGCCACAAATCTATAGTTGGTGGTCTAACAACTATCGTTCTCAGCAATTCATATCTTTCTAGCTATGAAAATTTTAGTAACAGCAGCTCAAATCCATGAAGCTTCGAGCGATGTATTAGATGTATGTAATTGCACTGGTAAAATTTTGCCAGATTCTAAATATGCACAGATTCTTCCCTTAGTAAAAGAGTTAGAAGAATCATGCGATCAATTACTTGTAGACCTTCAGTTAGATCTTTTTCATGGCACGACCAAAGCCCATAGAGCTATTAGTTAAATTCTTCCCAGAATTAACTGATAAGACATTAGCTTCTTCTAATAAGGAAGCATCCAAAGAATTAAACGTTCGCATCTGCGAGGCGATTATTTCTGATCTAATAAATAAATATGACTCCTTACACAGCTATATGGGTGACGGAGCATTAATAGTTAAACTAGCCTCGCTGCATGGAAAACCAACAGTTCAAACACAGAATTTTATAAACAAGTTTTCATTAGAACAAGACTTAGCAGAAGCTAAGAAAAATGGAGACTCTACTGTAGAAGAATTTTTAAAAGACATACTTCAAAAAGTAAGCAAGATGAACCTCGCGGAAGAAATCTGTATTTTATTAATCGATAATTCTGGAGGCTCTGCCGCAATATTACCTCGAGAAAATCCTGCAAAAAGAATTCAAGCGATGATGAATGATTTATAAATTTTATGATTACAAGATTACCTGAGCGACCTAATAAATGTGATCTTGCACCGCCTAAAGATGTTGTGCTTGGAGCTAAATCAGTTCTAGGTGCTATTGATTTCGATCCTTATTCGACTAAAGATATTAATAGATTAGTTAACGCTGCTCGTTTTATAGATAGAGATGAAGTTAGTTTAGAACAAATCATTTATCAAGATTGGGAATCCCCTGGCGATAAAAGAGTCTTTGTAGGAGCACCTACTGGAGCCGCTTTAACAAGACGTTTAATTAATAAAACACTAAAAGAATACAGAGCTGGTCGGATAGAACATGCTGTCCTTTGGTTAGCACATAACGAAGCAATTATCAGAGCCCCTTGGCTGTGGGACTTCCCTTTATGTATTCCTTTTACACGTTTAAGACCGACTTGGTGGGATGACGAGTTAGAAGTGTTTAGACCTGTTGCCCCTTCTGATTGGTCAGCAGTTGTATATCTTCCGCCTCCACATCCAAGCAGTAGATTTCAAACAATGATTTCAAAATTTCATACTGCTTTTAGTCCTTTAGGACGCATTGTTTTTAATGAATACAGTGGTGAAACAGACTGGGAAAATTCATATAAAAGTACGAAAAAACATGCATATAATTACAGGGAATAATGATAGAAGAAAGTTTATTTGATAAATTTCCTGATTCGTTTATTGCTCCTGATGGTAATAAATACTTGAGCATTCGTTCTATTGTTTATGATTCATGGATTACTTGGCAAGATGCCATACCGTTTTCTAAAGATCAGCATCAAGCTTTGACTCCAGAAATACATACAAACATTATTGAATTAGCAACAAAAATACATAAGTTACATCAATCTTTTCCTAACTATAAAACGTTAACAGAACCTCCTTTTGAATTTGTTTTATGGTGGGATCCATTAGATAAAGACCCTGCATGGAACCAAGGTAAAACATGTCGATTTATGATTGATGAATTCACTGCTGCAGATATTGAATATTACAATTCCAACAAGAAAAATAGCAGACTATCTGTTAAGCCTTTAACGAGAAGATTAGTAGAAGTAACTCTAAGTACCTAAATCCCTACGAGCTTCCCATGAGGCAGCTCTTCCGCCATATTCACCGCTACCAAGCTTCTCGAATACTTTCTTTTTCTCTGCAGCTTCAGCAGATCTTCTATTCAGAACGCTTAAGCCAGAGCCTGTATCAATACTTTTTCTTCCTCCTGTACTTCCACCATAAGATTGAGCATTAGCATTAGCAGTTCTTGCTGCCGCTAAATATTTTCTGACCAAACCATCGGTCTTACGATTTCTATACGGAGCTCCTGAATTGCCTCTCAAAACTTGTTATGACTTGATTCCTTTTCTATCCTAGGCAAAATGGAATCATTAATGGAGAAGACACGTTTTGATCTCGTCCCTTGGCAAGCTGTTGGAGACATCGCTGACGTTCTCGGCTACGGCGCTCGAAAGTATAGCTCTAATAATTGGTGTAGGGGAACTGAGTGGGGGCGTTACTTTGCCGCGCTATGTAGACACCTCTTTGCTTGGTGGAGAGGAGAGAACAATGACCCCGAGACAGGATACTCTCACCTTGCCCACGCAGGCTGCTGCCTCCTCTTCCTTATGGAATACCAACGAAATGGATGGGGAACCGATGATCGATTCACAGGACCCGATTCAGAAACCTTTACAAAAGGAGACGGCAGATAATTAATCGTCAGAATCTAACGATTTCACTAAATCAGAAACATCAATCAATGCATCTATCCTTAAAGACATGTCGGCAATATGTTTAGCAACTATAGGCTCTTCAGTTCTCGCAGCAAAGGCCAAAGTCTCACGCAATCTAGCTTGAGCAGATCTCAGTCCTTCTTCTACTGTTTTAGTTAATTTCATTGTTTTTGTTGCAGTTGTTCAAAATTTTTGAGCATTGCATCTAACTCTTTCATTTTTTCTAAGTTAGCTTGTGCTGCTTTCAATGTAGACGTAGATGGAACCCTTGCTTGATCTGGTTGTTTAGAGGGAACCGTAAAAGGGTTGACAGGATCTTTTTGAACAAAACTACCAGCGACTTTTCCATTCATTTCGCTTTGAACAGCTTGCATGACTAAAGGAGGAACCTGATTGATTGCAGACTGAACTTCATTACGAGAAATCAAAGTAGGTATGATTCTTTCGACAATATCAACTCTGGTTACCAACTCGCTGTATTCGCTGTGTTCATGATAAGCAAGGTCTTCTTTCTTCCCCTTAAGCTTTGAGGTAATTGCACTGCCCGAAAAAATTCCTACTAAAACTGCGGCTGCTCCTGCTATTAAAGCTTCCATCTAATTAATACTTGTATCAGTAATAGTGTATCGAGTTATTCTTCAGATTCAAGGACTATGGCATCCATGTCTAATTCCATGTTGGCTTCGTCAAAAAGATTTTGCATGATCTCTTCTGCCTCTTCGACGGAAGGAGCATAGCCATTTTCTGCTTCGAACTCGTCACAAGCAGTGTTTGAAATGATTGCTGTACCTTCGTTTAATTTGAAATTAAATCCAGCTTCTCTTGCACTATCCAGAAAAGCTGCCTTCTGCCTGAACCTCGCCTCCCAAGAGTCTAGTAATGCCACAATAAGCTCCTCCCTGCTGAAGTTCTGTATCTCTATTGAAATTTTGTTGAGAGTGAACTGTTGTTCGAGGCTCAAATCTATCGGCATGTCTTCCTCCTTTTGCTATTAACCATAAGTCTAAATCCTCCGTAAGTCGTGGCTTGATCCATGATTCTATTCGTGAGGCTCTTTGAACACAAAAGAAACTTTGACTTTTGTACCAAGACTGCCAATCACGATGAGAACCTTTGTTTGCATTGCATGTTCTGCAAGCGGGGACCAAGTTATTTCTCATACTATCGCCTCCGTGAACTCGAGGCTTAACATGGTCAATCGTTAGATAAGTAGGCTTGTCACCACAGTAGGCGCAACATCCCCATTCATCTTTGATTGACTGGCGAAATCTTTTACGCGCTGCTTTCCTTGTCAGTTCGACAAGGCCAAAGACGTAATTTCCCCAGTGCTCTGGTGTCAATAGGAATATTCAGTTACATTTAGATTAAGAAAAATTCAAGTTGATTTTTTTGTATTCACTACTGAAAATCATCTAAGATTAGAAATGGCACCTATTTTCCCATGAAAAATCCTTTTCACATCCTTGGCGTATTAGGCTTTCTTATGTCAGGTGGCATGCTTCTTTCTGCTGGAATAGTCAGTTTCTATCTAAGCACTCCAAAAGGAAAAGAAGCAGCACAACAAAGATTAATTAAACAAGTTGGACCGATTATCCAATCTCAAATCAAGAATGCACTACCTGGTATCGGTGGTAGTCCTTCTAATGGCACTAGCAGTCTTTTATCTATTCCTAGTACCACTGGGCCAGTTATGCCAGTTAACAAGTAAGATCAGTGGGTTCCATCCCTCGGATAGGAGTACGGGAGATATACGTCCCGCAAATTCCGACATGGGCAATTGACTTACCTCTTAGTATTCCTCAAGCTCCTCCTGTCACGCTACAGATAGGATTCCCAACCGTTGAGATGCCAGGTTGTGTTGAAGCAAGAGAGACTCAAGGTAATAATAAGCTGGCAGAAGAAGACCCTCAAGGCAATCTAACGCTTTGTACTGGGCCAGGGATGCCCTATTTCAATCCTCCTGAATTCGACCCTAGTAAAGAGTTAGTCGTTATTCCAATGGAGAGTCAGGTCAATCTTGGAGCAGTGAGTGGACTAGGAAATAATTCTAAAACTAATGAACAATCTTCAGAGGGAACGCCTCAAGACACTAATATTCCTGATCTTAACCTTGACGGTGTTTCACCTACTCTCCCTAATTTGCCATGTCCTAGACCAGGAAGTCCACCCCCCGGAGCTTATGGAAAATACGGCACGAAGCGAGTTACTGGATATGAAAAAACTTCTAATGGCGAATGTATCACGTTATATGAAGATATAGCTCTATTGAATGTAATAAATAACTACACTCCTCCTCCTGCGACTGTTTTAAATACTACTTCGATAGCTGTAGGCGCAACTCTAGGGGTGGCCCTAGTGGGCCAACCTCTCCAGCAGTACTTAATGAAGATTGTGAAGCCTCTGACGAAGAAAGTGACGAAGTTGATCCTGAAGAAGATTCTGAAGAAGCCTGAGAAGATTCTGTCGGTTCGAGAACGGATGATTGATCAGAGGAAGAATCGAAAGTAATAGGTGGTATTGAATGACTGTGATTTAATAACACCCCAGGAGGCGAAGTTAATAAAACGTCCTCACATATAACTTTGTATTTGCTGGTTGGATCCCACACTATGCCCTCCTTCGCTAAGGTTCCACAATGCTTCAATCTTGAAATCTCATAGTCAAGCACCCTTAAGTTTAACTGTGCCTTCCTGAGAGCTATTTCAGTGGCAGCAGCATCCTTACAAAGAGCCATCATCTGCTTATCCAGTGGTCGACTCCATTGAGCCGTTACACCGAGATTGAGGGAGTAGTTATCCTTCTGCAAGGTTTGTACTGTCTTGTACCAAAGAATATCGCCAGGGTTGTCTGGAGCTCCGTCACCATCAATATCTCGAACGTCGTATACTGGATCCTCGTATGTTTCAAAAAATGGTTTTTTAATATTTGCCGAACGCCCAACATAAGGAGATATTGTTAACGTTTCTGATTGACAAACCACACCATTAGTAAATGCTGACTGCATAAAATTTCCTGTCAGGACTTGGTATGCATTCACATTTGCTTGACCGGAAGAGTTAGCCACCGGATTAGACGTAGCCGATATCCCTCCTACATCACTCGCCTTGACGACAGGACAAAAAGGGATTAGCATTAATATGCTAAGAACCCTTGGTATCACTGAGAAAACACGGAAACCGATTCTATCGTTGTGTCCGTCTCTATGGTCCTCGTTATGGTCGTGCGATTCTGGAGTCCGGGTCCGGAATAACTGGATTGAAATTGGAATGCGGCTCCCGGTTGAGTCAGCGTCCAGTTCGGTTTGTTTTGAACGTCCAGACCTGTCCATTTAGTCGTAATGCCTGACGCAGCAGTTGTATTTGTATTGATTATGGCAGATGGCTCAATAGATGCACCATTTAAAGAAATACCTGTACCACTTACCGTATATTGCCATCCTGTTGCAAAATCTTCTGAAACTATTGCTTCAGATATCACAGATCGCGACGTTGTCGTTTGTGTGAGCTGGCCGGACGAAAAATTTGGTACTACCGGA
>CEQM01070328.1_pt1 | contig 12552 bp, 7 predicted proteins | sample 531111 | NCBI WGS metagenome assembly CEQM01 (sample SAMEA2621278, study PRJEB7988) | marine metagenome | biome: marine biome (ENVO:00000447); feature: deep chlorophyll maximum layer (ENVO:xxxxxxxx); material: "saline water (ENVO:00002010), including plankton (ENVO:xxxxxxxx)" | depth 120 m
CAGGCAAGATTCCTAGAATTTGGCCTGCTGTTTCTTCCAACCAAACCTTTGCATAGTTTGCGACTGCCCTTGAATCACCTTCATCAAGTTCCATAGAGAGAATACGTTGGAGTTCCTTGGTCGCAGCAAGGACTTTTGCTACGGCTTCGCGGCTGTTAAAGTCATCATCCATTGCTCGAGCAAATCCTTCACCCATCTTCTCAAGCAGGCCAAGAGACTTTGAGAGAGGATCTTTACTCGTAATATCAGCCGAAGGCAAATCATGAGTCTTCCCTTCAGTACATCCACGAAGAGCTGAGGCATATGCATCAATGATACGATCATAATTACGTTGAGCATCTTTCAGAAGTTGTTCATTCATGTCAATCGGAGAGCGATAGTGGGCATTGACCAAAGCAAATCTCAACACCAGTGGATCAATTTTCTTACGGATCTCTTGAATCGTCCAGAAATTACCGAGTGATTTACTCATCTTCTCCCCATCAATATTGACAAAACCATTGTGCAGCCAATATCCCGCAAGAGGTGAATGGCCAGTGTGGCATTCGCTTTGGAAAATTTCAGCCTCGTGATGAGGGAATCTCAAATCATGCCCTCCTCCATGTATATCGAAAGAGACACCAAAATGGTCGAGACTCATAGCGCTGCATTCAATATGCCATCCTGGGCGACCTTCCCCCCATGGTGAAGGCCATGTCGGCTCATCTGGCTTTGCTTGTTTCCACAATGCGAAATCTTTGTGATCACGCTTGCTATCTCCCGTACCTTGGACTCTCCCTCCAGCCCCTTGACGAACTGCATCGATTGATTGTCCTGTGAGTAAACCATACTTCTCTGGAGCGGATTCAACATGGAAATAAACGCCGTCTTTTGCAGTATATGCATGGCCTTTCTGAATTAAGTCCTCAATGATATGAATCATTGAGTCAACATATTCTGTACATCTTGGATAATGGTCTGCTCGAAGAATGTTGAGGGAATCCATATCTTCGTAATAGGTCTCAATGTTCTTATCAACCAACACTTTCCAATCTTCTCCAGATTCGATTGAACGCTTGATGATTTTATCATCGATATCCGTGAAATTTTGAACATAATCAACATCATAACCCGATGCTTCAAGCCAACGATGAATCAAATCAAATGCAATATAACATCGTGCATGACCTAAATGACAGAGGTCGTAAACCGTCACTCCACAGACATACATCCCTACTTTTCCAGGAGATTGTGTCGTAAAATCGACTTTTTGTTTACGGCGGGTATCGTGAAGGCGGAGTGGCATCTGAACAAGTCGATGGTGTAATCACTCTCACTTGAAGGTTCATACGCAACATCTGTTACGCAGGCATGAGGCTCATGTTTAATTTCACTTCAGACGAGGGGGTTGAGATTTTTAACCGGCGTCTTAAGGACACTCGGCTAATTCAAATCTCTTGGATATTGCCAACAGTATCCATTTTACTTGCAACTTTCATTCATTATTTTTCAGGAAATTATCGAGACATACCCTTTTTCATATCTGAAACTGATCATCCTGGAATGGAAGATCATATTTTTTCAATCGGCCTCTTTTTATCCGCATTAATACAGATTGTAGTGGCAGTCCGACTCTACATTTTGTTCAAACCTATTGCTTCGCCGAAACTACATCTTGTCGCCCTATTGTGTGGATTAGTGACTTCGACACACCTAGCAGTCCTCGCATTTGTAACGATGGAACAAAACCTTGAGATTCATATTTACACAGCAATGGTGGTCTTCCATGGAGGTTTTGCATGGGCGTTTGCAACACATTTCTCATTGCCGAAATCCAATTCAAAGGGGAGAAGGATTCGAATCTACTCGTTATTGATTGCTTTTACATCTCTTATGGTGATGTCATTATCAATTCGTGATGGAATCAAAACCGGAGAAGAGGAATTAGGGATTCATTCTTCTGAGATTCAATTAGAATATCTGCAACCATGGGTTAATTATGCTGCTCCAGCAGAATACCTGCTCTTCTTTGGACTTATAGGATGTTTAGCTTCATTCCGATGGGACATCAAGGAACACGCCAGCAAGGGTCAAGATTCGCCTATCGAGCGTTGAAAGCGCGACATTATTGGGATCAATCCCCTGTTTGCATGTATCTTTCCAAACCTGAACAGTCATTGTTCGATGTGATAGAACATGCCGAATAGATCCGAGATACTCAAGTCCTTTCGTATTGATATCATCTTCAATTTGAGGACCCCAAAGACCTGCGAATAATCCTGAATTGGGGCGTTGTATCAATTCAGGTCGCCCATGAGAATCGATCTTTACAACACATCGAAGTTCGACACGTTTTTTCTTTTGCTTCTTAGGTTGTGGCAATTCATTTGCTCGCAAAGTACCTTTGCAACTTTCATGCACTGGGCATACATCACACAATGGATTTCTTGGTCGGCAAATCAGTGCCCCAAGTTCCATCATCGCTTGATTCCAATCTCCTGGATGCTCACGAACAAGATTCAAATCGGCAAATACTTGGACATCTTTTACAGATGGATTTTCTTTATTGGTTTGACGAGCCATTACTCGACGAACGTTTCCGTCAACGCATGCAACTGGATGATTGAACGCAATCGAAGCAACTGCAGCAGCAGTGTAAGGACCGATTCCTGGCAAGGCTAGAAGTTCGTCGTATGTTGAAGGAAGAACTCCTTCATAATCGGTTTCCACAATCTGAGACAGTGCATGAAGTCGCCTTGCCCTGGAGTAATATCCGGCACCTTGCCAAAGGAAGAGAACTTCATCCACCTCAGATTCTGCCATCGAAGAAGGAGTTGGGAATCGCTCAAATAATCGCTGATGATATTCTATGCCACGTTCCATTTGCGTTTGTTGAAGAAGAATTTCAGACAATAAAATCGACCAAGGAGATGGATTCATTCGCCATGCCAAGGCCCGTTGGTTTTTGTTAAACCAATTCAGAAGAGCATCTTGATTCAATCGCCCATCGCCTCCGCATCAATCAATGCAGAAGCGACATCTAGGTCTTGATCAGCATCACCAAATGAACCACGTTCCTGTTCAGACATGTCCCCACACTCAAGAGCGTAATCTAGGACATTTTTTACTGCCTCAGGATGAAATTGGACAGAACGAATTGGCCGAGTAGGATGTCGACAAGCAGCGATGTTACAATGTTCTGTAGAAGCGATAACTTCCATTTCACCACTGTTGGTGACGAATTCTTGATGCGTGAACAATTGTTTCACTTTTGTACCATTTTGATATGTCACTTCCGCCATAAAGGCATGATTCTTGTCATCTCGTTCAATTCTCCCTCCAAACGCTGCACAGATTATTTGGTGTCCGAAGCAAATCCCCAGTATTTCTGCTTTTGAATTCTGAATTAATGAAACGACTGCATCCATCCACGGTTCCCATGAAGTGACATTCTTACGACTACCTGTAATCACAATCACATCCGTTTCTAACGGTTGTTTTACTCTGGTTCCGAATGGATACTTTCGTGGATTTTCAATATGTGGAGACCAAAGAAAAACATCGTATCCAGGGAAATGCCTGATGATCTCCTCGCATCCTTTCTCGCCAAATGCTTGACGTTCAGCAAGCAAGTCTACAATAAGGAGGCGCTTCATAACGATCTATGCTGATTTTGCTGCTTCAATTTTAGCATCGTTTGATTTAATTTGTTCCCAAACGAGTTCGGCAATATCCTTTACCTCAATGTTTGAATCAATTGCTGATAGGCCATCAGTGACCATTGTTGAGCAGAATGGACAGCCTACTGCAACAGTATCAGCGCCGGTTGCTGCAAGTTCCTTAGCCCGAATGATGTTGACTCGATCATTTCCTTCTGGAACAGATTCTTCCATCCACATCTGAGCGCCACCTGCTCCACAACAGAATGAACCACGTCCATGGCGTTCTGCTTCAACATCCACGCCACCAATTATGTCACGTGGAGCATCGTATTCTCCACCTATTCTTCCGAGATAACATGGGTCGTGATAGGTTACGGATCCATCATGCTTCGGCTCAGGTAGTTTTCCTTCACTTTGGAGGTGAGCAATCAGTTGTGAGTGGTGCATGACTTCGATGTCTTCTCCACCATAGTCCTTGTATTCCTTGCCTAGTGTATGGAAGCAATGAGGGCAAGATGCAACGACTTTCTTCACACCGAGTTCATCAAAGGTTTCCAGATTGGTTTCAGCAAGCATTTGGAAGAGATATTCATTGCCTGCGCGTCGTGCTGCATCTCCACTGCAACCTTCTTGCATTCCAAGAATACCAACGTCCAATCCGGCTTCTTTCATAATTGAGATCGTGTCTCGAGCGACCTTTTTGTTACGTTCATCAAAGGAGGCTGCACAGCCTGCGAAGTAAATGTATTCAGCTGGTTCAGCCACCTTTACATCAAGATCAGCAGCCCAGTCACCTCGCTCGTGTGATGGAAGACCGTAAGGGTTTGAATCGGATTCTAGGTTCTCAATAGTAGCCATAAGCGGCATGATTGTGTCCTCAACTGATTCATCAAATTCCATTCGCTCCATCATGAGGTGACGGCGGGCATCGGTGAGTTTGGGTACATGTTCGATGTTCACAGGGCATACATCGACACAAGCATGACAGGTTGTGCATGCCCAAACCGCTTCTTCACCAAATCGAGCAATGATGTCTTCTTCAGGTGTTTCTCCAGCAAATAGTTGCGATGAATGCTCATTGGCATAATTACGAACATCGTGAATGATTTGCATTGGGTTGAGAGATTTACCTGAGGCATATGCAGGACATACGTCTTGACAACGGGCACAGGAGGTACACGCCCATCCATCGATAAGGCTCCTCCATGTGAGTTGTGTGAAACTTGAGGCTCCAAAGGTTTCCAATTCTAAATCATCCAAAGCCACAGCTGAGCCACTTTCATCCGTTTCAAGAGGTCGCATTTTTGCCATTGGTTCTGTATCAAAGAAGGCGACGTTTGGTAATGCCATGACCAAATGCATATGCTTGGACAGTGGAATCAAGAAAAGGAAGGTACAAATCGCAACCATGTGAGCCCAGTAGGCGATATTAATCGTACCTTGGCTTGGTGAGAACGTATCAGCAACCCATGCTCCTATCATTTCCCAAGTTGGATCAGGATTTTCTCCAGCTTCGACAACGTAGGACGTTGTGCAAATTGTCATAATCAGGAGTAAAATCACGTTACCTTCAAGTTGCGACTTTCCTTTCAATTTCTCAGGAGTGAAAAGAATACGTCGGTTAAGAGCAAGGAAACAACCGAGAAGCGCACTTGTGTATCCAAGTTCAACCATCCCATTCCAAATTCCATTCAAGAATTCAGGGAGGATGTGTTCACTAAATCGATTTGCTGTTGCTAAGTCAAGCATGTCGGAAGAGAGCATCAAAAAGCCCCAGAACATGAGTACGTGCATTGTTCCTGCAACTTTGTCCTCCAAGACCTTCTTTTGACCTAACCAAACTGTAAGAGTCTCTTTCAAACGCTTGCCCCAAGAATCAAAACGCTTGTCTGGAGCTCCCAAAAGAACCAGGCGAGTTGCTTTTTGAACCTGATATGTAAAGAAAGCAATCGACACACCACCGAGGATTAAAAGGAGATAATACCCACTAATTCCCGCATAGGAAACATCCAGTGGATGGGTCATCATGTTGTAAGCCAAGGGCCTTCAATGTTTCAACCCAACGATTGAAACAATACCAATCCTAATGATTGTGAAACAACTGGAGGAGCCATGGTGAAAGCGAGCGCTCCAGGAAAGTGTATTCTTTTCGGAGAGCATGCTGTCGTTTACGGACAACCTGCAGTCGCTTGTAGCATTAACCAACGAATGGTTGTGGAACTGGAAGAGGAGAAAAAATTTGATTCATGGCGACTTGATGGAGCGATTTTGAATTTTTCAAAACACCCACATATTGATTTTCTCAAAGATCAGTTATGGCCAGAGAATGTTAAGCCACCACTCAAAATTCGAATACGAGGGACCGTCCCTGCTGCCTCTGGTCTTGGTTCATCAGCAGCGTTGTCAGTTGCTTTAGTGGCTGCTTTACAACAACTCAGGGATGAAGATATTGACGCAGGAATTGCTGGGCTATTATCCCACCAAGCTGAAGCATTCGCGCAGGGCGGAAGAGCAAGTCCAATCGACACGGCAACAAGTGCATCAGGAGGGTTTGTTGTCCTTTCAGATACAGTCAACGAAACTCTTGACCACATTGGCGAGAGATCATTGCAATATCAAGACGAAATTACTACATGGCAATTGCATTCATTCATTGCAGACATCCCTGACGATACGTTTCTTGTCATTGGTAACACGGGCGTTCATGCCTCAACATCAAAACAAGTAGCAAAAGTAGCCTCATTGCTTGAAAAACAACCAGAACGTCACGTTGAGATTGAAGCGATTGGATCTATTGCTCGAAGAGGGATTGAAGCACTACGTGCAGGAGATATGGAATCGGTTGGGAAGGCGATGACTGAAAATCACATCGTTTTACGTTCGTTAGGTGTTTCTTCACCAGAATTAGAAAAACTCATCAAAGCAGCTGCACCTTCGAGTTTGGGTGTTAAATTAACTGGTTCAGGAGGTGGTGGATGTATGATTGCATTAACCAAAAATCCCGAACAAACAGTTGGAGCAATTGAGATGGAAGGTGGAAGAGCATTCATCTCCCCCTTTAACTCACCTGGAGTTCGTATTGAGACCCTCTCATCACAGGATAGTGGCCCTCAGTAGATTGTTTTTTACTGTCATAATACCCACTGCGGCAGAGCCGTCAGTTTATATACTCCGGGCAGAAGGATGGTGACATGACCACCGATGAAGAGCGTTTGACAGTAGTCAACGTCGTTGCTAGTACCCGTGTTGCCGAAGAACTTGATCTCCCTGACATTGCAATTCAACTCAATTGTGAGTATGAACCAGAGCAATTCCCTGGTGTTGTTTACCGAGTTACAGATCCGAAACTAGCAATCCTCATGTTCCGCTCTGGACGTGCAGTATGCACTGGCGGTAAGGATGAAGACAACATTCACACAGGTATCGATCGCATGATCAAGGACCTTCGTGCAGCTGGAATTACAACTTGGGACCTCAAAGACGTAGAAATTGAAGTCCAAAACATGGTTGCAACATATGCCCTTCACTATCCAGAAGATTATGACGGAAAGGACAAATTCACAGGAGCAGACCAAGCCGGTGAACCTCGTAAGTTGAACCTCAACAACCTCACCTTCCACCTGCCATTTGACAAAGTCGAATACGAGCCAGAACAATTCCCTGGATTGATTTATCGTCTCGACTATCCAAAGGTCGTTTGCCTCATTTTCGGCAGCGGAAAGATGGTGATTACAGGTGCTCGACACAAGGATGAGATCCTAGAAGCAGTTGAAATCATCAAGGACGAATTGGCAGACCTTCTCTGAAACTGCAATCGCATCTTTCATGTGCTTGAACACTCAAGGACATACATGGGCGAAGCACGTCTTCAAGCAGGCATCCCCCTCTTGTTGGTGCTCCTGCTCTTGGGAATGTCTCAGTCATCCTTCACTGCTTCACTGCTTCCAAGCGACCAAAACACTACCGTAAAACATGCAGGCAGCGACCCTGGTGTCAATGATGTCCCTACATGGAGAGTTGGAGACAAATGGGTCTATTCAGGAACTTTTGACCCATCCATACTGATCACAGACACGGGTGTTTCTGCAAATGTCGGCGAAATTAATGGAGACTCTACTGCCGAGGTAACTGAAATTCTTGAACTCCAAGTCGACAACGGTTCAGAATGGGTCTACAAACTGCGAATGACAGCTGATTTCGATAAGAGTGGTGTAGAACTCGAGGGATTCACTGGAAATGCAGAGATTCAATTTACTCAAACTGAGTATCTTCGTGTTAGCGACTTTGCTTCAATCCGCAATGATTTAGATTTATACATTAAATTCGTACCTTATGGAATTGGTTCACTAACTCAGATTTTAGGTGACATCACAATTACCAACACATACAGCCCCGGTTCTGAAACATATGACTTTCCAATTCGAGATGGAGAACGATGGACGGTGCTGACAACAGCATCAGCAACATGGTCTGGTCAGAGTGATTACATTACCCCATTCCCTCCACCTGAAAGTGATACAAATACAACCACTTGGGAAGTCACAAAGGTTGGACAGCCTAGAAACGACTTCGGTTCAGGAATCGCATACAGTGGTTGTGATGCCTCTTACGAACTTACCTCATGGAATTCCGATGGTGTATCAACTGGCTATCGTTGGTATTGCCCCGCTGTCAACAACTTCGCATGGAGACATTCCGAAGAGGACGTAGGACTCACAATCGATTTTAGATTGAAGCAATACATGCCGGTTGGAGCCACAGGTTCTGAAAGCAACAGTGACCCTGGTACAAGGCCTGAATGCATTGAAGTTCAGCCAGAACGAACCCTTACTGCCCTCGATACGCCACTCGATGTATGGGTCTCTCTCAATCCGAGTTGTTTTGGAACCATCAATGGCGTAAATGTCAATCTCGATTTCTCTGACACTGAAACCAGTTTGACAACAGGATCCAACGGTTCTGGAATGGCTACAATCAATGTTGGTAACGCTCTTGATTATTCATCGACAAATACCGATTGGGCAAGTCATGGCGTTGTCGCTAAAGCAGGAAATTATGTCGGTTCAGCAACCGTAACACTAGACGAATACCTTGTTGGCCTTGACCTCATTGCCGATGAAGAACGTGCTGTCATTACCCGTAATCGAAGTGGGGAATTGAGCACTGTGAGTTCCCTTTCTGGTTACAATGTTCTCCCCGGTGACGAACTTATTGTTGAAGTCGCAGTTGTCAACAAAGGAATCACTGCATCAACTCCAACTCAAATGCGAATTTATCATCCAGATGGGTCAATCTTTGATCTTGGCCTTCCAAGTTTAGCGACGTATGAATCTCATAAAGTCAATTTTACATGGACGGTTCCACTTGACAAGAGCATCGGAGATGTACCCATACGATGGGAAGCTGATCCAATGCAAGTCAACTCAGCCGATGCTGATTCAGATAACGACCTCGCTGAAATAACCCTCTTTGTAGGCCGCCTACCCACTGCATTAGCAGAGCCAATTGAGGAATTAACCAACGTTCAGACCGTCATCAATGCGAGTGGTAGTTTCGATGAAGATGGAGGAGATGTATCCTGTTTGTTCAATATTCCATATGATGATGGAACTCGCACATATTCCTACGTCAAAATTGAATCCATCGATTGTATGCTGAACTTTTCTTGGACGGACGATGGAATCTATCCGATTGAAATCACCGTTACTGATGAAGAACTCGATCAAGCGGTCATGACATTGAATGTATCCATTCTTAACAGAGCACCAAACATCGAAGTTGTTAGTGCAAGAACTGAAGTTAAGGTCGAACATCCAGTCACACTCTATGCTTATGCAAACGATACTGATTCGGAAGATGTTTACCCAGGTGTTGTCGATGTGTATTGGCCCAATGCTGAGTGTGAAGAAGGCTATTACACCCGCGTCTGTACAACCACAGCCCCTACTGAGGGATGGCATACATTCCTAGCAGTCGGTGTGGATGACGATAGCGCCATGACAACAGCGAGTATCGACATTCGATTTACCAACATTAATCCACATGGTTTGTCGGTAACCGTTAGCGAAGATGGCGTTCCAATTCCTATGGATGTACAACAAACATGGCATGTCGAAGAAGATCAAATGGTGCGTGTCCGTGGCCAAGCACTCGATTCGATTGATGATTTAGAAGGACTCACTCATCGATGGTGGCCTGATGACGCACAGCCCAATCTCATCAAGACGTTTGATGGCCGTGTTTCAGAATATGACATGGTATGGGAAACTTCAGGATTACATCGCATGCGCTTGGAAGTAAGCGACTCCGAGGGAGCAAGTAGCGGAACCTACGAACGTTGGGTTAACGTTGCCAATGTGGCTCCTATCGTCATGCCACTCAAGGATTTGTTACCGATAGCCGAGGGTGAAGAGATTCGATTAACAGGTAATGCAACCGACACACCTTCAGATTATGATTCATTGGTACGATGTTGGGATGTTGACCCTGGCATTGATTCTAACGACATCGGTGGTGCAGATGATGATTGTGACGTCATAGGTGACGAATTGGTCTGGCACTGGAATAGAAGTGGTATGCACACAGTGGTCTATCACGTTACAGACGATGATGGTGTTCGAGTCAGTGAAATCATCACAGTCGAAGTGTTGAATATTCCTCCAATTGTCCGCTACAAACCAATTGATTGCCTCGCTTATGAGAATTGCATCCTCGATGCTACGGGCACTATTGATTCCGAAAACGATCTCGACCAATTGACAATAATCTGGGACCTCGATACATCGTTCGATTCCAATGGAGATGGTGTCAAAAACAATGATGCAGATGCTGTTGGCAAGCGCATAGAACATATGTTCAAGCAAACGGGTTCAACCACAATTCGTGTCATGGCGTGGGATGAGAATCCTGAGCGACCTGGAACGAAAATTATCAACATAAATGTCGGCCCACCTGACAGAACATTTACTGAAGATATCGGTGCGCTTATGGTGGGTGAAGAAGCGAATCCTCTTGCTCAATTGTCCTTACTTCTCGTTCTTCTTTTAGGGCTGGGGTATATGACCAGACAACGCCGAAGAGGTGGCAAGGAACGGGCGTTAGAACGACTTGATGAGCGACAAAATGCGATCTTTAGTGATGAAGAGGTCGGGCTCATGCCACATGAGGTTTCAGCTCGAAGAAATCGCCCACATGATCCTCCTGTAAACAATGCCTTTGACCAAGCGATAGAGCAGCAACCAAAAATGCAATCAGGACCAGAATTGCCTGAATCAGGCCTCCCAGAAGGATGGACGATGGAGCAATGGGGACACTATGGGCAACAGTGGCTAGAATCTCAATCTGAAAACTGAGTCGTATAACCTTCAATGAGTATAGCCTAAGTACGAGGAAGTCTACATCAAAGCATGGCGAACCGAACAACCGTAGTTTTTGTCTTGTTCATGCTGATGACAACGTCTCTAATGGCGTTAGCAAAGGATACTTTCATCCTCGAAGATGAAGAACTCATCGAATCCTCATCAAAATCCACAACAACAGCGGCAGAAATTGCAAGCTGGCGTATCGGAGACAAGTGGACCTATGAGACCCAATTCGATGTTGCTCAACTTATTGCACAGGCAAACGTTTCTGCAAGTTTAAACACCTTGACTGGAGATACTGTTTACGAAGTTGAAGATATCTTCTTCATCAATGTTGATGGTATCCAGACATTAGCATACAAACTCAAAATCGATGGTGATTTTAGTTCAGGAAACAGTGGTGCTACTCTCGAAGGAGTCAGTGGACGGCTCGACATTGGCTACTCAGGGGAAGATATCGTTCGCGTGAGAGACCAAGCAGTGATTAATTCTGAATTTGAATTGGATGTTGATTTTGCTCCATTCAACTTGGGATTCTTGACACAAAACATTGCTGTGATTAATTTTGACACATACTACGACCCTCCTAAGGAGAGATATGACTTCCCTCTTCGAACAGGTGATCAATGGTACATGCCGTTTATGTCTGGAACAAGCGTAAGTGGAACTTCAGATTATTTCGACCCATCAGAATTCGATACCAACGGTGCAGAAAATAATTCATGGCAAGTAACAACCGATGGTATTCCAACTGAAGATGGCCAGAACATCAAATACGAAGGATGCGATGAGTCATACAAAGTGAACGAATGGAATGCAACTGGAGTCAGTTCAGGTTTCAACTGGTACTGCCCTGCTGTACGTTTTAATTCATGGATTCGTATTTCAAACGCTGCCGGATTCACCATTGATTGGCTACTCAAAGACTACGAACCAGTCGATTCTTTTGGAGTAGACAAGAGAAAAACTCCGGGTGACAGAAACGTCGATATCGAAGTCACAACACAATTTGTTGCAACATTACCTGATTCCATGTCTGAAGTTTATGGATTCTATGCAGTTGCCCCAAACAACACTCCCGAGGTAAACAAGAACCTTCAACTACGTTACGAAATGACGGGTACGTTGCTCAATCCAATAACCGATAGTAACGGAAAAATTGAGGAAAGCATCAACGTTTCCAATGTTCAAGACGATACGACAGCAAGTGATGATTACACAAGTAACGGGGTTATCGTATGGGATCCTGTTCAGGAAATTATAGGCGTTGCTACAATCGTTGTCGATTTGAACGTTGTAGGAATTGACTTGGTCGCACAAGAAGATTCAATCATTGTAACAAGAACTCGAGGTAGTGAAGTTGCAACATTATCGAAATCAATTGGATATAATGCTCTTCCAGGTGATTTGTTATCATTCTCATTACCGGCTCAGAACCGAGGAGTCTTAACTTCACCTTCGACAGAGATGGAAGTTATTGTCCCAGGTGGACAAGCAATACGCCAAGCAGTCCCTGCAATTGATGCCTACAGTGAGCAACGAATTGATGT
>CEQM01033007.1_pt1 | contig 12549 bp, 15 predicted proteins | sample 531111 | NCBI WGS metagenome assembly CEQM01 (sample SAMEA2621278, study PRJEB7988) | marine metagenome | biome: marine biome (ENVO:00000447); feature: deep chlorophyll maximum layer (ENVO:xxxxxxxx); material: "saline water (ENVO:00002010), including plankton (ENVO:xxxxxxxx)" | depth 120 m
CTGGCTCCAGGATAAAGCTGTAAATCTACAACCGGTATGGAAGAGGCCTCTAATTAGTAATTTGAAATGGTCTGGAGAAGAATCAACGCCTAACTTAACGACTAAATTACTGGACTTATCAAAAAGTCCAGTTGTTGCAACAATCGTTTATGGTAATGCTTCAATTTCTCAATTGAAGAAGGATTTAGCCAACTACAAAGGAGATGTAAAGGAATTAATTATCTTCCATATAGACAAAGAAGACTATCAATAACCTGTAGGAAAAAAACGGTCTTTCATATATGGAGTGGTGAAGGCGATGATATGTCTGGTAAACCAAAACTTGCTGTATCTTCATGTCTTCTTGGACACAAAGTAAGATACAACGGCGACGCTGCTGAATTTAGATCTCTAACAAGAGTATGGGGCGAGCACCTCGAATTGTTAGGTATTTGTCCTGAGGTTGGAATTGGAATGGGGACTCCGCGTCCAACAATCCGTTTAGTAAAAAACGATGACAAAATTTCGTTGGTAAATCCAAAGAACGGAGATGACTTTACAGAACAAATGTTAGAGTTTGCTCAAGTACAATCCGATTATCTGATCTCTGAAGGAATATGCGGATTTGTATTCAAGAAGGATTCTCCTAGCTGTGGACTTGAAAGAGTAAAGGTGTACAAAGGTAACAACCCTCGCGCTGACCGCGATGGAGTTGGAATGTTTGCTAAAGTATTCACAACATTGTATCCACATATTCCAGTTATCGAAGAAGGTAGGCTAACCGACCCTCTTCAAGCAGAGCATTTTCTAGCAAGGGTTCATTTCTTTTCAGACTGGCTGAATATCGGAAAAGAAGGATGGACTGCTAACAAGGTCATGCGATTCCACTCCGAGAACAAATTGTTTTTGTTGAGTAGAGCCCCAGATGCAAAGCGAACACTAGGCCGAATTATTGCTAATGGGTTTGACAATAATGAACATGCAGACAATATTGCATTGGAATACATGACAGTTGCTCAAAAGCATCTTACTACCCTAACTAAGCGTGGACGAATTGCGCACGCGATGGAGAGAGTAGTTGGAAGATTGTCTTCAGGATTAACTAAGGAAGATAAGAAAGAAATTATTGAAATTATTCATGGATTTAGAAAAGGTCTCCTTCCTCGTTCCGCCCCGTTAACTCTGCTGAATCATCACATCAAGAAATTGGGTGCAGAAACTCCAATTCATCGCAAATTTATATCACCCATACCACTCAACATGGGATTAATGGCAAGAGTGTGAGTTGAATTATGGATATTTACGACATTTCTTTTTTCCTTTCAACAATGTGGGTAGGGCCTTTTTGGTTCTTCATGTTGGTTTATCCTCAAAGTGAAAGAACAGAGATGTTGATGAAAGGGCCATGGTTCTTTGTTGGGCCGATTGCAATATGGTTTGCGATCACAGTAGCTAATCCATCAGGCCTTGTTGAGTTGTTTCAAGATATGGCTAATCCAGAAAACTCTCTTGACGCATTAGCCACCCTACTGGCTACTCCTGTAGGTGCATCAGCAGCCTGGGCTCATATGGTTGCAGGTGATATTTTTGTTACACGATGGATCTGGAAAAAGAATCAAGAAATGAATACCAATGAATGGATTGCAAGAGCATCCATATTCTTTGGAGTAATGCTAATGCCGGTCGGTATTGCAATACAGATGTTCTTAGGGAAAATCGAAGCCAAATCTGATTGAAAGCACAATTGCAGGCTAATAGGTGCTATATTTGTTCTAGTTAAACCCATTAATTAAACAAACATGTTTGTTTTGTTTGATGCCGGGTGCTCGGTTATAGACTATAACGCACTCGGATGTGTCATGAGTGAAGCGGCTGCGGTAGATAATGCAGAGACTGGATTAGTCCAAGAATTGATGGCAAGTATGCCAGATGAGGACAAAAAAGCATTGAAGGGTTGGTACTTTTTTGACTGGGCAAACCAAGCATATGCTTTGACTGTGATGACAGTTATTGCACCTGCATTGATGGCTAGTTTGTATAACCAAGCGACTGGTACACAATCTGGTGACGCGTTTTATGCTTATGTGCTAACATTCTCAATGGTATTTGTAGTAATTACTGCACCTGCTTTGGGTGTTATCGCTGACCGGTTTCCAATTAAGAAAAAGTTACTCAAATGGTACACTGCAGTCGGTATCATCTTTACTGCACTAATGGGTGCTGCTCCATATTTTGGTTCTGATGGTTATATCGTTCTAGCGATGATTTTCACACTTGGTACCATCGGTTTCACTGGAGGAAATGTGATCTATTACTCATTTATGCCTTATATGGCTGACAGAAGGTGTCAGGACCACGTATCTACATGGGGTTACATGTACGGATTTATGGGTGGTTCAATTCTATTGGTATTCCACCTTATCTTACTCCAAGGACCACTTGATTGGGATACTAACTTCAAACTTGCAGTTATCTTCGTGACCTCTTCACTATGGTGGCTAGGTTTTGGAATTTTGATGTTCCAATGGACTCCCGAGCCAGAGATTCCTTCCAACCATGAATGGGAAGGACTCGGTAAAACGACTAAGAGTGCTTATGCTCAAGTATTCAAGACACTGAAAGAGATAAGGAAATTCAAAGTATTAGCCTTATTCTTACTAGCATATCTCTTATTCTATGATGGAGTAAATACCATTGCAAGTATAGCAAGCGCCTTTGGCGAATCTGTATTGCGTCTTAATCCTGCAATGAATATCATGTTACTACTTACTGTCAACATAGTTGCAATTCCAATGACATTTGTTTTCGGTAAACTCGCTGACAAAAAGGGAACTAAATTCGCTTTGGTTACCGCACTACTAATCTACTGTTTTGTTTCAGTTACCGCAGCAGGATTCGCACCTCTTGAATTAGAAGGCGAGGAAGATGCAGAACGTTTTGATTTCCAATTCACCTATGATGAAACCACAGGAGAATACAATCTCACAACTCTTCAAGATAGAGGATATGAAGGCTGGATTAGTGAAGACTCGGAAGGAGACGCAGCATTCCGTGACGCCTTCCAAGAGAATTTCCCTGAAACCGATTATAGTGTAGAAGCCGCAGGAGAAAGCACATTGACCAATGGAATACTTGTTTGTCTAGGTATTTTAGCTGGTATCGCTATTCTCGGTGGAGGAATACTTTGGATTCAAAGACAAGAATGGGGATGGATGGGAATATTGGCCGCATTCTTATTCGTAGGAGCGGGAATCTTTGCTGCCTCATTCCTTGCAGAGTCTGCAAAAGTAGCAGAAGAAGAAGAAGTCAAGTCGATTACTGAAGAGCAAGCCATAGCATTGGTTGCTTCTTTCGAGGAAACAAGCGATCACCGCTTCTCAATAATCATTATTGGTGGTAATGAAGCCATTGCTGGCGAGTTTGAAGTTGGAGATAGGCACCCATCGATTGTAGACCAAGGCGGTCCAGTAGATGGATGGGCCTCAACTATGCGAGACTATGTCTGGGCTCCATTAGGAATTAGCGTATCGATTCAATGGATTATTTTGGGGCTATTCGTTGGTTGTGCCATGGGCTCTGCCGGTGCTCAAGCGCGTTCGGTATTCTCTCAACTTACTCCAAAAACCCGTACTTCTGAATTCTTCGGATTCTTTGGTTTCCTCGGTAAATCTGCTGCGATGATTGGTACCTTCTTGTATGGTATTGCAAGTTCATTGTTCGATAGTAGAGTGGCGGTTATGACAATTACAATAGTGATATTGGCCGGTACTTATCTAACTACTCGTGTCGATATGGAAGAGGGTATTAGAGTCGCAGAAGAAGAAGATGCTCGTAATGCAGGTTTACTTGTAGAGGATTGAAAATGAAGGCATTTGATATAATTCAAGTAATTGGAACTCTAATCACAATACTACTGGCAGTTGTGGTATGGGGTTTGCCTCTTGCTCCAGGAATAATGCTGTTTGATGAAGCGGTTGCTTTTAGTGCTTCAGAAGGAGTACTTGTCAGAGCAATAATCCTTGGATTAGCAATATCTAGTGGTTTGCTTCTGTGGGGAATTGGGTTACTTCTTTTTTCTGGAATTTTGCAATTTGCTATACATCCACGTATCGACAAAGAAATGACATATCCTCTAGCCTCATTTATGACGATTAGATGGGCGATTACTGGGTTGTTACATCGCTTAACAGCTCCAATGCTACAGCATCTTGTACCGTCTTTTATCGCAAATTGGTATTACCGGATTTGTGGATGTAAACTAGGAATGGGGGCGCAAATTAATTCACAAGTTGTGAATGATGCCTATGCAGTGAAAATTGGAGCAGATTCTGTTATAGGAGGTAATGCTATCATAAATTGCCATCTTGTTGAAGATGGAAAATTAGTTCTTGCACCTGTTACGATCGGTGAAAGAGTCACCATCGGGGGTGGGTCTTCTATACTTCCTGGCACTGTAATAGGAGATGATGTAATCGTAGCATATAATGCGGTTGTAATCAAAAGAACGACAATCCCAAATGGGGAAGTATGGGGCGGTTTACCAGCAAAAAAGATTCGTTAAATATATTGTATAGGTTACATAAATTAATAAATCTCTGAATAACGCTTCTGTTTGAGTAACATGGATGAAACGAGCAAAGGAATCAATGAAATACAATTCAAAGATTTAGAAAGAGCTTCAATGAGCGGGTTTTTGGGATTATTTATTCACTGGATTATCGTTCCAGCAATTTTCTTAATTTGTGCTGTTTTGTATGCAGCGGGCCCCGCAGGTATCGCTTTGGCAGGCCTACTTCACGTACTCATCGGAATCCTATGGCTTGTAATGTGGAACTCATATGTGATTATCAATCCTAATGAAACAGCAGTATTGCAATTTTTTGGGAAGTATGCGGGTACTGTAAAAACCGAAGGTTTCCGCTTTTTCGTCAATCCCTTGTATGAAAAAACCAAGGTCACATTCAGAATAAGGAATTTTGAATCTGCAAAATTAAAGGTCAATGATGTAAATGCAAACCCAATCGATATTGCAGCGGTTGTTGTTTGGAGAGTATTTGATGCTGCAGAGGCATTATTCGAAGTTGATGATTACGAAAATTATGTTCAGATTCAAAGTGAAGCAGCATTAAGGGCCATGGCAACAAAGTATCCTTACGATATCATCGAAGAGAAAGATCTTGGCGGTGTAGCACTTTCTAGTCATCAAGAAGTTGTGGCCAAAGAATTACGCCAGTCTGTTCAAGAAAGGTTAAGCCGCGCTGGAATTGAAGTTCTTGAGGCTAGAATTAGCCACTTAGCATATGCTCCTGAAGTCGCACAAGCAATGCTAAGAAGGCAGCAAGCAAGTGCTGTTGTGGCAGCACGCCGAGAGATTGTAGACGGTGCGGTTGGTATGGTTGAATTAGCATTACAGCAATTAAGTGCCAAGGATATCATAGAACTTGATGAAGAAAAGAAGGCTACAATGGTAAGCAATTTGTTAGTGGTTCTTTGTTCAGAAACCGATACAACTCCAGTAGTTCAAACCGGTTCACTTTGATTAGGTGATAATATGGCTGAAGAGCGAATAGCGACCTTGATTCCAAGCCTAATAGTACCTATTCTTTTTCTGGTATATGCAACTTTCATTTTTGTCAAAGGCGGAGTCCATGTTAGAGGAAAAGGGTGGAAGACTAAGGATGAAGCTCCTAAAACATATTATTTCATGATTATTTTTATGGGAATATTAGGAGTTGCAGGAATCGCTACTACAATACTTAGAGTAGTACTGTAATTAGAATTCTATAATCAAATATGATTAGAGAGATGCAGCAAAAGCAACTACAGCGTCGTAATCTGGTTCAACTCCCGGATTTTCTGCTACCCAGCGATGTTGAACAACACCGTTTTTGTCTATCACAATAACAACTCTGTTAGCACAGACATAGCCTTCTATTCCTCCGAGACCGACAAATGTTGCATCATAACTGTTGACGACGACTCGGTCAATATCGGAAAGTAAAGTAAATCCAAGATCGTATTTTCTAGCAAATTCGGCATTAGCCCAAGGCGAATCTACGCTAATACCTAGAACGACAGCGTTAGCATCATTGAGTTTGCCAAGATTATCCTGAAACGCACACATCTCTTTGTCACAAACACCTGTGAATGCGCCTGGATAGAAAGCAAGAATTACGGTTTGACCAGCATAATCAGCTAGTGACACATCAGATTTCTCGGTATTCTTCAGCGTGAAGTCGGGGGCAGCATCTCCTATTTGGACCATAAATAACCCAATAATCGCCGGCGTATATTGGTTTGGTTAGAACATCTAAAATCAAGCAACATCGAAACGGTCAGCATTCATGACCTTATTCCATGCAGAGATGAAGTCAGAGACGAACTTGTCCTTGTTATCATCTTGAGCATAAACTTCAGCAATTGCTCTAAGTTGAGAATTACTTCCAAACACCAAATCATAGCGACTTGCTCTTCTAACAAGTTCTCCAGTAGCACGGTCATGTGCTTCATAGGAGTTACTTCCTGTAGCCTTCCATTGAACATCCATGTCCATTAGAGTAGAGAAGAATCCGGTTGAAAGGCTAGACCCATCAGTGAATAATCCGCGGTCATCAGAACTGACTCCCATTGAACGTAGTCCACCGACTAGGACTGTCATTTCAGGTGCAGAAAGACCCAACAACTGAGCCTTGTCAAGCATCATTTCTTCAGGGCTTACGGAGTAATTTTTCAACAAGAAGTTACGGAATCCATCTGAAACCGGCTCAAGAACAGCGAATGAATCAGCATCGGTTTGCTCGTCACTAGCATCTCCACGACCTGGAGTAAATGGTACTTCAACACCTGAAGCCATTTCGATTCCGACATTTCCAGCTAGAACAATTGTGTCAGCAATACTAGCACCATGTGCGCTCGCAATACCGTCTAAGACAGAGAGTACCTTTGCTAATTGTTCAGGTTTGTTTGCTGCCCAGTCTTTTTGAGGGGATAGACGGATGCGTGCTCCATTTGCTCCTCCGCGCATATCTGAACCACGGAATGTGGAAGCGCTCGCCCAAGCGGTTTCGACCATCTCTGCAATCGAAAGTCCACACGACTTGATCGCCTGCTTCATTGCACCTACATCATAAGAAGTATTTCCGGCAGGAACAGGGTCTTGCCAAATTAGTTCTTCACTTGGTACATCAGGACCTAGGTAACGGACCTTTGGTCCCATATCACGGTGAAGTAATTTGAACCAAGCACGTGCGAATGCATCAGCGAAAACATCAGGGTTTTCATGGAAGTGCTTGGAGATTTTTCTGTATTCAGGGTCACGAATCATTGCCATATCGGCAGTTGTCATCATTGTTGGAACCTTCATGGATGGATCTTCAGCATCTGGTGCCATGTCTTCTGTATCCGGGTTAGCAGGAGTCCACTGGTTTGCACCAGCAGGGCTCTTTTCTAATACCCAAGAATCCTCGTACTTGAATAGAAGGTCAAAGTAACCGTTATCCCATTGAATTGGGTTAGCAGTCCACGCTCCTTCTATACCGCTAGTAATAGTATCACGTCCCTTTCCTGAGCCGTGTGCATTTGCCCAACCGAAGCCTTGCTCTTCAATCGATGCGCCTTCAGGTTCAGACCCAACCAGTCCAGCATCACCAGCACCGTGCGCCTTTCCGAAGGTGTGTCCACCAGCTGTTAGAGCAACGGTTTCAGCATCATCCATTGCCATTCTAGCAAAGGTTTCTCTGATATCTTGAGCACTTAGAAGCGGGTCAGGATTAGAGTTCGGTCCTTCAGGATTGACATAGATCAATCCCATCTGAACTGCAGCAAGGGGATTGTCTAGGCTTTGTCGAGTATCGCCGTATCGGTTATCACCAAGCCACTCATCTTCACTACCCCAGTAAATATCCTCTTCAGGATGCCAAATATCAGGTCTTCCACCACCGAATCCAAAGACAGGTCCACCCATGGATTCAATCGCTACAATACCGGTTAGAACTAGAAGGTCAGCCCAACTAATCTTGTTACCATACTTCTGTTTGATAGGCCAAAGCAGGCGACGTGCTTTGTCTAAATTCCCATTGTCAGGCCAACTGTTTAGAGGTGCGAATCGTTGTGCACCAGTACTTGCTCCACCACGACCATCACCTATTCTGTATGTACCAGCAGCGTGCCAGGTCATACGGATAAAGAACGGCCCATAGTGGCCGTAATCAGCAGGCCACCAATCTTGAGAGTCGGTCATAAGAGCGTGAAGGTCTTCCTTCATTGCAGCATAATCTAACGAATTAAAAGCATCCTTGTAGACAAAGTTGTCAGCCATTGGATTAGACTTCTTATCATGCTGATGTAGTATGTTCAAATTCAGTTGATTTGGCCACCAATCTTGATTTGTTGTTCCAGTATTATTTGTTGTAGTTGCTCCATGCATTACAGGGCATTTGCCTGTTTCTCCCATATCTCTCATCTGCGCGCCTCGGCGTCTCTACAACAGCGATTACATATCAATTTGTAGTAGAACTTTTTGGGCCAAATAATTACAAAATATAGGTGTGGCTTATGAGGATTTTAAATAATGAAGATTGGGAAGATTTCCTTTTATCGTCTTCAGCACTGTTGATTCTCGGTAAGAACGGTTGTGATGCATGTGAAAAGTGGAGTGATAAACTCCAATCATTTGAGCCACCAGCAGGGATGCAAATCGGTAAACTATTACTAGATACTCCGGGCTTAGGCAGATTCAAACTATCTCAACCATGGGTTGCAGATGTCGATATTCTACCATTCAATGTCATTTTTATCGATGGCGAGATAAAGAAGTCTTGGGCCGGAGGAGGTCTAGAGCGATTGAAATCAAATTTAGATCGTTATGTCTAATGTTATCGACACTTTTCTTTGCAGTATTCGCTGGCCTAGTAGCCATCTTAGTTACCGTTGCAATTGAAAAGTGGGGTGGTATAATTGGAGGAATTCTTGGAACGGTTCCGACCACAATTATTCCTGCTGCTGCAGGGATTATGCTAGAGGGTGACAACTTATCGGTTGCTTTGGCAATCGTCCCATTGGGTATGTTATTGAATGGAATATTCCTTGGAGTTTGGGTGGTTTTACCTAATCGGTATTCAACAAATTTGGCAATTACACTTGTATCTGCTCTAACACTATGGACAATATTGGGCGTGGGAATGGTCTTTGTTACTGATGCACTTTTGCAAAATTGGCAACCATTTGAAATCGGATTAGCAGGACTGTTGGTGTTATTAGCACTGGGGGTGAAATTTACTTGGAGTCCTGAAAACACACCACGTGGTTCCAATAAAGTTGGAATGACTGTTTTAATTTCGCGAGGATTAGCAGCCGCAATCGCAATCGGTATCGCCGTACAATTAGCAGGAATGGGCTATCCTTTGGTGGCAGGATTAGCCAGCGTTTTCCCTGCCATTTTCCTAACAAGCATGGTTGCATTATGGCTTGCTCAAGGCTCGGAAGTACCGATTGGAGCGGCAGGGCCAATGATGCTGGGAGGAGCTAGTGTTTCGGTTTATGCGTTAGTTGCCATGTGGTCATTACCCGAATACGGTTTACTAATAGGGAGTGTAATCTCTTGGATTGTTGCAGTAGTTTGTTGGTCGACACCTGCCTATTATTGGCTGAATTGGAGAAAGCAACAAATTGTAATCGATTAGTAAACCTTCCAGATATAGAATCCCACTAGTAACGAGATTGGCACAACATAGTACAGCACTCTTAGAATAATTGATTTGGTCTCAGAATCTTCCTCATTCAATACATCACTGTTTACGACCGCTTCTCCAACAGCCACTATCGCTTCACCAAGGACACTCATTCAATCACCTAATCGTAACTGTTCGACCTTTCCTTCAGCCTCTGCTAAGGATTCTTTACAGGATTTCAATAGAGTCGCGCCTTCTTCAAATAATTTCAAAGTCGCATCAAGATCATTCCCACCAGCTTCCAAAGAAGCAACAATTTCTTCCAAACGTTTCATAGAATCTACATAATTCATTTTTTCACCTCGGTATGGACTCGACCATCCTTGAGTACTACTGTGAGGGAGTCGCCCTCCTTCAAACCCTTTGCTGATGAAACGACCTTTCCTTCGGGAGTTAATGCCATAGAATATCCTCTATGCAATACCCGTTCAGGGTTTGTAGCAGTCAGTAACATTTCAAAGGAGTTCAGTTTGGTTTTTTGTGAGTTCAGATAATTATCTGTAGAGCGATTGATTCTTGAAATTAAAGATTGAATTCTGACCTTTTCCTTTGAAAGACCACGCATAGGTCCTGCACTAAGTCGACTGGATAATAACTTGATAGATTCAATTTGTCGTAGTAGCCAACGGTCGATTGAACCTTGGAGGCGGTCGTTGGCCAAATCAATCGCTCCTTGTAATTCTGCAAGAATTGGAATTACCCTTTCAATCGCATTAGATGGAGTTGAAGCACGCAAGTCAGCGATTAAGTCACTTACCAATAGGTCAGACTCATGACCCACAGCGCTAACCACTGGTACAGGGCAGTCAATAATCGCCTGGCATACTGATTCTAAATTGAAAGCCCAGAGGTCTTCGGGCGAACCGCCCCCTCTTCCAACGATAATCAAGTCCGCTCTTTTACCTGCCATTGAAATCGCTTTGACAATTTCTTCGGGAGCTTTTTCGCCCTGCACCAAAACTGGAATAATTGTATAATGAAGATTAGGCCATCTATTTTCGATTAGGCGTTGCATGTCTGAAAGAGCAGCACTGCCTGCCCCAGTAATTATGTGCAGTCTTCGTGGAAATAATGGAATTGGAGTTCGAACTCTTTCCATCGTCCCATCTAAGCGCCATTTTTCGATCAACTCTCTCTTGATTTTTTCCATCTGACCAATCTTCTCGACAGGTTCTATCTTTGTCGCTCTAAATTGCATCTTTCCTTGAGGAGGGTAAACATCAATGCTCCCTAGAGCAATAATTTCCTGTCCTTCTTTGATTCCACCAAATTTAGAAGCAGAATTGAACATCACACAATCCAATTGCCCATTTGGATCTCTTAAGGTGAAATATACATGACCGCTTCTAGCAATTGTAAGTTGTTTAACCTCGCCGCGGATAGCAGTATTGGATAGCAGCGGCTCGTTTTTCAAACATTGGCGAGCCAGCCCAACGAAATCCCCAACCGATATCGTTTGGTCCGCCATAGAATCAAGTTGTAGTCACAGGTCTTTGAATCAGTCGTTTTTAGAAAACGATTTTTATCTTAAATCATGAAACTATTCAGATTCTTCTTTCAGCTTCCGATGTCTAATCCCGCCCATCACATGGCGTTCTTCGACCTCTTTCAATTTCGCTTTCAATCTCCAACTCAAGAACCAAGTCGCAGCAATAACTCCGACTATATTCAATACCCAAACCCAAATTGGAATCTTCATGATTTGACCTCAGATTGGGGGTAAGATGTCAACATCAACATCACCGGAAGGAATACCTATACATCCTAATCTTGCGCCTTCCTCAACTATTTCCTCATACAATCCTGGAGGAAGTATCTCTGGGACATCTATCTCTCCTAGTAAGAGAGTAATCATACAAGTCCCACAGTTTCCACTGGTGCAATTTGTAGGGATTTCAACACCGGCATCTTCGCCATGCTCAGCAATAGTCATGCCTGGAACTAATTTTGTTTGCCCAAGGAGTTTGGCACCTCGTAGGAACCGAACCAAGCCCATAGCAACCACTCAACGGTCTTCCCAGCGTGACCAGCGACCGGTTTGTTTGTTGAAATACAATCCAGCCTTTTTCATCCATTTGTTGAATTTAGTAGCACCGGCACCCGTTCTTAGGATGAAATCTTCACGATCTTCTTGCGCTTGGATATAGGTTTTAGCAGCAAGAGTCTGGTCAATCCAATCATCGATGGTCATCAATCCACTAGCTAGAGAGGATTGTTCGGTTGCGGCAGCCATTGCTTCAGCATCTGCACCAGTTTGTTTTAGATCGGCTTGAATCAGTTCATTGATGGTTGTAAGGTCCTGCTTAGCAGGTTTAGGTGGAACTGGACTGCGAGGTCTAGCATCAGGGTCAATTACAACACGACCACCATTTTCCATGATTCTATCTACGGCTATGGCAAGTCCTGGAGAAAATGGTGTTTCACATTCCCAGCAAATAAATGACCAATTATCAGGGTCATCAGGATTCCTACTTGTACGAGGGTCCATCTCCTCATTACATTCTGGACATGCATGAATAATCAGTTCGGGGACAATCTTGCGTCTGAAATCCACAATATCTTGTGGTGTTCCATCCAGTACTAGCATTTCATGGTCACGAGCAGCTTCAAGACCACGGGTTTCTAATTGGTCACGAATCTTTACTTTCTGGTCATCCTTACCTTCGTCATGCAGGTTATTCTCTAATTTGACAATAAGTTCGACAGTTTTTCCAAGCCTGTTCATCACTAATTTTTGGCTTCGAAAGGCTTCTACTTTAGCGAGTTTAAGCAATTCTTTTTGCTCTGCAAGTTCTATCAGAACATCTTTTTGCTTACGCTTAAATTTCAACTCTTCAATTTT
>CEQM01135687.1_pt1 | contig 12440 bp, 11 predicted proteins | sample 531111 | NCBI WGS metagenome assembly CEQM01 (sample SAMEA2621278, study PRJEB7988) | marine metagenome | biome: marine biome (ENVO:00000447); feature: deep chlorophyll maximum layer (ENVO:xxxxxxxx); material: "saline water (ENVO:00002010), including plankton (ENVO:xxxxxxxx)" | depth 120 m
TTCTATACAAAAAATAAAAATGAAATAATAACCTCTGATTTATTAAATCATAAATATAATTGTTTTAAACATATGTTAGTTTTGTCTGAAAACTACGGCACTAAAATTGATAAAAAGTTATGTATCATTTTAATTCTTATTGATAGGCTATCTACAGGCTCATTAATAGAAAAAATTAAATTAGTTAATATTAAGCATTATAATTTGATTAAATTTTATCAAGCAAACGATAAAGAGTTTATTAAAAAATATAAATATATTGTAGATTTAATAAGTTATAATTTTAACAATGAAAGTTTTTTTAAAACTAAATAAGAAGAGATAGAATGCGAAAAAATAATTATCTAGTTGTATCATATATTTTATTGGCTTTATTGCTATTGTCGAGGCTGATCCCACATGCACCAAACTTTACTCCAGTTATTGCTATAATTTTATTTTCATCTATGATGTTTAAAAATAAAACTCATATTTTAATTCCAATAGCAGGGATAATCATTTCAGATATATTATTGCAGTATCAGTCAGGCTATCAATATATATTTTCTACAGTGTTTTTTTGGACTTATGGTGCTTTACTTGGAGTGTTTGTTTTTTCTTATTTTTACAAAACTAGTATAACTATAAAAAGTATCTTCGTTAAGTCTTTTGCTGGAGCAATAATTTTCTTTTTAGTATCAAATTTTGGAGTCTGGATAGTAAGCCCAGGATATCCTTTAAACTTTTCTGGTTTAATTTCATGCTATACTGCAGCTATTCCCTTTTTTAGAAATACACTTTCTTCAACGTTACTTTATTCTTTAATTATATTTGCTCCTGTTTTATTGAAGAATAGAGGGCTAATTACAAATAGTATTACATCAAAAAATAATTAGAGATTAGTAGCATATGTACTATCGGTATCATGCTATTTTATCGATATTTTTCATATCATTATCACTATCTAATTCTATAGTAATTGATTTAGATCCCATAGAAAGTAATCAATATCTAATTAATGAATTTAATGCAAATATTTTAGAAAAATTTGACTATGAATCGATAATATTTAACCAGTCTCATCATATTCCATATGGAAGCTTTCTATTTAGTGCTATAGATGAACTGAGCACTATTGATACTCTTGGAATGAAAAGCCAGTTTGTACTTCGTAAAGGTGATTTTTCATTTAGAGATTTAATTATTTCTACTTATAGAATTAATAACCAAAATATTCATTTTAGATATATAGGTCTCGTTCGATCTTACGACCCTACTGCAATATCAAATTTAACTGCACAAAATTTTTTACAAAATCATATGATAAGTATAATCAAAAGTACTGAGAGTACTCATTTATCTTCACAAATATTACAATTTTCAGAAGATCCAAATGTTCCAATAAGTTATTATTGGGATTTGAATGATTTATCTAAATCATATTATCATACAAGAAAATCAAGTTCTACTATTTGGGGAATTACAATTAAGCATCAAATTAATGATCATATTAACTTTTCTTATAAGAATTCCAACCAATACTCTACCCTTTTGCAGTATATAAATGATTCAGATAATTCAAATAGCTCTAGTCAGAATAAGTATATAGATGATATATATTACTCAGGATCTCAAAATATGTATATTGATTATACTACTAAAAAAGTAATCTTTTTTTCATCTCTATCTTTAGATAACCATGATTCTCATATGAGTTCTTACTCTAACAATAATATTGAAATAGTTAATGCTAATATTGGAATTAAAGCAGATCTAGGTAATAGCCATTTTCACCTTTCATTAGTATCTAATAGAATAGATATAAATACTAAGCAGTATTTCTCGAATACACCACTTCTATCATATTCATATAGGATAAATAAGGAATCAAAAATATCTTATAGTGTAGGGTTTTACGATGGTATATATGATGAAAGAAAGTATGAATCTTCTAGCAATAATTATGAGTATTTAAGAGGGATATTAAGATTTGCTAATCAGGAGTTATCATATAATTTAGATTTGAATAATCAATCAATAAAAATTGGAGCTGGAAAAATTGACTCAATTTCAACTTATAATATAAATTCTAATGATAACTATTCTGATTCTTATACATATTTTACTATTGGGTATAAATATGTAAGACATTTTTTTGAAATTAATATGGATTCTAAGAAATACTTGAAATTTAATGATAAGTTTAGCTCATACTCTATGTGGCTAGATTCTTATCTTAATTATTCATTTAAATTATCACATCCAATAAAGAATAAACCCTATATAATTTATTTTGAAGGTAGAGGCAAACTACTATCTATTAAGAAAGGTGGTCTATTTGTAAACGAATTTCCTTTAATATGTAATAATTCATTTGAAAGGTGTTATATGGAACAAGATGAATTATTTTATAGACATTTTATTGATTTAGTATTTGGAATTGAATTTGAAAATTTTACTCTTAGCTATCATACTATTACAAACAATGGAGATGATTTTAGCTGGGGTAATTCCTATTCTGATATTGGTGATAATTTTGGATTGCCTAGATATAGTTTTGGAGATAGTGAATATTCGCTATTTCATTATATTAAAATATCTTGGATATTTTTAGATTAAAAAACCTATTTTATGATTCGTGGTATTTACTAAATTACTATTATAAAATTCTTTGGTAATTTTAATGAAAGGAGTATAAATGAGCGATTTTACAAAGGATGTAAATGAAGATGATTTTGATTCAATGGTAATTAATTCTGACAAGCCTGTACTTGTTGACTTTTGGGCAGAGTGGTGCGGTCCATGTAAAATGCTAACTCCAACCATTGATGCTATTTCAGAAGAATATAATGATAAAAGTGTTATAGTTAAGGTTAATGTAGATGAGGCTCCTGCTATTGCTACGAAGTATGGTATTAGAAGTATTCCTAGTTTATTGTTTTTTAATAATGGGGAAGTAGTTGAACAAAAAGTTGGAGCTGTTTCTAAGGATGAATTAACCGCAGTATTAGATAAATTAATAGAGGGATAATGTATAAGGTAATAATTATAGGATCAGGGCCCGCAGGGTTGACTTCAGCAATTTATGCTGCAAGAGCTAATCTTAATCCATTAGTTTTTGAAGGAGTACAGCCTGGAGGCCAGTTGACCATTACAACAGATGTTGAAAATTACCCAGGATTTCCAGATGGAATAATGGGACCAGAACTTATGGATAAGTTTAGGGAGCAAGCCAAAGCTTTTGGTGCTAAGACCCTATTTGAAAATGTTGATAAAGTAGATTTTTCATCTAAGCCATTTAAAGTATATGTTGGAGAAAAAGAATATATTTCAGAATCAATTATTATATCAACTGGGGCATCAGCTAAGCTCTTAGGTTTAGAATCTGAAAAAAAATTAATGGGTTTTGGTGTTTCTGCATGTGCTACATGTGATGGATTCTTTTTTAAAGATAAAGATATATTAGTTGTTGGTGGGGGTGATTCTGCGATGGAAGAAGCTACTTACTTAACAAAATTTGCATCATCTGTTACAATCATTCATCGTAGAGATGAATTTAGAGCATCTAAAATAATGCAAGATAGGGCTCTTGGTAATTCTAAGATATCAGTTATGTGGAACTCGGAAATTATTGAAATGCATGGGGACCCTAATGATGGAGGATTGAAAAATGTCGATATCCGAAATCTTGTTTCCGGAGAAGTGCATAATCATGCAACTGATGGTGTGTTTATGGCTATAGGTCATAAACCTAATTCTGATTTATTTAAAGATCAGCTAGATTTAAATGATGCAGGATATATCATTACTGATAATGATTCTACTAAGACATCTGTAGAAGGTGTATTTGCAGCTGGAGATATTCAAGACTTTACTTATAGGCAAGCTGTAACAGCAGCGGGTTCTGGATGTATGGCAGCAATAGAAGTAGAAAGGTTTTTAGAAGGTCATTAAAAGATTCTATATTGCCTTCATTATTAATGAATGGTAAGAATTGATAAAATTATATATATGATAACATGTTTTAAATCATTATCAGATGATTTAGAAGATTCGCAATATTCTCTTCCCAAAGAAAATATTCTAATTGACGATAGTGTAATCCGTGTTTTATCTCGATTAGGTGTTGTTTTAGAAAAATTTAATCAAAAAGAATTAATTCAGTCTATTCCATTAGGTAGAGAATCTTTTCTTTTTTCAAATACTATGATTCATAGTGAAGAAACTTGCAAAGCAGTAAATCCTTGCTGCAATTTATGTGATATGAATAGTCATTGTGATTATTATAATAATAAAAATTCATGGGTATGTAAGGAGAGCAATTGAAAAAGATATCGATTATAGTAAATGGGCCAGGTATAGAAGAAGTGAAATCTCTATATGGGCAAGCTTCTGATTGGGTTCAAAATGTCCTTTCTAAGTATGATATCGATTTAAAAGTAGTTAAAGCTTATGAGATGGAAGAAATAAGTGTCAATCTAGATGATGCTTGGATTATAACTGGAAGCGCACATTCTGTATATGATGACTTTGAATGGATAGATTATTTGAGGATTAAATTGCGTCAAATGAAAGAGGCTAATAAACCTGTTTTAGGTATATGCTTTGGCCATCAGCTAATTGCTGATACTTTTGGAGGAAAAGTGGAATTGAATTCAAAGGGATGGGAGCTTGGAAGTTGTCAAGTAGAATTAACAGATGAGGCTATGAATAATAAGCTTTTTTCAGGATTGTCTAACCCCTTAGATGTATATCAATCTCATCAAGATGTAGTGCTAGCTATACCAGAGAATTCTATTCTTATGGCGAAAAATAGCATGGGGATTCAATCTTTTGTTTACGATGACCAATTCTATGGGGTTCAATTTCATCCAGAGTTTACAAAGACCGTTATGGAGACTTATTTAGATATAAGATACAAGAAAGGAATTATAAACAATAAGCCAGAAGTAGGTGAATCTAAAGATAGTTATAAGATATTAAATAATTTTATTGAAAAAATAGTAAAGTGAGGTTTAAGTGAAACATCCAATATTTAGTATTAAAAAATTAAAATATGATAGAAATAAAAAGATAGTTTTAGACATAAAAAAAATTGAAATACATAGAGGTTCATGCTATGTCTTTTATGGAGATGTTGGCGCAGGTAAAACAACACTTCTTGATGTGCTATCAAAGAGACAGAAAGTATCTAATGATACTGTATTTTATGAGCAGGAAGATATTAGTAAAATATCAAGCTCTAAATATTATCAAGATACATGCTTTGTCCCCCAAAATATACCACAACCTTGGTTTAAAATTAAGGTTAAGGATTATATGCTAAAAAAAATAAAATCATATAAGCATCTTACTAACCCTAGTAAAAAATTAAATGAGATGGTAAATAAGATGAAGTTAAATAGTTATCTTGATTTAGATTTTAAGTCTTTAAGTGATGGGGAACAGAGATGGATACAGCTAGCACTATCCATTGCCTGCGATACAAAAGTATTATTTATAGATGGATTTGGCCAATATTTAAGTGCTGAAAAAATGAGTATTTTATCAAAAATTTTATATAGAAAAATTAATTATGATGGAGTAACCGTTATTGTCTGTACTCATATAAGAGAGAGACTTTCAAAAATCGCATCAGTTTTTATACGCATGGATCATGGAAAAATTGTAAGCGTACGTTCCCACAAGAAAAAAACATATAAAAAATAAAAAAAAATATTTTTTATCATCATAATCTATTATAATTTATACCGACCGGTCGGTTTATATTATGATAGAAAATATAGCAAAAGAAGAAAAGAAAAGTAAAATCCTTGATGCCGCCTATTCTGTTTTTGTTGGGAAAGGGTATTCTGATACGACTATGGATGATATAGTAAAAGAATCTAAGATGAGCAAAGGGGCTATATATCATTATTACAGCAGCAAAAAAGATCTTTTTCTCTCTTTGATTGATCACTGGGAAACCTACAGTTTCCCTGATTTTTATACAAAAGGAGATAGGGATAAGAATGCTTCAGAAATATTAATGGATTTGTCTGATATAGTATTAAATGTATTTAATAAGAGAAAACATGTATTTCTTGCTGAAGTTGAATTTTGGGCACTTTCAAACAAAGATGATGATGTAAAACAAAAATCAAGACTTCTTTATAATAAGCTTCTTTATCTATTTGAATTAATATTAAAAAAAGGAATTCGTCAAAAGGAATTTGATGATATGGATACAAAAGTAGTGGCAATGACAATTCTAACCTCCCTTCAGGGGATTAACTGGTTTTGCTTGTATGAAGATACAGAAGTTACGGCTAAAAATTACATTAAGACGTCTATGGGGTTATTGATTAAAAGTCTTAAAAGGAGATAAAAGAATGAGCGATGTTTCTATAGAAGAAAAATTATCTAAATCAAATGAACAGAAAATTAATAATATAAATTATAATGATTTTATATCAAGAGGTGGTGCTTTTCTAATTGTCCCATTTGGTGAAGGTGCAATATTCTCTAGAGAAGATTTTAGTGAAGATCAGAAAATGTTTTTAACTGCAGCAGAAGAATTTGCCGTTAAAGAGTTAGCTCCAATAAGTAAAGATTTGAATATATATAATAAAGATTTGACTTTAGAAGTATTTAGAAAAATGGGTGATTTAGGATTTGCAGGTATAGATATACCTGAAAAATTCGGAGGATTAGGATTAGATAAAACAACAGCATGTATTGTTGCCGAAGTATTATCTAAATGTAAAAGCGCATCAATGATGACAACTTTCTCAGCGCATACAGGAATCGCTACACTTCCTATTATATGGTATGGAAATGATCAGCAAAAAGAAAAATATTTACCTAAGATGGCATCTGGTGAATGGATGGGATGTTACGCATTAACAGAGCCATCAGCTGGGTCTGACGCAATGGGAGGGACTACGAAGGCTGAATTGAGTGAAGATGGAAAACACTATATTCTTAATGGACAAAAAATATATATAACAAATGGTTCTTGGGCAGATGTTTGTGTTACGTTTGCAAAGGTCAATGGTAAATATACTGGATTTATCGTTGATAAAAACTGTGAGGGGTATGTTATAGGCGAAGAAGAGAAAAAAATGGGTATTAAAGCATCTTCTACTGTTACTCTTTACTTTGAAAATTGCAAAGTTCCAATTGAAAATGTATTAGGAACAGTCGGCCAGGGAGGACCCATTGCTTTTAATGTTCTTTATACAGGAAGATATAAGCTTGGAGTGACTACGGTTGCTGGTGCAAAGTATACTATATCAGCTGCTCTAGATTTTGCTAATGAGAGAGAACAATTTAGTCGACCTATTTCAAAATTCGATATGATTAAGAAGAAATTTGCAAATATGGTCACAAGAACTTGGGAAGCTGATAATGTTAACTATATGACTTCTGGATCTATCGATAAAGAAATAGCTAAGGTAGATAGTGAGAATCAAGATTATTATCTGCATGTTCAGAAAATTATTGAAGACCATTCTATAGAAGCTTCTATTTGTAAGGTTATAGGTTCAGAGACATTGGCTTATGTGGTTGACGAAAGCGTCCAAGTATTAGGAGGTGCAGGCTTTATTGAGGAGTATGGTATGGCCGGAGTCTATAGAGATGAAAGGATAAATAGAATTTTTGAGGGAACCAATGAAATAAATAGATTGCTAATATCTAGCATGACTCTTAAAAAAGCAATTCTTGAAGAATTACCTTTAAGGGATGCTATATCTATGCGATCTAAGAATTGGTTAAGTGAGATAAGTGATAATAGCCAATTCCCGCACCTAGAAAATGTTGTTGAATATTGCCGATCAGCTACCCTCTTTATATTAAATGAATTGATTTTAAAATATGGTCAAGATATGAAGAATCATCAATGGGTATTAGAACCTTTTGCTAATATGATATCTTCTCTTTCTATCGTTGATACTGGCTTAAAAAGAATTGCAAAGATAGATTTAAATACTGAGAATTTAGAAGTATTAGAGTTATCTGTATGTCAACAGTATACTATGCTAAACACTGAAATGACTAAAATTCTATCTCACATACATTCTGGGAATGAATTGCAAAATATTAATAAAATGATACAAGACTACCAACACCAGCTAAACTATTATCCAGATGAGATATCTTTAATGGATAAAGTCGCTGCAAGACTATATAAACATGGCAAATATTATCTTGATTAATTATAGGAGATTATATGAGTAAAGATACATTTATTATTGATGGACTAAGAAGTCCTATCGGATTAAAAAATGGAAATTTAGTTGGAATGAGGCCAGATGATTTAGCATCGAATGTAGTTAAAGGCCTATTGGAAAGGAATCCATCTATTAATCATCAAAATATAGAAGATGTTGTGATTGGATGTGCATTTCCAGAAGGTTCACAGGGAATGCTTATGGCAAGAGGGATATCTATAATGGCTGGAATTCCTAAAGAAGCAGGAGCAAAAGTTGTTAATAGACTTTGCGGTTCTTCTATGGATGCTGCTCATCAAATTAGTCAAGCTATAGATAGCGAGGATATTAATTGTGGTATAGCTGGAGGAACAGAAGACATGTTTGGAGTTCCTATGGGTGGCTATATGCCTAGTTTTAACCCCGTTTTATTTGAAGAAGAATATTATATAGGTATGGGAGAAACGGCGGAAAATTTAGCTAAAGAATTAGATGTATCTAGAGAAGACCAAGAGAATTTCTCTATTGCTTCTCATAATAAGGCTTTAAAAGCTATTATGGATGGTAAATTTGATAATGAGATTCATCCAATTGTATTCAATGAAAATACAGTTGATAAAGATGAGGGACCAAGAACGCCTGATGTAGAAAAAATGAAAAGCTTGGATCCTGCATTTGATGCGGATGGAACAGTGACTGCTGCAACATCAAGTCCTATATCAATAGGAGCTTCTGCTTTATTACTTGGAAGTTCAAAGTTTATATCAGATAGCAATGTTAAGGCTAAATATAAAATTGTATCGAGGGCAGTAGCTGGGGTGGATTGGAAAACTATGGGGGCTGGCCCATTGCCTGCTTCAGAGAAAGCTTTAAAAAAAGCAGGGATGGGATTATCTGATATCGATGCAATTGAACTTAACGAAGCATTTGCAGCTCAATCTCTTTATGTTATTAGAAAAGGTGGCTGGGATGAAAGTAAAATTAATTTAAATGGTGGAGCGATTGCATTGGGACATCCATTAGGATGCTCAGGTACAAGAATAATGATTACTTTGATGAATGTAATGGAACAAAATGATTTAAATACTGGACTTGCTACGATGTGTATAGGGACGGGACAGGGTATTGCAACAATAATAGAAAGGGTTTAAAATGTCATTTGAAGTTAAGAAGGTAGCTGTTTTAGGAACGGGTGTAATGGGAGGTCAAATAGCAGCCCATATATCAAATGCGAATATTGAGGTCCTTGCATTTGATATGGATCAAGAAACTGCAGAGAAAGGGTTAAAAGGAGCACAGGAAATAAAGCCTGCAGCTTTTTATAATAAAAAAAATGCTAATTTAATTACTCCTCTTAATTATAATGATCATATATCAAGAATTTCTGAATGTGATTGGGTAGTTGAAGCTATTTCAGAGAGGATTGATTGGAAAAAAGACTTGTATAATAAGGTTTCTGAACATCTATCTGACAATGCTGTATTAACATCAAATACTTCAGGTATATCGCTTGCTGAATTATCTGAAGATATGGATGATAATCTTAAGCAAAGATTTTTTATTACTCATTTCTTTAATCCGCCAAGATATATGAAGTTAGTTGAGATTATTTATCCAGATAATATCAATAAAGATTTAATGAATACGATTGTCGATATTTTAGAGAATGATCTTGGGAAGGGAGTGGTCCACGCAAAAGATACACCTAATTTTATTGCTAATAGAATAGGTGTCTTTGGAATGATGAAAGTTCTTGAAGTAGCAAAAAAAATGAAGCTTAGTGTAGAAGATATTGATTTCTTTACGGGCTCTTTAATAGGAAGACCTAAAAGTGGGACCTTCAGAACAGCTGATATTGTTGGTTTAGACACAATGGTTTATGTTGGGAAAACCGCTTATGATAAATGTGAAAATGATGAGTCCAGAGAAACGTTTAAGCTTCCAGATTATATTCAGAAAATGATTGACAATAATTGGTTGGGTCAAAAAACAGGTCAGGGTTTTTATAAAAAAATTGAAAAAGGTGTGATTCATTCTATCGATTTAGAAACTTTAGAATATACTCCTCAAAATAAAAAGAAATATCCAGGTGTTAGGCTTGCAAAAGAGTATGTATCTTTGGATGATAGAATTAGAAAATTAATTTATTCAGATGATCCAGCTGGTGAATTTACATGGGAAACAGTTTCAAGTACTCTTATATACTCTGCACATAGATTAAATGAAATTGCTGATGATATATATAGCATTGATAGATCAATGCGATGGGGTTTTGGTTGGGATAAAGGCCCTTTTGAAGCTTGGGATATTATAGGATTAGAAGATTCTGTAAATAGAATGAAAGATGAAAATAAAAAAGTTCCTAATTGGATTAATACTATGCTTTCATCTGGACATACTAGCTTTTATAAATATATTGATGGAGAACTTTGTTATTATAGTCCTAATGATGATGACTACAAAAAAGTCCCTTTTTCTGATAAGGAATTAACATTTTTATCAAAGAAAAGTAAAAATAATTTAATTAAAAAAAATTGGTCTGCATCTGTCGTTGATTTAGGTGATGAGATTGTTGGAGTTGAATTTCATTCTGTTTTAAAAGAGGAACTAAACCCTATTGATGGATCTATAATGGAAACATTGAAATTTGCTAGAGATTGGACTGTAGAAAATAATTATAAAGGAATGGTTATTTCAGGCGATGGGAAGAATTTTTCTGCTGGAGCAAATCTTAATATGATTCTTGATTTCTCCGAAAAGAAAGATTGGAATTCTCTTGAGAATGTAATCAATCTAATGCAAGGATTAATGCAGGAGCTTCGTTTTGCGCCATTCCCGGTGGTAGCAGCACCTTTTGGATTAGTGCTAGGTGGTGGATTTGAAACAATAGGAGCATGTGATCGAATTGTTGCAGCAGCAGAATCGTATATAGGACTTGTTGAAGTTGGTGTTGGATTAATTCCAGGCGCGGGAGGTAATCTTAGAATGATATCAAGATTAACTAAGAAAATAGATACAATGGTTCCTGGAGCATTTCCAATTGTCCAGCAAGCCTTTGAAACAATTGGATATGCAAAAGTATCATTTTCTGCTAAGCAAGCACAGAGTTATGGCTATCTTCAAAAAGATGATATTATAGTCGTTAATAGAGAACATCTATTAAATGCAGCTAAAGAGGAAGCTTTATCAATGGCTGAAGGCTATAAGGCTCCTGAGATTGAGTCTTTTAAGCTTCCAGGTGTTAGTGGAAGACTTGCGATTAAAACTATGGTTAAAGGTTTAGTTAAAACTAAAAAATTAAGTGAGCATGATGCCCTTATTGCTGAAAAATTATCCCATGTCCTTACGGGCGGAGATAAAGGTGGTCCATTTTCTCCAGTAGATGAGCAGTATCTTCTTGATATTGAAAGAGAGGCTTTTATTAGCCTTTGTGGGGAACAAAAGACGATTGATAGAATTAAATATATGTTAGCAAAAGGAAAGCCTCTGAGAAACTAAAAGAAATACTAGACAAGAAAAACAATATTAAATACCATTATTGTTTTTCTCCTTGAAAGGGGGCCTCTAAGGTCCCCTTTTTTATTTGGAAAATAAATTTTTCAATACATAGCCAGCGATATCTGGATTCTCTTTTAATCGTCTAACAGAGTACTTATACCAATCTTCTCCAAACGGGACATATACTCTAACATTGTATCCACTATTAAGATGTTTTTCATTCCAGCCTTTCATGGGGACTCCATAGAGTACTTGGAATTCAAATTTATCTTTTTGAGGTTTCAGCTCATCTATAAGTTTGTGTATTGACGTTAAAAGAGTAGTATCATGAGTTGCAATTCCAACATATATATGATTTTCAAATGCATATCTTAAAATTTTAAGATAATTATCATTTATTTTAGTTCGATTGTTGATACATATCTCATCGCTCTCTTTATAAATCCCTTTGCATAGCCTAAAGTTCAGATTCTGTTTATCTAGTTTTGCGATATCATCATAGGTTCTATGTAGGTATGCTTGAAATACTGTTCCTATTTTTTTTGTTTTTTTTCGTTGCTCTTGAAAAGATTTTATAGTGAAATCTGTATACTTTGAGCTTTCCATATCAATTCTTAAAAAATTATCAAATTGATCTGAGACAGTGATGATTTGTTTAAGATTAGTATTATATGTATCTATATCAATATCAGCACCAATATGTGATGGTTTTAGAGATATATTGCAATCTAATTTTCTTTTATTTATTTCATTGTATAAATCAATATACTG
>CEQM01130991.1_pt1 | contig 12295 bp, 7 predicted proteins | sample 531111 | NCBI WGS metagenome assembly CEQM01 (sample SAMEA2621278, study PRJEB7988) | marine metagenome | biome: marine biome (ENVO:00000447); feature: deep chlorophyll maximum layer (ENVO:xxxxxxxx); material: "saline water (ENVO:00002010), including plankton (ENVO:xxxxxxxx)" | depth 120 m
TTTTGGCTTTGTAAAAATAAAATTGATTACAATAATATTATATTTTTGACTATCGTGTCCCCATGGCCTCCACCGCAAAGAACGCATCACCAGACACCGAAGGTGATACAACTGCTGCCCAAAAGGTCGTACTCTATGAGTGGAAAACGTACATATGGACCAATCTAAATGAGTATAATCGTATACTGGAAAAACCCGTACGTTCGAAACAAATGCGACGGATGCGTCGGAAAGTCTTTAAGAGACTCAGAAGATTGAAAAAGTACACACACATTTTGCATAATTTGTGTTGGCCGGGGCTTGGCCTCTTGGGTATTATTGCGCCCAAAGAGGGCGATATGGAGAAGATGCAGATTGCGGACTTCATCAAGGAGGACCTTAATGTTATAGTGGAGGAGCCCCACTTAAAGTTTCAGTGGAAGAAAGTGACGTTACAGAAAGTGTATCGATTCACGGACGGCAATTCGTTATCTTTATAGAAGCCGCATGCCCGCAGGGGCAGACTTCAATATATAGATATTATAGATATTTTAGTAAATTTTTTTTATATAATATATATTTTTATTAAATTTTGTTATATAATACTTAGTTTTTGGCTTTGTAAAAATAAAATTGATTACAATAATATAGGTTTTTTGAAGACCACCTCAAAGGACTCTTCCTTGCGCATTACACTTCAACGCACTATGGGTGAGAGGGACATGAGATTGGTGAATATTGCGGATGCTGCGCTTACTGCTGCTAATGCTGCGGGTGCTGATACTTTCCTCCCTGAAAAGAGATCATTCTCGGAGGTGGGTCAACCAGTGGACGAAGGTGTAGAGCCTGCTGCGAAGCAACCCAAGCTCGTCGGCGTTCACGTCATTCCTGCAGAGGAACCTGCAGAGGAACAAGATCAATCGGATATTGGTCCTCTCGTGGAAGCTGCTTTTGCAGAGTTAGATGCAGAGGAGAAGGAACAGCAGAAGAAGCAGAAGGAAAGGCGCCATCGCAAGAAGATGCCGAAGAAAAAGCACTGGTGCCGTCACAAGAGGCCGACGACGGCGAGGGGGAGGATGCTATTTCAGGAATGGAATGCTTTACAAGCCCAAATCGAGGACCTGGTAAAGCTCGAAGAAAACCTCAGAAAGAAACGCAGTGAGGCGGAGGACGTCCTCGAGAAGTACCAGAGGGACGTGAAGAGTGATCCCTACAAAGCCCAAGGCTTGGACGATGCCCAGGAGGAGGTAACATTTTTAGAGAAGAGACTCACGGTTCTAAACCGCGACTATCTAACCCTCGCTCAATGCGCCAGCGACTTGGACGACAAGTTGGACGTCGAGATTGGGCAGTGAGTCAGATGATTCGCAATGACACAGAGATTAATATAATATAGACTTAATATATTATTAGTGATACAAATTTTTTTTTGCCCATTTATAAAAATAATTTAATAATCAAAAGATTAATTAAATTTTTTTTTTATTTGAAAATTTTATTTTTTTATTTTTAAAACTTTTTTTTTAATTCCCCCCCCCCTTAATAAAAATTAGTTAAAATTAGTTAAAAATTAGTTAAAAATTAGTTAAAAATTAGTTAAATCACTAATTTTCGTTTTATTAATATTTAGAAAAAAAATGTGACTATATAGTATGTATGAATATCTATGTTTTAGATGTGGCTATCAGGCAAAACAAAGGGGACATTTAAAGAATCATTTACAAAGAAAAATCATTTGTAAACCATTATTAGACGACATTTCTATAACAGAAATTCAAGAATACTACAATTTTGAAAAATTAGAAAATAAGCAGCTTAAAGCAGCTTTTTTGGATTTTTCGAGCAGCTTTAAGCACCCAAAAGCAGCTTTTTTGGATAATCCGAGCAGCTTTAAGCACCCTAAAGCAGCTTTTTTGGGGAAAAATAATAATGAAATGAATGAAATGGATGAAATGAATAAAAATTTATGTGAATATTGTAATAAAAATTTTACAAGAATGTATGGATTAACAAAACATTTAAGAATTTGTAAAAAAAAAAAGGAATATAATCAATTAATATTATCAGAGAATAATAAAGATAATAAAATTAAAGAATTAGAAGAAAAAATAAAAGAATTAAATAAAAATACAAATATTATAAATCAGGAGATAAATAATCATAATATAATAAATACGAATAATATTACAATAAATAATTATGGAGAAGAAAATATTGACCATTTAAATAAACAATATTTATTAAAATTATTTACTCGTACTTATCGTGCGATACCATTATTAGTAGAAAAAGTACATTTTGATAATGAACATCCAGAGAATCAAAATATAAGATTAACTAATAAAAAATTACCATATATAGAAATAAGGAAAAATAATAAATGGATGGTAGTAGATAGAAAATCAGAATTATTAAATTTAATAGATGCAATGTGTTTTATATTATCAGAGAATTATCATATAATGAAAGATAATAATACATTACCAAAGCAACAAAAAGATATTATTAATAAGTATTTAGATGCATATCGTCATAATAATAAAGAATTAATTGAGCAATTAACTCAACATGTTGATTTAACATTGATTAATAATAGTAAAAAAAAAAATAATTTAAAAAAAAATAATTTTAAATAAAATATATATTTAAAATTATTAATTCTAATATATTTCATCATATTTATGTTCCGATATATAGGCGAGTATTAATATTTATAATAATTTATTAATAATTGTTTTATCTATAGTAATTGGGGATGTTTTTATATTAATATCAATATCTAATAAATTATTATTGAATCCGGATATTAATAAAATATTTAATTTTGTTAATATTTTATATAAAATTTTTTTGATAGACCGCATACCCGGATCAGAATTACAATATGTACATATTAAATATTCAATTATACTTTTACTTAAAGTAATTTGTGTAGATTGTAACCCAATATCTTTTAAAATTTGGGGGTAGATATAATCATGTGCAATAATTATTTTATCTTCTAAACTATAGTCATCAATATAAATTTCATTTAATCTATCACGTAAAATAGGATTAATTAATTCTTTATTGTTATATGAAAATATAAAAATACATTGAGATAAATCAATATACATATCATTAATATATTTATCAGTAAATTTAGAATTTTGTGTAGTATCAGTAAGATGTATTAATAAATTAATAATTTCTTGTCCTTTATCACTATTACTAATTTTATCTAATTCATCAAAATAAATTATTGGATTCATACTATTATGTTTAATTAATATATCAATAATTTTACCATGTTTAGACCCTTCATAAGTAAAACTATATCCATCAAAATAACTTGCATCAGATACTCCTGCTAAACTGATAAATTCAAAAGGTCTATTTAAAATTTTAGAAATACCATCTTTAATTAATGTAGTTTTACCGACACCAGGTGGACCATATAAACTAAATACATTACTTAATGATTTTGGATTACTAATAAGTTGTCCGACGATTTGAATAATATGATGTTTTGCATTTTTATTACCATAAATAATATTATCTAATAATTTAGAAGATTTTATTAAATAATTATTAATTTCACTATTTGTATTATTTTTAGATACTGGTAAAGTATGATATATATTAAATGGGATTTTTAATATAGTATTAAACCATGTAATATATTTGAAATATTCTGGCGAGTTTTCTTCTAATTTTTCGATTAATTCTAATTTTTCAATTAAATTAAAAATAACATTAAAATCAGTTTTTAAAGTTAAAATTTTATAACGTAAATTAATTTTATTTTCTTTTTCTTTTTTAAGTCTATATTCGATTTTTTTAATTAATTTTAAATTATCAACTGATGAATTATAATGTTTTCTTTTTTTAACCATAAATATATTTATATATAATATAATTAAAAAAAAAATTAAATTAGATCATTTCATCTGCGATATTATATTTTATACAATCATTTGCAGTTAGTAGTAATTCACGTTTTAAAATACTATCAATTGTTTTTTTTGGCATTTGCGTATTTGCTTTATAAATATTTTTAATAATAGTCATCATATTAGAACTATTTTCATATTCATCTTTTAATTCTTCATATTTACCGCCAAAATATGTACTAATTTGATGGATTAACATCATAGAAGTTTGACTTACAAATCTACGATGACCGGCTAAATAAATAAATGTAGCAGCACTAGCAATCATACCATCAATATATGTCCAAATTTTTACTTTATGATTTTTAATATAATCATATATAGATAAACCCATAAATGCATCACCTCCGGGAGAATATATATGTAAATGTATAACTGGGTCAAATTGTAGTTTATATGATTCTTCTAATATTTTAGCAGATAAATCTTCAATATTTTCTTTTAGAGCTAAAATAGTATTACTATTAATCTCTTCATAAAAATAAATACTTGCACCGATTGTTTTAATATTAAATTTATTACAATTTTCGAATACATCTAATGGCGGTAACATGGGTAAACAAGGTTCTTCATTTTTTAATAGTTGAGTAGAATTATTATTATTTTTATAATTAAATTTATTCATATTTATTTATAATAAATTTATATTTATATACTTTTATATATTATATATATATGAACTCAATTTATATTTTTTATTTTGAAAATATTTATTATATATTTACAAATAATTATAAAACAGATTTAAATACAAAATTACAAAAGAAACAACCAATATCTATAATAGATTTAAAAGAGTATTATATATTAGATAAGTATAATTTTATTGATTTAATAAATAATACAATATATAAAACAAATCATAAATTAATAGAAGAATCAATTTATTATGATGATTCTATTTTAAATGTAGCATTAAAAGTTAATAAATATATTGAGAATATTAAATTAACAGAATTGCTATTAATAATTAATAGTGAGAATACTAATAAAAATCTTAAAAAAATATTTAATAGTAAAAATAATAATAGTAATAGTATTAAAGATATAATAAATACAACAGATGATACAATAAATTTATTATTAGGTTATAAAATTATTAATTCAAATTATTATTTATTTGATATTGATATAAATTTATTATTATTTAATACAAATGTAAATTATGATATATTTAATGTATATAATTTACATAATAATTATTATGATACATTAGTAAATTATAGGTCAACAAATAATTTAATAACTATTAAAAAATATACAACAAATAATTTATTTTATATAAAATTAGTAAAAACATGGGAAAATCATAATCATAATAATAATTATTTAACTTTATTAGAAAATAATGAGCAAATAATGTATAGTTCTATAAAAAATAGTTTAAATACAAAATATATATCGAGTGATATATATCTATCAAAATATAATATTGATTTATATCATTTTAATAATAAATTAAATTTAGATGATATTTTTATGAATTTAGATATTAATACAAATATTCCATATGTTCGATTTAAAAATCATAAAGGAGAAATTACTAATAAAATTTATTTGAAAAAGAATCAAACACCATATATTACTCAAGATATTATAACTGAATGGGATAATGAAGAATTATATACATATTCATTAATGTTAAAATATTATTATAAACAAACTTATATAACAATTACAATAAATATGTATTATATAAATATTAAAATCAATATTACTAGTAATAATATTTTAGTAACAGATTTAGATGATATAATTGAAAATATTATGTCTTATTGTAATAATAAATTATTAATAAGTATTGTATATAATTCTTCAATATTAACAATAAATGAATTTAGTATAAATAAAATAGTAGAATTAAATAATATAAATTTTACTGAAACTTATATGAAATTATTGTATATATTATTAATATTATATTCATATACAAATATTGATATTAGTAATAAACGAAATTATATTAATAAAATAGATAAAATAGATACAATAAAATGTAATTATATAAGAACAAAACATATAAATTATTTTGATGAAAATTTAAATAAATATAGAGAATTACCAAATAAATTACAAAAATCATTTGAAAATAATTTGAAAGAAAATGGATATTCATTAGATTATATTAAATTTATAAAAAAAAATACTCGTCCATTAACAGAATTAACAATAAAATATGTTAATAATTTTATAAATATTACTATTGATAATATTAATTCAGTATATGATATTTTAAGTATAGATGAAATAATAAATAAAACAATAAATATAATATTTGATGAATCATTTTTTAATAATAAAATTTTATCTTTAAAATCAGAAGAATCTATTAATTTTTTCAATATAATTTATAAAAATAATGTGGCGAATAATAAATTATATAATTTATTTTATAATAATTTATCACAAATTGTATCAACATATATAACAGATGAAGATATTGCAATAGAAGATGATTTATTTGATGATTTAGAAGAATTAGGTGAAACAGAATATTATTATGTTAAACAATTTAGTAAATTATGGGAGAAAACTAATAAAATTTCAATAAAAATAAATGATACAATATTTAGTGATATACCAGATTATTATATAGATTTTTTTAAATATAAATCTAAATTAGATAAAAATGTATTAATATTAGAAGATTGTGATTCATTTTCAATACTTGCATTTGATATTTTAATAACATGTTTACAATATATACAAAATAACAATTCATTATTTATAGAAAAAGAAAAGATTAGTTTTACTGATATTCAGAATTTAGAATTTTATAAGTTTTTAAATAATATTAAATCAAATTATTCAATTGAAGAATTTATTGATTTATTATTAAGTGTAAATAAGTATATTCAGTTTTATAACATTAAATTTATATTAGATAAAGTACATAAAAATATTGATTATGATATTTTTTATATATATATTATTATAAATGATTTGAAATATATTACAACTAATATTAATTTAAAATCAAATTCACAAAAATATGCTTTAGAAAGTTTTGGATTTAAATCATATAGTCAATATAGTAAAGTATGTGAATCAATACGGCAACCGATTCAAATAAATGATAATTTTAAATCAATATTATTAAAAAATGATAAAACAGGAAGTATTAATAGAGTATTTAATGATCCCAGATTATTATTAAATCATAAAGATAATAATTATTTATGTTTAGCAAATGAAATATTAGATGGGAAATTAAATGTTATTCCATTATTAGATACAATTGATAATAATGTATATTCTATTTGTTGTCATACACTTGAGAGTAAAACTAAAAGAAATATTAATATAAAAAATATAAATGAAAATTTTTTAATAGAAAAAACAAATTCATATATGTTACCAAATAAAATTGCATATTTAAATGATTCAGTAATTACAACATTTTTTAATTGGGATGAACCATATAAGAAAAATATTAGAGAATATTATGATAAAGGTCCATTATTAAGAGTAGGAATATTATCTAAATCATATTTACATGATTTTGTAACAAGTGTATTATTTTGTTTAGATATTGATATTACATTTAATAAATTTATAGAATTAATAACTACTAATTTATCATATAATACTTTTAAAAAATTAAATAATGGAAATTTAAATAATATTTTTTCAAATAATTCATTATCATTTTTAAAAAAAAGTTCAATAACAAGTGCAAATATTAAATTTAGTAATAAAAATTCATTTGATAATTTTTTAATGTATATAAAAGATCCATCTAATTTAAAATATTTGGATGAACAATTATTTTATCCAATTTTTAGTAAAATTTTTAATATAAATATACTATTATTTAATTCTAGTATGATTAATGATATGAAAATAACAGAATTAATGTGTTCATATACTACATTTGATAAATCATTAGATACAATAATAATATTAAAACATACAGAATTAGACAATGAGATATATGAGCCAATTATAACATATAATAATAAGTCTAAATTTGTTAAAGTATTTAATTCAACTACATTAATTTTTAAAGATAATTTAAGTCATATAGAAACTACAATGAATAAATGTAAATTAACTGATAATGTAAATGATTATTATCATGCGATATTTAATAATTATTTATTGAAAAATAAGTCAGATGGTTTTATAGAGATATATATAGAATTAATACAAGAAGATATAATTGATTTTAATATTATACATAAAGTGCATGATAATTTAAATTTATTAATTGGTATAATAGTTGAACTTGATAAGAATGATTATTTATTTATACCAATTAGTCCTTTAATTGATAAAATTAATATAAATACATTAGATATTAATATAATTAATTGGGAAACAGTATTAGATAAATATACTTATTCATATAATGATACAATTACTAAATTAAATAAGATTACTAATTATAAATTAAAATTTAGTAATAAATTAATAATTGACCATGAAAATATATCTATAATTGCAATTATATTAAATAATAATAATTATATACCAATTAAACCAATTAAACCGCAAAATATAAATTTAGATAATATTGAATTAATTGAGAATGATGAATACCACGTAAATTCAATTATATTAAATACAGATATAAATATAGATGATTTTGATATAACACATAATAATATATATATTTATAATAATTTTGTACAACAAATAAAGGCATATTTTAAAACAAATAAAGCAAAATTATCTGAATTAAAACAAAAAATAGATACAAATAATATTGAAATTTTATATAATTATATTAATTCAATTGCAATAATAATAGATGATACAATACCATCAAATATAGTTGAATTTTATGTGCATCAATTATTAAATAATTCAGTAATTCGTAATGAATTATTTAATTATTATATATATAATTATAACCATGAATATAATTATGATAATGTAAGTAGAGTATTAACTATAAAACAAACTGATTTAAATGATATAAAAAATTTATATAAAAGTTCAATTATTCAAAATAATAATTTATTTACTGGTAGTATATTTAAATCAAGTAATTTATTTAATGATAAAATGTGTATTAAAAATTATAAAAAATTCCATAATACAAATTTAAATTATTTAACAGATAAATATAGATATATTGACTTTGAATTACAAGATATATATTTTAATATTAGTTATAGTAATTGTATTTATAATTTTTTAGTAGCATTATTAGATAATTATAATAAAGCAGATTTAGAAACAAATTTACGAAAAATTATATCAGGATATATTATTGAAAAATGTGCAGAAAATAAGTATTATTTACAGTATTATATAAATGAATATAGAAATGATACTAAGAATATTATATTTAATGATATTGAAGATATTAATGATTTAATAAATAAATTAAATTCATCAAATCATTGGATATGTTATACAGATTTTACAATTATTTCAATTAAATATAAATTAAATATATTAATAATTGATGATAATTCTATAATAAATTTAATTAGAAATGATAATTCAGAGGAATATTTATTTATTTATAAAAAAATGTTTTATAATAAATTTATATATTATATCATAACTGATATTAAAACTATACATAAATATTATTTATTTAAAGAGTCAGAAGTAGCTGAAATTTTAAATAAGGTTGATACTATAAATGAAAATAAAATAAAATTAGATGAAATAGAAGATTCTAATATAAATATAGATTTAGAGAATATATTAGATAATAATTATACACGTCAAAATTTGATTTCAAATAATATGTTAGATAAAATAGATATTCAGAATATTATTAATAATATAACAGATACAATATTTAATTTACCATATACTGATGAAAATAAACAAAAATTATTTAATGTTTTTAAAGTTAAAAATTATAATAAATCATATAATAAAAAAATATTAGATAAAGATTACAAAGTGATTAAAAAATTATATCCAGCATATAAAATAAATTATAAAATAATGGTTCCTCCATTTTATCATTTAGAAAGTATTTGGACACATATTAGAAAAAATAAAAAATTATTTAAATATTTTGCAGGAATATATGATACATCTAAGATACATGTTTCAATTGATACAATAAAATTAGTAAATAATAGTAATTATTTTGAAACACATATTCCTACTAAAAATAATTTAGAGATAAATGGTGTATTAGTTTTAAATAAAACGGTTTTACAAATTATAAAAAATATTGATAAATATATTGATAAAGGAACATATTTAAATGAGAAAACGTTAATATTTGATCCATCAATAATTGATCCAACTGATATAATTACTCAAGAATTAGATCCAGGAACATTAATTTTATATAAAGATAAATTTTTATATAGAATAATTAATTATAATTACAATATTGGATTTTTAGTATATATTACTTATACGGATAAAATATATGGATATTCTAATAAACAAGAAATGATTAAGGATATTAAATTATCATTAAAAAAAGGAACTATGCCAAAATATACAATATTTGGAGAAACACCATCGATAATTCCGAAAACTATTAATAATAATATAGTATTAAATAGATTTTCAAATTTATTTAATGATACACTTTATAAAGATAATGGATTATTCTTATATGATAATTATACTGATTTTAATAAAAATGCACCAATTAAATATGTAAATAAGAATAAAGTTCCACAAGAATATGATCCAACCAGAGTATTTATATATAGATATGACAATAATACAAAAATAGATAATAAAAATAGTTATCCAGTTGATTTATCAGTATACGATAAATCACTACCTAATAAAATTATATATACATTATATCCAAATTCTACATTATATTCATTAGAAAATATTATTTTAGATAAACATGGTTTACGTGTAATTGGAGATAATTTAGATTAAAAAAATATAAAAGTATTAATTAATGTCTAATTAATGGAACCGAAAATACTCTGTTACTGTTGGAGACAGATGCTCATGTTCATAGGCGAATTCTAGATACATCGGTATGGTGCTATGATGTATTTTATCCAGGCCTATCAAGAATATTTTTATATACATGTAGTATAAAAAAGTCGACTTTCGGTAGTGTATGATAGGCGTGTGAGACGGAAGTAGATTAATCTGGTGCCGCGCCCTTTCCATTATACTCAAAATATCATTCATTACTTGTATATACATATATTCATCCCCGTAATCAGGGTTCTTGAATGATAGCAGCAGTTCGTATAGAACTGTGTAGAACAACCCGTAATACTGGCGAGCCTGTGTCTCGCTCTTGCAGAATAGGAGTTTGCGGGTTATATCGTGGAGTGTATCCTGTTCTTCTTGATTGCTGTTGCAGTCTTTTATGGTTAGGAAGGGCATTGAAAACTTGAACAAATTCGTCCTATGACATAGGACTTTGTATACTTCAATAGTTATTATATATAGATTTTCTATACGTGGTGTATACTCTACGACCAGTTGTGTTACCTTATGGACCACATCGGATAATACCACACGATACTCGGACTGGGCGGTTAAATTCTTATCCCGGAAGTATCTGAACGTATTGGCCATTATATAGTACGTCTCTTGGGAAGTACTAAACTCAGCGGGATCCCTCTCCTTCTGTATTATTGACCTGTGTTCGTTCAGTTTACAAGCTGCCAGATCGGCGTTTTTTTCTTTCTTACGTTGATACCGTCTACTTCCACCAGATCGATTTTTTTGTCTTCCCTTTCTGCTGTTGGGTAGTGTCCCCTTTCCGCTGTTGTGTGGTTCTTCCCGCTGCGACGACGATTCTTCATCAGGAATAGAATGTGGAAGTTCATCCATCGGACTGACAAACATAGTGGTCTTTACTGCAATATATATTTGCAGCCACAATTGTGGAATCCATGCTGTTGTTTCTTCCATTTTTGAGATGTGTTAAAAAATATATTTTATGTAATCAATTTTATTTTTAGATAAACATGGTTTACGTGTAATTGGAGATAATTTAGATAAAAAAATATAAAAAATATAAAAAATATAAAAAATATAAAAAATATAAAAAATATATCAATCATATCATATCACCGCCATTATTAATGAAACTCATGAAACTGAATGGGTAATGTCGGAAAGTCACATTGTTGGCGTTCCACCAATGTGTCTTTCAGACAGTCACATTGGTGTTCATGGCTGTATTTCAGTAACAGCTGTACCATGTTGTGCCCTATTTTATCTGGGCCCATTAACACCACCTTTATATACGTATAGTATATAAAGGTTGAGTGCCGATGGTATGTATAAAAAGGGCGAGTCGGAACCAGAGTAATTTGTATCTGCGTCTTGTTCAGTATTGTAATAATATCATACAATACCCTACATATATAGTCTGTTCCGTAATATGTGTTCTTGCACGAAATAAATAGATCGTACAAGATATTGAAGAACACTATGTAATAGTGTCTCGTCACTTTCTCGTTCTTCCC
>CEQM01024120.1_pt1 | contig 12276 bp, 11 predicted proteins | sample 531111 | NCBI WGS metagenome assembly CEQM01 (sample SAMEA2621278, study PRJEB7988) | marine metagenome | biome: marine biome (ENVO:00000447); feature: deep chlorophyll maximum layer (ENVO:xxxxxxxx); material: "saline water (ENVO:00002010), including plankton (ENVO:xxxxxxxx)" | depth 120 m
CGTGCTCTGACATTAACCAATCTTGGCATGCTTGGGACCTTAGGACTCAACGGACCGATTGTCAGCCCATTGGAATTTTACGCCGACAAATTTACAATTTATGTCTTACCTCAACCTGGAAGCCCTAAGCTCAAGGCAATGCAACGTGATCCTAGAGTGTCGTTTGCAGTAGCGAATCCAATGGCAGGTTGGGTAACTGCACAAGGAGCTCAATTATTCGGTAAAGCCGAGATACTTGAGCCAGGGACTTCTGAATGGGACTATGGCATGACTATTTTTAGATGGCAGGCTTCAGCGGCTGAAATAAATACAGGATTTGAAAATCCTCCTCAGTATCAGCTTATGCGTTTAGACCCTGACAGAATTGTTTACACAGAACATTTTTTAAGAAAAGATGGTTACGGTCCAAGGCAGATATGGCGTCGTGATGAAAAACATGAGCAAGCTTCAGACGGATTTTCTGAATCAAAAAAAACCTAACTAGTTTTCTTTGCCAACTTTAACAAATTGGAAATACACTCCCAAAATAATTGCTCCCAATCCTCCATAATAAAACGGAAAGGTTGGATCAAGATTGTATAACAATGTACCAATCGTAGGTCCAAAGATCATGCCAACAACGGGTGCACCAGCTAAGAATCCAGCAACTTCTCCTTGCTCAGAAGGCTGAACACTCAATGTTGCAGCTGCATTTAGGCTCGGTGTGATCATGCTAAAAGCAATCCCCATTCCTGCGTAAGCTAAGAAAAATTCTGTTAATGAATCCACAACGCTTATTGATATCAAGACCATTCCAAAAATCAAAAAACAGATCCTCAACAATATTTGTGTCGATATATTAATGATCTGTAAAACCACAGCTTGCATAAAAGTTGATGTTAAAGCCATTGATAGCAATGCGATACTGGTGAACTTAATTACTTGATCGGGATCTGATATTCCCAATTGATCCTGTATAAAGAACGCAGAAATAATTTGCACTGATGTAAATACCATAAAGGCAACAGACCAGCCAATAAGAAATGGAAAAACTCTAGGATCATAGAATTTAAGCGATGTATTTTGATTTACTTCAGTAATCTCCGGCACCGAGTGAATGAGATACTTTTGAGCTAAGATTGCACCAATTAAAGCAATCCCAGCACCGCAGTACATTGGAAACAAAGGATGGATGAAAGAAAGCGATCCTCCCATCACAGGCCCGATCATTGTTCCAATTCCTGAAGCCATCCCAATCAAAGCCATAGCTTTAGTTCGATTGCTTGAATCAGTGCTGTCTGACATGTAAGCGACTGCTGCAGGTTGAATGCCTCCAATTAAGATTCCATAGATTATCCTGATGACTAAAAGAAGCATAAAGAGGCTTAGGGGATTGAGTATGCCCCAAAGCCCTACTTGAATACCGAATGTAAATATAAGGAATGCAAAACCATAGGAGAGTAAGCCAATTACAAATACCTTCTTTCTCCCAATCTTTTGACTTTTTTTGCCCCAATAGTAAGAAGAGAAGACCAGAGCCACATTTGATATTGCAATCAAAATACCAAATTGATTAATGCTCAGGCCAATCTCTCTTGATAATGGAGCAAATATTACATAAAGAAGCGAAAAACCAGTTCCGTAGATGACAAGACCAACGATCAGTATGGCCTTATCAAGGCCAAGTTTTTGTTTATTTTCCATCACTTATTTTTTCGGGCATTCATTTGATCTAGTTGTTCCTGAGTGGCAGGTTTTTGATGTTTTTCCTTCCATTCTTGATATGGCATGCCATAAACAATGTTTCTTGCTTCATCAGGATTGATCTCTTCGCCCATTTTTTCGGCTTCTTCTTGATACCATCGGCTCAAGCAGTTCCTGCAAAATCCTGACAGTATCATCATGTCGATATTTTGAACGCTTGATTCTTTTTGAAGATGACTGATGAGTCTTTCGAAGACTGCAGATTGAATCTCTGTTTTCTTATCCATAATTAGTGTGATATCTAAACACATTATCATTAGAATAGTAATATAATCTTCCTTGAATCTATCGGAGTGTATGGATACCTCAAATAAACCTCTATCAGGAATAAAGGTCATCGAAATGACTCACATGGTCATGGGCCCTGCAGTGGGAGCAATACTTGGTGATTTAGGCGCAGATGTCATAAAGATTGAACCGATATCAGGAGACAAGACAAGGGTATTAAAGAAGTCTGGATCGGGTTATTTTCTCACCTATAATCGTAACAAACGAAGTCTAGCAATGGACATCAAAAAGGAAGAGGGGAAAAAGATAATTAAATCCTTGATTCGCAAATCAGATGTTTTCATTGAGAATTTCAGACCGGGCGCCATGGATAAGCTTGGGTTCAGTTACGAAAATTTTTCCAAATTAAATCCAGAAATTATTTATTGTTCCGCCAAAGGATTCCTTAAAGGACCTTACGAAAACAGGACAGCATTAGATGAGGTTGCTCAGATGATGGGCGGTCTTGCATACATGACCGGACCCCCAGGAAGGCCGCTTCGAGCCGGTTCATCGGTCATTGATATTATGGGGGGCATGTTTGGTGCCATCGCTATTTTGGCTGCATTGCAAGAGAGGCGATCCACCAAAAAAGGCCAAAAAGTCACAAGCGCATTATACGAAAATGTTGTTTATTTGATGGGCCAACACATGGCTCAAACTGCAACCACTGGATCACCGCCACCTCCAATGTCTGTCAGGGTAGCTGCATGGGCTGTTTACGACATATTCGAAACCAAAGACGAGCAACAGATCTTTATTGGCGTTGTGAGTGATACACAGTGGAAATTATTCTGTGAATCATTTGGTTTGGAGGAGTATGCAAGCGATGAATCAATGGATTTGAATAAGGGCAGGGTGGACCAAAGAGACGTCATCATTCCCCGATTGCAAGAGCTTTTTAAGACATATACAAAAACCGATTTAATGAAAAAGCTTGATGAAACCGGACTTCCTTTTGCTCCGATCAGCAAGCCTGAAGATTTATTTGATGATCCTCATCTCAATGAATCGGGAGGATTATTGGATATCGAGATACCCGCTGGGGGCAGTACCAAACTTCCTGCAATGCCAATCAACATGGATGGCCGAAGATTTGATGTGCATACACCTGTTCCAAAAGTGGGTGAGCACTCAGACCAAATTCTCAAAGAGCTTGGATTGGATGATGAGGAGATTAAAGACTTATTTGACCTAGAGGTTATTTCTAAGAATTAAGCCTCTTGGCCTTCTTCAATATATTTTCGATACGGTCTCACGCCCATAAAACCGGCAAACACACCTATCAAGCCTACAATCAGAGACACCACAGCCATTGAATAAGAAATCAAGGACTCGTCCTTAAAGACATAATCTGTAAGTAGTGCAACACTCGTAGGCCCCAATGTATATCCGGTCATACTAATGACAAAGAAGTAGATTGCTGTGACTTGTCCTCTCAGCTGGTTTGGTGTGATATTGAGAATTGCCAACGGTGCCAATGCGGTTTGACCAGCAGCCATTATTGCTTGAGGCACAAACATCAAAGTTGCCAACTGATATGTTGGCATCAGAGGAACCAAGGCTGCTGCGATGGTCAAAACGATCATCGTGTATGCAAATAGTTTTATATGAGCACTGCCTCCGTATTTTTTGAATACGTGGTCTCCTAACCAGCCTGTCCCTATTGCACCTATGGGACCCGAGACCAAAAAAGCAATACCCAACCACATCGTTATGGTTTTAAAATCAACCCCGTATGTCCTGTCATACATTGTGGGCATCCATGACAGGAATGCATAGCCAATCAAAACCGAGCAAGCCATCGATAGAAAAAGCCATCCGTAGGCACTTTTTCTTTCAAGGATAAAATTGACAGTTTCTTTGATTGAAAGCTCATCCGTAGTGTCACCAAGATCATTGTTAAGGACAATTTTCTCACTTCGTTCAGGTTCTTTTACCGTCATCATTAATGCAGCAACGATTAGGCCCGGGAGTCCAACCATGATGAATAAGGCTTGCCATGGATAGATTTCTCCGATGATTGGAAGAACAATATTATCTCTTGTTGCAACATAAGCCATAATTTGCCCACCCACGATGAATGCGATACCGGATCCAACAGAGACACCAATATTAAACAAACCCAGAGCTTTACCTCTTTTTTCTTTTGGGAAATAGTCCCCAATCATCGATAAGCTGCTTGGGCTCAGTGTGGCTTCACCTACACCGACACCAACTCTGGCTAAGAATAGTTGCATGTAGTTTTTAGCCAATCCGCATGCGGCTGTCATTAAACACCAGAAGGATATGCCTACGGCGATTATGGTTCTTCGACTTTTCTTATCGGCCAGTCTCCCAATCGGAATTCCCATAGTTGTATAGAAAAGTGCAAATGCTAAGCCAAGCAGGAGACTCATTTGAGTGTCGGTCAACAATAGGTCTCTTTTAACAAGCGGAACAACCAGTGAAAGAAGCTGTCTATCGAGAAAAGATACCACGTAGGCAATGGTCAAGATAATAACTGCATACCATGCTGAGGCGCTTGAAGGATAGCGATGATCCATTGGAGGCTTTTGATTCATTAATCTACTTTGCAGGGGCAGGTGTTTGTTGCCTTGCGTAATATTCTAGACTAGAAATACTTGGGCCATAGTCCTCAGTTGGAGCCGATAACATTCCTGGATATCTTTCTTCAGAAAAGTCACGGACGTGTTCTGGAATGATCTCAATGTTATCTGATTTCAACATAGTGCTCATGTATAAACAGTGTCCAGGAGTATCTCCCATCAACATCCACGGTAGCCATGGCGTGATTCTATTCCAGGTTCCTGTGTAATTTACAGATGTCAGCTCAGGGTTCTCAAGATCTTTGGCTGAAACAAAGTATCGCATCATTTCCGATACACGGGCCATCTTACCCGATGATTCCCTAACCCACTTATCTGGTTGCAATGGGTTTGGATAGTACAAGTGCATATCTGTACTCAGGGTGATTACATCACCAGATCTTTTCCAGGGGAAAATAAGAGGTATCTTCCTAGGTTCCGCCTTTTCGCCCGTTTTAAAATCTTCAGGCGCCAGAATCAGCCACTCAGAAATTGTGTAATTAAAAGGATCATTTGCAACATGAACCACATCAACCACTTCTTCTGTATAGGGATTGGTCCATTGATCTATCATTTGCCCAGTCCTCGGATCCGTATAGAAAATTACTTCTTTGTTTAATCGGCGTATGCTTCCATCTTCAGCAGCCGGCATCAGCCTGGTGCACAAGAAGGTCTCAAAGCCACATAATTCTTTAACGGCTTGCCCTGGTGTAACCCCAAGAATTGTTCCTGTGGTATAGCAAATGGATTCTTTGTCTGAATTGAGGTCAGCTTGAATTCTTGCCCAAGCATCCCGATTCCATGTATTGGATTGAAAGTTAATTTCTGTTTCAAATTTCATTTTCTTACTCCCCTTTAATTGGTTTACTTTCTCTCATTAAATAGTTCACGATTAATTTTCTTGTTTCTGGATCTTCAATGCCTTCTACTCTCATTCTGTTTCCAGGTATATAGTTTGATGGATTCAATATGAATGCATCAAGTGTTTCAGGCGTCCAAATTAGCCCATTACCCTTCATATTGATCAATGCATCTGAATAAGTATAGTTATTTCCGACCCCAGCTGGTCTACCAAAGATCCCATAAAGAGTCGGCGCCATCCTGTCTCTGTCGTCTTTTTTTACGGCATGACAGAATCTGCATTTTCCTCCTTCCCAGGTCTCAAAAGCATCAATTTCCTTCTGAATCTCTTCTGAAGATTTAGGCAAATATTGATTCATGGCATAAAAGTCAACTGCTTCAATTCCATCAAGAAGTTTTTCCATTTCGACGGGGTTTGTATTGGTTTTGGTGTTATACGGAAACGCTCCAAAAATAAGAAAGGGAAGATAAAAAGCAATTCCTATGATCAAGACGATGAATAACCAGTGCATTCCCCTTGCGTTATTTACATACTTCCTCATATCAAGCGAAAATATTCAAGCTGAACACACGAAACCGCAACATATGATACAGCCTTAAAATCAAGATAATTAGAATGAGCATAATGTACAGAAAGCCGAAGGCACTGTGGAGATATCCCGAAATAGTCCATAAGCCATGGTCAATGGTATCAATGCCTTGCATGAATCTGATGGCACCGTCAGACCATGCCATTAGAAAGCCACTGATGCCTTGAGCAATGAATGAGCAGTATAGAAAAAATTGCAGAAAATGAATGAATGTATAATCTTGTTCGGGCAATAAGCGATGATTCTTCTGAGGGGGGAAATGTATCCATAGATACACCCTAAACATGCTAATTGCCATTAAGAAAGTGCCTGCAAAAATATGAAAATTCCTCATTATTTCTCGCTCTTCCGAACCGATGGTGATTCTGGGAGCTTGGACCATGTTGATAAAAACGATCAAAAATAGTGAAAAACCCAACCAGCTTAGGATTTGTCCTGCTTTCTTTGCCAATTGATTTTCCATATTAAATTTTTTCTAAAAACTCCATTAGAAGAACCGAAATATTTTTTGCATCCAAGTCAGGTTCTAGATTCTTGCCTTTAATGATCTCGACAATTGCATCCGGCCTGCAAACTTTAACCTTATTAAGGAAAGGATACATTACATCATCTTCGGAACAGAGTATCAAACATGGAGACTCTGCTTTTCTCAAGGCTTCAATTTCATTAAAATCCCATACCGCTTCATGCATTTGTTTTGCAGATGCCTCTGCTCGAATGGCATCCAATGTCTCTCGCTGTCTTAAATGCAAATTCTCTCCAGCGCCCAAAATATCTCCTGCCAATTTCCAGGCATTCATAAGATGTGTTCCATCTTCTTTAGGAGACCAATCAAGGCCGGTTTGATTCTTCATCAGCTCTTTTTCTTCTTTGGTGGCGAGAAAAGCTCCAATGAGTGTGAGTGAGACGACTAAATTTTTGTATTTGTTTTCCAAATGGAGTGCTATTGAAGCGCCAGAATGATGACCTATTAGGTGGAATTCTTTAACATCTAAACTTTCTAAAGCCTCCACAATGCAGTTTCCGTAATCTTCGATACTTGGATTCCCAGAAATGTCATCGCTCATTCCAAATCCAGGGGTATCAATTGCAACACAGGTATTTTGAGGTAATAGTGACATGAGCTTTTCATACATTAATGAAGAGCTTGGTGTTTGATGAAGAAATACTATTGGTATTCCTTGGCCTGATTGATGCCTATAGTGGCATTGGCCTATTGAGGTTTCTGTATATGCTTTTTCGATCATTCAGAAAGGCTGCTTTTTTCATCAACTTCATTTGATGACTTGATAGCGATAAGAATCGATGCAATGAATAAAACGGCATTGATACCGGCTATCAATAGGAATGGTCCCATGGGAGATAAATCGAATAATCTGCCTCCAATGGCTGTTGCCACCAAAATACCTATTGCTCCGAAAAAAGAGCTGAAACCAATTACCGTTCCTCGCTGTCTAAGAGGCGCCTCCTGACCAATCAAACTTGCAGTGGCTATTACGGTTCCAATGGCACTGCATGAGATTAAAATAAATATTGGAAGATTGGAATAATTCAAAGGAGAGTCAACAAAGAAAACTAAACCATATGCAACCAACCCCATGCCCATGGCGATAACCATTGCATTGACCCTGTCAATTCGATCGATTATGACACCAAACAAATAAGCCCAAAACATACTAATTAGATTTGTTGCCACAATTACTGGAACGACTTTACCTATAGATTCGGATGGAGAGAGACCCATTGCATATCCACTGGTAATGGCCCACTGAGATATAAAAAGACCATTGATGGATACATCAGCTCGAGCAAGAAATGTTGCAGCATAGGCTAAGGCTATCTTTGGGTTTACAATGGATCTAAGACCCACAGAAATGAGTTCTTTTGTCCCAGGCTTGGACTGTTTGACTTCTTCAGAGTCTTCCGGTACACCACCTTTTAAGCCCAAATAAAAAATAAAAGCCGATATCAATCCTATGATGGCAGCAATAAGCATGGTCATCTTAGCCGCATCAATCGCTTCATACCCATTGCTCTCTAATATCGAAGGCAATCTTCCAAGTACAATCGCAAAGCCCAAGACTCCAAACGCATTCAAAATCGAATGAACACTCACAAATTTTCCTCTGGACTGTTCGGCAGGATAATCGCCAACTACAATTGCAAGAACACATGATAGGCACGCAGCACCAATTGCAAATATTGATCTAAAGATAAATAGTTCGGTTAAGTTTGATGCATAAGGGTAAATCGCAAGACCCAAAGAGATCAATAGGGTGCCCATAACGAAGACAGGTTTTCTCCCGATTCGATCACATAAGATACCAAAGGGACCTATCAAAAGGATTGCAATAATTTCTTGAAGAAATGCCAGATTGCCGGTAACCGTTCCTTGACCGCCCATGGGTATACTGAGGACCACGGTCAAAATATAGCCTTGAACAAAGTTCATTCCCGCCAAAATCCCTATGCAAATAAAGCAAGCATAGAAGTAAGTTAAAGCATTGTTTTTGCTTATCCCCTTGGCAAGAAAAATTGGGCCAATTTTCTCTGTCATTTGATTTCTTCGATTCTGAACATGAAAAAAGTTTACAAAATAATGCTCTATAAAGAGTAACTAAATGTAACCAATATTAAACTATGGTTTTCAGGTTCTTAGACCAGTTTTTAATTTGATCATCAAGCTGCAGCTCAGAAAAATTATTTTTTTGATTTGTCGATTGAGACAATGGATGATTTTTTCTGTAACAAACGGTTGTTTTAACATCAATTTCCATGTTCGTGGAAGCATTGAGTGAGCCTGTCATTGCAGATATCCAGTTCGATTCAGATCGGATTAATTCTGTCACCTCGTCCTGAAGCTGAGTTTCATCCAGTTGAGGCCTTAGATCCATTATTCCATCGATAACTGAGTTATACCAAGGCCAAAAAAGTTTTGAGTCTCTAACGATATACCAATATTGATTCAAGTGCCCGCCGTGCCATTCTTTCTTAATATCAGGCAATCCTTTTTCTTTGTATTCTTCAATGAAGGCTTTATCCACAAACCATGGCTCGATAAGAATAAGATGATCTATGCAGTCATTGTTTTCATTGATGAACTGAGAAAGGCTTCCATGATGATTGATGATCGCGAGGGTAAATTGCTCAACGTTTTGATGATTTATTACATTTGAGACAGCCTGATTGAAAGCATCAAGGATTGGTGCTTTTATATCTTTTACTGATTCTCCATGCCCCGGAAGATCAATCACCATCAATTCTTTTTCTTTTGAGAGCTCATTTGATAAATATTCAATGGTTTTTGAAGAGCCACCGATTGGTGGAATAATCACCAAAGGATTTTCATCTGCACGATCAAAATTTTTCTGTATACAAATATCACCAACAGCAGTTTCAATCACCGATTTAGTCAATCCATTATGCTTTAGTGCGCACTCAGGGAGATTAATCGATGTGTTTTTTGAATGCTTGAGAAGATGTATTCTTGATTTTTCCAGCGCTTGGTCTTGGTCTTTGGATGATTCAATCAAGGTAGATTCTGATGGAGTCAAGTCTTCTAGGCATTTGCACAAAGGATCCCATTCGCCCGCAGTGATCAATGCCGGGACCTTTAATTCAGGAACAAAGTTTTCAAGACGATACTCAAATGCAGCTCCATATGCAGATCTATAATTATCCCCCGCTCGCATTACATCGACGGCATTCTCATGCAATATCAGTGGATCAGAAATACTGAATTGCATTCTGGCATCCTGTGTCCTTTCATGCCAAGGAAAGAAGACCAATTGTTCTCTCATTCTTGACCACAACCAACTTAAATGACTTCCATCCCATTTAGGTAAGAATGGAGGCAAGTATTCTGCCCTTATTTTTTCAAGTTCATCGTCAGTCAGAACCAAAACACCATTGCATGATATGGCTTCGATCCTGTTTGAAAATTTATGTGCCAGAGCAATTGATATGATTGCACCGGTATGAAATCCATACAGACCGAATCGATCAATACCCAGTGCATCAGCGAACTCAATCGTTGCCTCAGCTATCTCCTCTATGGTGACTTTTTTGCTTTTTAATGGATCCGAAGATCCAAACCCAGGTGTATCGGGAGCAATCATGCAAAAATCATTTGCCCACATCTCCATCAATGGTTTATATTCATCGGCGGATTTCGGCGATTGATGCAATAAAAAGATAACGGGTCCAGATCCAGAGGTTAAATATCGAACCTGTCTCTCACCAAACTTACCCGTGATGGTTTGGAATTTTGTTTTGATTTTGCTGCTCATCGGTTTTGGTTATCTTCAGTATTTTTTAATTAGGAAGTTATAATGTGGCATCAATTTTAACAAATATAATTTTCATTATGACTAAAAGGTTAAGTAAAAAAGTAGCATTGGTAACTGGCGGAGCTTCTGGTTTTGGAAAAGCGACAGCAGAGTTATTCAAGAGAGAGGGCGCTGAGGTTTATATTTCAGATATCAATGAGCAAAATGGCAAAAAAGTCTCTAAAGAGCTGGGGGTAGTTTTTATATCCCACGACGTCACCAAGACGGAAGATTGGATAAGTGTCATTGATGAAATAAAAGAACAATCTTCGGGATTAAATGTACTCGTTAACAATGCCGGCATAGGTTTCATGGCTGATGTAGAGGCAACCACGGAGGAAGAGTGGGAATTGGTACACAAAGTTGATCTCGATTCCGTATTTCTTGGATGCAAATATGCCATTCCGCTCATGAGAGAGTCTGGCAATGGCTCAATCATCAATATTTCGTCAATTTCTGGCATTGTTGCCGGACATAATTTTGCAGCCTATAACAGTGCAAAAGCTGCGGTGAGACACTTAACCAAGTCGGTGGCACTTCATTGTGCGAGAAGCACTGATTTAGTCAGATGCAATAGCGTGCATCCAGTATTTGCTCAAACCGAGATGATGAAAGCATTTTTTGAAAATCCAAATGAGGAGCTTGTCTCCAAAATAGAGAGACAAATTCCCGTCAGAAAATTAGTGACCGTTGAAGATGTAGCAAACTCAATCCTATTCCTTGCGAGCGATGAATCAAAAATGATCACTGGATCAGAGCTGGTGATTGATGGCGGTTTGTCTGCCCAATAATTATTTTGATTTTACTAGAGGCACCGAATCTAAAACCCAGCTTTTTTCTTTTCTCCTAGCAGGAGAGGGAATTGCATAAGCGGTTTGATGTTGGGTGTCTTTCATTTTTTGAACATCGATTTTGAAGCCTTTTTTTGTGAATTCTTCCAATGAGTTTCTGTATTCACCAATGATTAAATCTGCAGGCACAAAAATTTCCTTCGTGAGTGTGGGCGGAGTAATGGCTGGTTTTAATTCATTTAATAAGGCAATGTCTTGATTAGCAACTGCCATATTTCTTTCCATAATCATGTCATCCATGTTCTCTTCGAGTAACCAGTTTCGCATGCTTATGAAGAAGATTTTGGTTTTGAACTCATTTATTGGCTGCTCGAAAAAGTACTGATGAAACCAATTTGTTTCTTTTTTGGTATGAATCAGTGTGATGAGCGTATTGGGACCTCTATAGCCTCCCCAGACCGTCAATTCTCCGTCACTCTTTCTAGCAGTTTCACCGTATGTTTCTTCATCTAATGGCGGCGCAGCATCAAAAAGCTGTTCGAAATCTGCAACTCGATCAACTTTGGTAATTTTTGTTGGATTAACTTTGTAATCGTTTTTGGCGCCCGAGAAACCATGGGTGGGATGAACAAATTCGTTGTGTGCAGGATCTAACCCATTTTCAATTGATCGCTCATAATTGTATTCAACATCAATGATTTTTGGATAATTTGACCTCCAACCATCTGCTTCAAACTCTTCAATCTCATAAAGCTCAGGCCTTTCTTTCTCTGGTTGATCCCCCAGAAAAGCAAAGACAATGCCGTATTTTTCTTGAACTGGATAACTGTCTACCTTTGCTCTTTTTGGCACTTTGCTTCCTGGGCCAAGCGAAGGTATTTTTTGACATTTTCCTGACCCATCAAATCGCCAACCATGATATGGACAAGCAATGGTTCCGTCGTCATGACAAATGCCATGAGCCAATGATCCACCTCTATGCACACAAACATTACTTAGGCAGTGCGCATTTCCCTTGTGATCTCTAAATGCGACAAACTCTAAACCGAGTATGGTTGCTTTTTTGGGCCCTTCATTGATTTCATCGCTGAGACAGACCGGATACCAA
>CEQM01034193.1_pt1 | contig 12198 bp, 6 predicted proteins | sample 531111 | NCBI WGS metagenome assembly CEQM01 (sample SAMEA2621278, study PRJEB7988) | marine metagenome | biome: marine biome (ENVO:00000447); feature: deep chlorophyll maximum layer (ENVO:xxxxxxxx); material: "saline water (ENVO:00002010), including plankton (ENVO:xxxxxxxx)" | depth 120 m
GGTCCATTTCAGAGGATTTGGAACCTTCCTTGACATTCATCCGTAAGATTCCTCGCTGTTCTGAGAGCCACAATCCAAAGATAACAATACCAGACCAGAGCATAGAACTTCCGAATACATAGTCATCGAAATCTGAAAGTCCATCCGAGAATCCGATAAGGAAAGAGAAGATGAGTGCTACGCTTAACATCGGCATGAGCGCTAAATCTCCACGGATCCATGAATTGGTGATTCCGAAAATGACGGCAATGAGTGGAAGCCAGGACGCAGTAGGTAAGACTGCAGCAATCGAAAAGAGGAACCATACCGCTGGAATAATCCACGGGTATGGGTTTTCGATAGCCTCATCGGTAACGATGCTCTCTCGGATGTCATAGATACTTGCACACAAGATGAGCATCATGTGGGCTCCTACAATTAATCCAGTCACTTCGCTAAACCACAGGACGGTTGGCTCAGTTGATTGTTCAATATTGTCTAAAACTCCATCAAGAAGATGATGCGCTAAGCCATGGTCCTCGAGCCAAAACATTGAGATGAATGCGATAGGGGCAATACATGATACAACGTGATGTCGATACTTGAATGCAGTCAATGCGACGAGACCATACATGGTCAAGAAGAGCAAACCTCCGGATTGATCAAACATTCCTAGGACGAGTAATCCGCCGAGCATAACTTGGTCTGCACCTCTGTTCAGAACATCTCTATCCAGACCTCTCTTTGTAATGATGCCATGTACTGCTACTGGGGCAAGGAGGAAGACAAGATCCCAAATAATTCCTGCTTTGAATAACCCATCTTCTACATGAGTCTCAGTCATCAATGGCATAGATGCTGCAGCGATGACCAGAAGCATGAGTGTGCCAAAAGCTCGACTTTCAGATGAAATAATGTCCATCTTGTAGACTTCATAAATGAGCAATGATATTGGTAAAAGATACAATCCTATGATGTAATACTTTTCACCGAGTAAAACATCAGGTTCAAGTGTGCTAATTCCAATCGTAATCGCCAGAAGAGCAAATGCAAGCGATGGTCGAGCAATGGTGCCATAAGAGCGTGTTTCAACGGTCTCTTTTGCAGGAACGGAGGATTCTTCCTTGAGGTACCAAGCATTGGTTTCAGCGTCATAGAAGTAACTCCCTGCTGCATTAACTGCAACAATATCGAGTAATCTTCCAAAGTCGAGTTCAACATCTCGAACCGAGTTAAATAATGCGTAGACGATGAATCCTAGAAGCATAAATTCAATCGAAAGTCCGTTCAAACCTTCTGGTCTGTATGAACTGGGAAGGTCAAGTTTTCCGAACACAAGTAATCCCGAACTGAGTGTAAGGGATGTAAGAAGGGCTAGAGTAGCATTTCTCTTTTCAATATCATCTCCACTGCGAGCCTTAAGCATGGACTCGTATACCATAGATAGGAGATAGCCAACAAAGATCCATGTAACAAACCAATATGGGGAGTCAAGAATTGTACTGCTTAGTGCAACGAATATAACGGATTGCACATTGCTCCAGATTGATATTTTGTCCATGCGACGGGCAGTTTCAGCAATGACAACAATTCCGATTGCAACAATTACGTTTACTACCTGGTTTTCGATACCGTTTCCAATGGTATCTCCAAAGAGATAGGAGAATGAGAGTGCAGACATTGTGAGGTTTGCAACCCACTTCCGGGTTGCTTCTGCTGCGAATAACATGTAGGAGATCATCACCAATGCAACGCACCAAGGCATAATTGCTTGATCTCCCTCCAGTGTCCACAAAGCGAAAGCAAGACCAATCGGCATTGCAGGAATTCGATTCTTTTGGGCTGCAGGGAAATACGAGAAGAGCAGAGTAAGCCATAGCGCGACTGGGAGAGTAAATACTGTTACGAGCTCACTGCTCCACGCAGGACTCGTAGATTTGATTGGACCCAGGATAAGATGGAGGCCATTCAACTCCGCAATGATCATTGCAATAATCACTTCACCGATGAGAATAAAGGACATTTTCTCTACAAGTTGACGCTTTAGTTTCTCACTGCTCGCAAGCGTCCCCTGTATGATGATGATGAAGACAAGAAGTGACAAAGCACCACCTTTTCCTTGGTCTCCTGCATTTTCATTGAGAATCTCGTAGACGATTGGAATCAATCCTGAGACAACGCTTACAACACCGAAATTAATCGCTTTGTTCGATTGTAGAGCCGTGTACATCGAAAGACCGGATAGACCAACGATTGCAGTTCCTAGTGGATAAGAGACCTCATAATCAGCCCATTCAATCCAAGTACCAACTCCAACGAGTAAAAGGCCAAGTGGGATATAAGCTGCTACAGCCCATCCAAAGGAAGTTTCTCCTTTGTACCTCTTCAGTATACGTTGATGCCCGAAGCACATAAGCACGGCACCAATTGCTTGTCCGTAAATCAAATTACCATTTGCAATGAATTCACCATCCTCTATTGTTCCAAATAATTCAAAATCATCCCCAGCGAAGAAATCGAGTGTGAGGTATCCTGCAAGATAACGAACGCCCCATAACAACCCAACTGCCATGAAGAAAAAGGACAGCCCAAGGAGATAATTTTGCGAAATCATTAGATGATTATCATTCTTTTTGGCCTGTAATTCAACCATGAATAATGCTACTGCGGATGAGAGTAATCCTCCAATGAACAATATGAGGAATTTTTCTTCACCAACATCTTCTGCAAATGCGATGCTTAGTAATCCGATCCAAATTGCAAGCATAGCAACTCCAAACATGATCACTTCAGTGAACCGTTCTAAGAAAAGACCAAATTCGCTCGATCCAGGTGGTCGAACAACGACTGGTGCGGCGGTTTGAACTTCATCACTTGCAAAAATAGCATCGTTTGCAATCAACATTGTTTTCTTAGGAGCACGTACTGGGGCTGGCATCTTAATCATGAAGAAGTACTAGACTGGATTCTTAAGCATATACCCTGCGTTGACCTTGATAGTTAGGATTCTGAGGAGGAAACTTACTCTTCAATTGAAAGAGTTCAAACAATAGAATTGATTGGAATGTGTATGAGCCGAAAGAGCGGAGCACGTTCCACGTTGATTTTAGCCTGCATGACCATGTTTGTACTACCTACAGTGCTTGCGACTGTATCTGTTGAAAATACAGGTGCTGAGCCGCAAGAAGAGGGCTGGTGGGTTGAAACTACTGTGGATAGGGATGGAAACGGAATTGGGGATATGATCGAGGTTCACCAAAAGAACCCATTTTTCCTTGATGCAGAAAAAACACTTCCATTGATTATCGATTTTGACCATACGCCAGGTGATGAAGAGATTCAGATGCTCGTAGAACAGGTGAATTACCAACATCAATGGACTCTTGAAGGAATTGATGCTCTGGCAGGCAGAGTGCCTGTTGGTGATATTCTCACAGCATCTCGACTTCCAGGAGTTGTCATGCTTGAACTCGATGGAATTCTTGAAGTTACAAACGGAGACGCAGCAGTTCTTCACGGCGTCGATACAGTCTGGCAAGATACAGGATATGACGGTGCAGGCAGCACAGTTGCTATTATCGATACTGGGATTGATGGAAATCATTCCAGCCTCGATGACCACGATGATGATCCATCCACCAATGATCCAAAGGTCATTGGATTCTACGATCCTGTGAACAATCCTTCTTTGACAAACGGAACCGAAGTATTTGCTTATGACGATCAGGGGCATGGTTCCCATTGCGCTGGAACAACCGCTGGAACCGGTGCTCCAACATACGAACACATTGGAATGGCTCCACAAGCTTCTCTCGTCGGAGTGAAGGTGCTTGATGCGGGTGGCTCGGGAAGTTTCGCAACGGTCATGGCTGGGATGGAGTGGACAGTCGAAAAGCGATATGAATACAACATACGTGCAGCTTCTATGAGTCTAGGTGGGCCCGGTGCAATTGAATGGACTTCTTCCGAAGAAGACAGTGTAAATCGATACGCGAACGAAATGGTTCGTGCTGGAATTGCATTGTTCATCGCAGCTGGTAACAACGGCGTGTCTGCTCAAATCGGCACACCAGGTTCGGCTGAAGACGCAATTACTGTCGGTGCTCTCGACAAGAATTCTGCGATTGCAGTTTACTCAAGTCAAGGGCCGACTGAAGAAGGTCGCGTGAAGCCAAACATTGCCTACGTAGGAAGCAATGTCATGTCTGTCGCCTTCAATACGGGAGATCAATACACGGATATGTCTGGAACTTCGATGGCAACTCCAGGTGCAGCGGGTGTCGCAGCACTCATGCTTCAAGCAAATCCAGATCTCTCTCCTTTCGATATTCGAAATATTATGCAAGAAACTGCGACTTACCGTCAATGCGCATACATGTTTGCAAATGAACCATGTGCAGAGGATTTTATTCCTAAGAATCGACAAAACAACGTCTATGGGCACGGCGAAGTACGGGCTCTTGATGCTGTCCTTGAAGCAGCAGAGGAAGATTATGAGTTTGATACTTCGATATCCGTTGTTGTCTCGACACAGATTGGAGAGCACAACCGAATCCATCTTGACCGTGGCGATTCCGTTTCCTTTGATGTTATTGGAGATCTTGAAACTGTTCAGTGGAGAAGCAATCACCTCCGTGATGATTGGTCGAATATCCATGGTTTCGGAGAAGGAAATCCTTCTGGAGAACTTGATTTGATCAGTATTCTTCATCAATTAGAACACCTACCTGGAAAAGACGTGCTGGGTAATCATACCATTTCTCTACGCGGAATTCAATACAATGAATCTGGAGGCCAGTCTTCTTCGACACCTCTTGTAACTGCAGATGTAATGATCATGAATGCAAATACCGATCCACTCCCGGTCGTCTCCGAAAGCGATGGCCTTCCAGCGGTTGGCGTGATTGGGACAATGGCTATCATTGCACTTGGAATTGCGGCATCATCTCGAGAAGACGAAGATGGGGCCGATGAGCAGTAATTGCAAACCGTATGTTCATATGCGGATTAGATTAGGTAAGGTTGGGCGAGTCGTATGGTTGGAGAAGCACACGTTTCAATGATACCAACAACACCCAAGAAGGTGTGGTCGGCGAATGTTAACGGTCATGCTGTTCAAGCCCTTGCTCCTTCAAACGCTATTTTGCTCGACGTTTTGCGTGATGAAGTAGGGATGCTCGGCGTTAAGCGCGGATGCGATCTTGGAACATGTGGCTGTTGTGCAGTCCTTGTCAATGGCGAACCTCGACTGTCGTGTCTTTGTCTTGCAGGTCAAGTTGAGGGAGATGATATTACAACCGTGGAAGGGCTTGCCGATGGCGCTCATCTAGCTCCGATTCAAACCTGTTTTGCAACCCACGGAGGTTCTCAATGTGGTTTCTGCACACCAGGCTTCCTTATGGCTGCTGAGGCTTTGCTCGATTCAAATCCAGAGCCTTCTCGTGAGGAAATATCTTGTGCGATTGAAGGAAATCTTTGCAGATGTACTGGTTATCAACAAATTATCGATTCAATTGAGGCTGCTGCCGAAATAAAGCGTGGAGATGCTCCTGCTCCAACGCCTTCCAGCGATCCTCATCCTAACCCTCATCCAGAAGGTCCAGAAGAACCGTCAATGCCACCCGGTCATGCGAGATGATTTCATGTCAGGCGGATATCGACAACAACCAGGCGCTTCACGCGGAACCACTCGAAAGGATGGAAAGCGTGTTGCAGGGAAACAAAAATTCCCTCCTCCTGGATCAGGTGGTTCACATCCAAACATGTCTCCACGAGATCTTGATTGGATTCCAGAATCGGTCGGGGGCAAGGAGCCACAACCTGCAGGATCTCACATTCATGACCGATATCGTACCGGCACCTCCGTTGGTAAACCGCGTGCTCTCGTTGATTCGCATGCTAAAGTTACGGGACAAGCATGGTATGGGGATGACGTTCGTCTTCCAAACGAAATCATTGGAAAGATTCTCCGCTCACCTCACCATTATGCGAAAATCAAATCGATTGATACGTCGAAGGTTGAAGCATTACCAGGAGTTTTAGCAGTTGCAACCGGCCAAGATGCCCCGAATACATTTGGCGTTCTACCTGTTACAAAAGACGAGCACGCAATGGCAGTTGAGAAAGTACGGCACGTTGGAGATTTGGTTGCATGCGTTGCAGCAATTGATGAAGCAACAGCGATGGAAGCGTTGAACCTGTTTGAAATCGAATGGGACGTCCTCGAACCAGTTTTTGATCCAAGAAAAGGATTGGAAGATCAGGACGAACCAATTCACTGGCGTGGCAAGTATCACGTGGGTAAAACAAACGTACAGAAGCGTGTCTTCCAAGAATTTGGAGACCGTTCTTTGGTTGAAGAACCATCAGCATCATCGCATGGAAAGTGGCGAATGGAGGGCGTCCATCACGGATTCACCGAACCTCATGCAGTTGTCGCACATTGGGATCCAAATGGACGTCTGCAGTTGTACACGCCTCAACAAGTACCTCACTATGCTCACCGTGCTCTATCGACAGTACTCGAAGTTCCAATGCATCAAATCAATGTCATACGAACCTTTGTTGGCGGGGGATTCGGTGGAAAATCCGACCCATTCCCTCACGAGATGTGTGCCGCAATTCTTGCTCGTAAGGCAGGACGCCCAGTTCGAATCAATTTCACCAGAGAAGAAGTCTACTGGATTAATCGTGGTCGCCACCCGAGCTATATCGAAGTCAAGATGACTGCTGATGAAGATGCACGAATTTCTGGTTTCGATATCGATGCACTGATCGATGGAGGAGGCTTTGCTTCCTTCGGGCACGTCACATCATACTACAACGGTGTTCTCGCAACGGCTCCATACGAACTTGGCTCCTTCCATTATACGGGTGCTCGAGTCTGGACCAACAAACCTGCGAGTGGTGCAATGCGTGGACACGGTGCCGTTAACACACGATGTGCTGTTGAAGTTGGACTTGACGAAATGGCTGAGCAACTTGAAGTCGACCCAATCGATTTGAGACTTGCAAACCTCCTACCACCTCATAGCCGAACAATTTCTGGTTTCCGAATCACATCGAATGGGATGAGAGAGGGTCTTGAGCGAGTTCGTGAAGGCTCGAATTGGGATCAGAAATTTAGACAAATGCCACTTGGAAAAGGAATAGGGATTGGCTGTGGTTTCTTTATTTCCGGGTCTGGGCTTCCAATCCATTGGGATCCAAACAGATTCCCTCACGCAACTGTTCACATGCAAATCGACATGGATGGTGGCGTAACAGTTCATACTGGAGCAGCAGATATTGGACAAGGTTCCACGACCGCCGTTGCTCAAGTTGTTTCGGAGGTCTTGGCGTTACCAATCGAGATGATTCACGTCCGATCTCATGAGAGTGATACAAGCCCTGTTGATTTGGGATCTTATTCCAGCAGAGTCACATTCATGAATGCAAATGCAGCGATACGAGCGGCGTTGGATATTCGGGAGAAGTTGCTTAATGCGGCATGGGAAATGCTTGGGTATCACCCAGATGTCTTGGTACTTAATGACCGAAGAATCTACTACAAACACGATCCTGCTGTAGGTGTTTCCTATCTCGAAGCACTGCACAAAGCGCAAGAAGACAAGGGTTCATTGATTGCAAGTGGAGCATACCGCTCGCCTCCTATGGGCGGGGTTCACAAAGGCGCAGCTGCAGGCCTAGCACCTGCTTATTCATTCTCTGCTTACGTTGCCGAAGTTGATGTAGATGTCGAAACGGGTCGTATTTCATGTACCGATGTATGGGCGGCTCACGATTGTGGCAAGGCTCTCAATCCTCTTGCAGTCGAAGGGCAAATCATTGGTTCTTGTCACATGGGATTAGGCCAAGTATTGTCCGAAAAGATGGTCTATGGGCGAACAGGGCACCTCCAAAATCCAAATCTTTTGGAGTACAAGATTCCTTCAGTTCACGAAATGCCTAACGTGACACCGATTATTGTTGAATCATCAGACCCAGAAGGGCCATTCGGAGCAAAAGAAGCGGGAGAAGGGCCACTTTTACCCATACTTCCTGCTGTTGTGAATGCAGTCTATGACGCAATAGGAGTTCGCATAAGAGAACTTCCGCTCACACCAGACGTTGTTTGGAAGGCGATTTCTGCTAAGACCAAATCAATGAATGGCATCGAGGCAACAGATTTGCCAGCGCCACGATTGAAACATAGCCCTCTTCAAGCGACATTGGTTGAACGTGGAAACGAACACAAAACTCGTGACAAAAAGCGACAAAGAAGCGAAGATACTTCGGCCTACGTCAATGGAGTTTTGTTTGGCTTCGATCCTGAACGACCTATGGAAGATCAAGTCGAAGGCTGGAAGACAGCGGTCGAACCAGTTCCTGAACAACTCGCAGAACTTGGATTGGCAGGGAAGGCTTGGCTCAAACAAGAGCAACGCCATATGGGAGGTGAGCAATGATGCTTATGCCACCGTTTGAACTTCATCACCCCACATCTGTAGAAGAAGCATGTGAGATGGCATCCTCATTTATGGAACTTGGAGAATCATTTGATTGGGTCGCTGGCGGAACCGATCTACTTCCTAATTACAAATGGCATATAAATGTCAAAAAGCATGTCATATCTCTTGCTAAAATCTCTGGTACAGATACCATTTCAATGACAGAAATCGGGGCGATGGCTCGCCTTGGAGCGATGACAGAATCAACAGACATCCATCCACTTATTGCTGAAGCAGCTGCCAAAGTGGCCTCATCATTAATCCGTAACAACGCGACACTCGGTGGGAACCTTTGTGTCGACACACGCTGTTTTTGGTTTAATCAAAGTGAAGATTGGCGTCGTTCAATCGATTGGTGCCACAAAGAGGATTGCGGGACTGGATCTGATTGTAGGGTTATTCCAAATCAGAATACCCTTTGTGTTGCCACATACCAAGGGGACCTTGCTCCATCGCTGATGGTTCTCGAAGGAGTTCTTCACCTCATTGGACCTCATGGTTCACGAGAAGTACCTGCTGAGGACTTTTTCCAACTTGATGGAATCACTCGAAATGTACTTCAAGAAGGCGAATTTGTACTGAAGGTAACCTTCCCAGAGAATGTGTCTTCACGAGTTGGCTCTTATCACAAACTACGTGTCCGTGAATCGTGGGATTTTCCCGAAGCAGGAGTTTCTGCAGCGTGGATTCCAGGAGATAACTCGACCCTTCGAGTCGCCTCTACAGCACTTGAATCAATACCTCGTCTTCATTCGGAGCAAGTGGCAGAATTGTCAGAAAAATTCTCACTAAATAACGTCACTGCTTTGTCAGAATCTGTAATGAAATCGATCAAGCCTGTGAACAATACTGCTCTCCCTCCAAGGTATAGGAAAGCAATGGTCAAGGTGTTAGCAAAACGTTCTCTAAATAAAATACTGGAGGCTACTGAATGAGAGGGAAATGCTTCATTGTCTTCTTGTCAATTTTGATATCTTGCGTCCCAAATTCTACGGCCCAATTCCCAGAAAACAATGAATGGGAATTTGGTTGGGAAACCGATGTAGAACCGAGTTATGTACTCATGCTCGATAGCGATAAATGGGAACTTGAAGACACGCTCTACTTCTTCGTTGAAAACCCTCGGATGAGCGATCTTTCGCTGACGATTTCCGTTGAATTTGACTCAGAAGATGAGTTGCTTGAGGCCACATATGATGAAGAGATTACAATCGCATCGGAAGAAAACAAAACATTCGATGTTGCCTTGCTTAGTTCGAATCCGGATGACGTACGTGGTTTTTCTCCGGAAACATCCTTCTCAATAAAAATCACAGCCACTGAAACAGCTGGCTCTGCTGAATTATCCACAAAAGATATCGAGGCCGATCTCAAAGTCCCTCGGGCACACAAACTCATCCCTGAGGCGACGACGCCAACATACGCTATCTCCGCAGGAACTTGGGTTGAAGCGACTCTTCATCTCAACAATATGGGCAATTCAGTTGATGCTGCAAAGGAAATAGAAGCTGATGTGCGAAGTTGCCCACTTCTTGACATAACAGGCCTTGATTCTGCGCTTAATGTTCAGGTGGAACCAACAGGTGTCAATGGGCAGGAAGCGGAATCCTTTACCTTCAGAATTGAACCATCTTCGGCACATCCTAGCCGTACGTGTGAAGTCACAATTTCAGTCACCTCTGAAGGTGATAATAACCAACGTAGTGTTGTATTTGACATTGAAATCACGGAAGAGGGTGGTTCAGACTCAGATTCGAATTCAGGAGCGGATTCAGGTTCCTCGAGTTCAGGCTCTACTGAAGAGGACTCCTCGGCGTTACCTTCGGTGAGTTTTATGACGACTTTTATTTTGGTCGGAATCGCTGCCCTCTCACGTTCTAAAAACGATTGAGTGGCCCGAAAATTGGTAGGAATTAGTCCAAATTTTATACCAAATTGGACTAAACGTCAAGGCAGAATCATTATGTGTGTAACGAGGTTCCGAAGAAAGGAACATACTACGCTTGTCGTAGAAATGAGGTATAATTATGGCAGAAGCAGAGAAATCAAAGCTCTCTGTCGAGAAGAAACTATTGACAGGTCTTGTCGTTTCTATTCTTCTCTCAACAACACTCATTGTTCTTGCGAGTTCCTCCAAAGAGACTGTTTTCTCACCTTACGTTAGAGACGCTGAAGGAGATTACCAGTACCAACAACTAACCAAAATGAGAGATTCTCTTGGAGATGGTGACGGGTATGAGATCTACAACACAATGTCAACTCCGATGTTGGTCAATGATTGGCAGGACCCTCACCGAACCATGCTCATCATCACTGCACCAGAGAAGCCATTTGATGCAGCAGAAGCAAGCGCAATCTATGATTTCGTAACCGAAAAGGGTGGAAAAGTCATCCTTGCAGCAAGTTCAACAAACGCACAACGCGTTGCAGAAGAGTTCGGGGTTCTCTACTTCGATGCACCTGTTTCAGATTCAAAATGGTACTATGAAGTAGCCAACTCTGTCGGTGAGAGAGAGCCTCCACAAGAAACCCGTCTTTGGTCAGTTGCCTCTGTGAGTGAAGACATCGACATGATGGATGAAGCGTCTCTACGTACCCCCTGCACTGAAGAATTGGTTGCAAATGCTCAAATTGAGAACTGCCGAATGCCAGTGCTTTTCCATTCCCCTACTGCTATCCAAGTACTTGACTTGGAAGACGACACCAGAGAAGTCAGCGTCCTTGCGTCTGCGAGTGACCAAGCATTCGTTGCTCGTTCTGGATTCGACATTAACAACGCCGCAAACCCAAAGACTGGTAAAACTGACCTCATTGTACGAATTGATTATCCTGGTGTTGAAGCCTATGATAAGAAATCAGACAAGGACATAGGCAAGGTTGACGTTACAGGAAGTATCGTATTTGTCTCAGACCACTCTGTTCTTGCGAACCATCTTTGGGACGAGGCTGATGCAGATCTTACTGGTAAGCAACAATGTGGTTCTGACCTGTACCAAGAAAACGGCCACACCTGCTGGGACACAGACCCAGATGGTCTTATCGCAGCACAAGGTGATACGAAGTGGAATGGTAATCAACTGTACTTCCGTGCTCTCATCCGAGACATGATGGAATTCGATAATGAGGAACTTTCCACCACAATCACTCGAAACCAAGATGAATTCAATATCGTCTTCGACGAAAGCCGTCACGTTTCAAGTGCCGTTACTCAACCATTCACAGAAGCAATCGGCGCTGTCGTTTTGCTCACAAGTGACACGTATCTCAAGTGGTTGATTATTCTCAACCTTTTCGCACTTCTTGCAATCGCTATCATGGTTGTTCCAGAAAAAGAGAATTGGAGACACGTTTTCGATTTAACACGATTCAGAGAACGTCCCACAAAGATAGACTCCGCTCTATATCAAGTCCGAGTACGAGAGGCTTTCCTCTCCAAAGTTCGGCAATTTAATGACCTCACGCGTGACGAATTCGTCCGCAAGACACCTGCTGAAATTATGCAGATGGTCCGTGAACCACGCCTTGTTGAACTTGTTAGTTCAGCAAGATCTTATTCCAACGAAGAACTAAGGGACATTATACCCTTGATCCGTCGTTGGGGAAACTGAAGAAAATATAGGAGGAAATTGACATGCAACCCCCCGCACCACCAGCAACCCCGCCCGCGCCAGCACCTGCAGCGCCAGCGGCACCAGCGCCACCAATGCCAGCAGCGCCAGCGGCTCCAGCC
>CEQM01112081.1_pt1 | contig 12168 bp, 11 predicted proteins | sample 531111 | NCBI WGS metagenome assembly CEQM01 (sample SAMEA2621278, study PRJEB7988) | marine metagenome | biome: marine biome (ENVO:00000447); feature: deep chlorophyll maximum layer (ENVO:xxxxxxxx); material: "saline water (ENVO:00002010), including plankton (ENVO:xxxxxxxx)" | depth 120 m
CCTATAAGTCTTGTTTTCACAGGAATTCTTTTCTTTAGGTGAATGGATTCAATAAAAAATGAAAGGCCTCGTTTTGACATCTTAATTTTAGTAGGGAAATAAGATGCTGAAGATTTTTCACCAAATGTATAAAAAGTAATATCATCCCTCATTTTTTTCCAGTAATTAAGATGTCTACCATCTGGAACAATAGCTGAGCCATTTTGTTTTATATTATTGATTAGTTCGGACTTTACCTTAAGTACTCCTTGAACAGAGTTTAGCCCGTCTAAATGTGAATGGCCTATATGAGTAATAATACCTATATTCGGCTTAATTATTTTAGAAAGAAGATCTATATCGCCCATCTTTGCTGCACCCATTTCAAAAATGGCAGTATTTTTTTGCGAATCTAATTCTAAAGCACAAAGCGGTAAACCAATTTCATTGTTATAGTTCTGGTAAGTGGCATAACTATTTTTTATGCAGGTATTTAAAATATTTTTTGTGGTTGTTTTTCCATTACTGCCTGTAACTCCAATAATGTTACCCTTGTATCTCTCCATTGCGATCTCAGCGGCCTTAATCAGAATATCTTCCGGGCTTTGCACTTTAATAATTTTTGATGACTGAGAGATAGAATTTGCTATTTTGCTTTTTTTTACAATTGCAAGAGATGCTCCTTTTTTAATTGCATCCTCCGCATAACGGCTCCCATCTTCATTTGAGCCATTGAGACCAAAAAAGACTGAATTCTTTTCTACCTTTCTTGAATCTATTTTAAAATTTCTAATTGGCAAACTTGATTTACCATCAAGCTTGAGTGAAGTTAAAAAATCCTTTGTATTGCTAATTAATTTCATTGCCCATAATTTTTAAAACGCAATCTTTATCATTGAATGGAACTTTTTTTCCTAATATATCCATATCTGTCTCATGGCCCTTACCCAATATTACCAATATATTTTTTTTATTTAAGTTTAGAAGTGCTGATCTTATAGCTTCTTGCCTATCCTCTATAATTTCTGTGCCTGAATGATTATTTCCCTGCATTGCATCTAATGCAATGGAAGAGAAAGATTCATAGCGATTATTATCTGATGTAAAAAATACTTTGCTCGCAAAATCTTGCACTGTTTTCATCATCTTAGGTCTCTTAGATTTATCTCTATCTCCGCCACATCCAAAAACTACAATTATTTCATTGTACGAATTAGCTAATTCGGACAAAATATTGCGGATAGATAGATTGTCATGAGCAAAATCAATCAAAATTTTTCCTTTTTTTAAACTTAATATTTCTCCTCTCCCCTGAGGCAACTTAATTGAGGTTTTGTCAAGATCATTTAAATCAGTTAAAGAGATGTGCTTTGAAATTAATGCAATAGCAGAAATATAGTTCTCAATATTAAATTTAAGAAATAATGAGGCATGAGTACTGAAATTTATCTTAGGAAAATCTAAATCAATCTTTGAAGACTCATGTGGCTTATAGTCAACGGAATACTTAAACATGGCTGACGAATTATTTTCACTTAAGAATACTGATGTTGAGAGTTGTTTTTTTTGAGCACTAGATAAAGAACCTAGCAAATCTCTAATTTTATCAAAAAAAATAATTGTAGGATTTTTGTTGTTTAGCTTTGTAATAGATAATTTTGCGTTAATGTAATTTTCATATGTTTTATGATAATCAAGATGATCAGATTGAATATTGAGTAATATAGTTTGAAAAAAGGGTAAGCTGCCTAACCTTTTTTGCTCTAACGAATGCGAAGAGATTTCAAGAAAAACATACGTTTTTTGTTTTGTGCTGCTAGCTTGTAAAATTTGTAATATCTCAAATATTCCAGGAGTTGTATTTCCTTTAGTTTGAATAAGATCATCATTTATGAAGGCTCCTAGAGTTCCAATATAAATTGAAGGTTTTTGAAGCTCCCTCATAATATTGTGTGCCATGAATGCTGTTGTTGTTTTCCCATTAGTTCCTGTCACACCATGAAAAATAAAATTATCCTCACTGAGCTCATGGAATCTAAAAAGGATTTCTAAGATATGATCTTCTAAATTATTTAAGCAATAAATTGGTATATCTATCTTTTCCTCTAAGCTCTGATCGCTAATGATGCATGATGCGCCTCTTCGAGTAGCTTCTTTTACAAATTCTTTTCCATGAGATGCTACTCCCTGTCTTGCAACAAATAAAGAATTTTTCTGGACATCTCTAGAGTCATCAGTGATAGATGAAATAAAACATTTATCAAATACATTTGTTTTGACGAAAGGTTTTATAAAAGCTAGTTTATTCATCTAGATAATTTAAGACATCATTAGAAATAGCTGCAAATAATGGGGCGGCTACACTACCACCAGAATAATTATTTAATCCCGGCTCATCAATGCTTACAAAAATCGTAAGTCTTTTTGACCCTAAGGGTGCGATTCCTGCAAAAGAAGCTATATATTTACTTTGATCATATCCACCCTTTGAACTAGTTTTGTGGGATGTGCCTGTTTTTCCTGCTACATCATAATTTGATATTTTTGCCAGTTTTCCTGTACCATCTGAAACAACTAATTTTAGTGACTCTAAGACATCATCAGCAGCATCTTTGCCTATTACTCGCTGCTTATATACTTCAGTATTATCAAGAAAAATTTTAAAGTCTTTGAGGTATCCCTCATTAGCAAAAACTGAATATGCTTGAGCTAATTGTAATGAGGAGGCAGTCATGCTGTAACCAAATCCAATACTTGCAATTTCATGATCAGAGATATTTTCCCTAGAATTGATAACTCCATAAGCAATACCAGGGAAAAATACATTGGGTGGTTTTGAAAGACCAAATCCTTTGTAGCCTGAAATCAATACATCTATTCCGACTTGCAAAGCTAGCTTTGAAGCCCCAACTTGGCTTGATTTTGCAATAATCTCACTTACAGTAAGATTATTATAATTTTTTGGATCAGATACAGTCCTGCCACTCAAATTTATAAATCCTGGGCTAGTATCTATTACCTGATTATTAGAGAGTATCCCCATATCAATACCCTTGGCTAAAACCAGTGGTTTTATAATTGAGCCTGGCTCAAATGCATCAACTAAGGCTCTATTTCTTTTTATCTGTCTTTTTGGGCTATTGGGATTATAGGAAGGGTAACTAGCGATTGCTAGAATTTCTCCAGAAATATTATCAAGGACTATCGCACTACCACCTTTTGCATTATTGGCCTCAACAAAGTTTGAAAGATGTTTGTAAGCATAAAACTGAATCCTGCTATCAATGGTTAACTTAGTATCAATACCTTGAATAACTTCTTGAGTCACTCGAGGTCTCCTGCTTGCATTCCTATAAATGGTCTCTCGACCTGATATACCGGATAATTCAGAATCCAAAATATTTTCAAGTCCCTCTAAACCAAATCCGTCTTTTCCAGCAAATCCGATCAGAGTAGATACCTGCTCACCTAATGGATAATACCTTTTTTGAAATGATTCAATCTCAATACCAGAGAGATTTAGACTTTTTACATTCTCATATTGAGAGAAATTGAGATTAGAAAAAATTAAAATCTTTTTATTGAGTTGCTTAATAGCAGAAAAATTTTTTTTTAAAAAAAGAATGTTTGTTAATTTATTAAAATCCTCCTCAGAAAAATGTTTCAAAGCATATAAGTCATATTGATTAATTGATACGGCAAGAGGAAAATTATTTCTATCCAATATGCTCCCGCGAGAAGCAGGTATTGATCTAGAAATCTCGAGCATACTCTTTCCTTTAGATGTCAAGAAATCTCCTTTAATGTATTGAAGGCTTGCTATTCTAAATACTAGAATAACTAGGCTAATTCCTAAAAAAATATATATTAAATATGCTCGCCAACTATGACCAAAATTATTTTTCATAATTTAAGTCGGTTACTTCAGTAATCTCAACCATTTTTAATATTTCTTTTGCATGACGTTCAACCTTGGCTGGTGAACTCAGGTGATAGTATTCAGTTTGCAAATTAAAATTTATTTCCTTTAATTTATTATTTGCAACTTGGAGATAAGCATTATTTTCATACTCTTGACTAAATTGCCATCTAATTTTAATAGTCTCAAGACATAGGCAAAGCAGAAAAAAAATATTTATAAATAAAATATATATTAAGAAATTTTTTTTCATAACTTCGAAAAAACTCTCATTACTGCACTCCTAGAACGAGGATTTATTTTTATTTCATTTGTGGTGGGTTTTATTTTCTTCTTGATGCACCTATACGTTTCTTTTACTGAGTTATTAATTGGTATATCTTTTGGAAGCTCTTCAATTTCTGGTTTAAAGAAATTCTTTACAATTCTGTCCTCTAGAGAATGAAATGAAATAATTACTATAACCCCACCAACTTTAAGAACATTATTTAACTTTGAGAGCGCTATTTTTAAATGATGTAGTTCATTATTCACATGGATTCTTATAGCTTGAAATGACTTAGTTGCTGGATGAGCTTTACCAGTTCTTTTGAGAACTGTTTCGATTACTTTTGTAAGTTCAAGTGTAGTTTCTAATGGTCTAAGATTTCTAAACTTAACTATAGCTTTTGCAATTTTTCTTGATGCTTTTTCATCGCCATATTCATACAAAATATTGCTTATCTCTTTTTCAGGCGAACTATTTAGCCACTCGGCTGCACTAAAACCTGAAGATGTATCCATTCTCATATCTAAAGGTCCATCACTTTGAAAGCTAAAACCTCTAATTGGGTTATCTAAATGAGTTGAGCAAGTACCAAGATCTAACAATATCCCATTAAATTTCTTCTGAGGAAACAATTTATCAATTTCAGAATAATTTGCATGATAGATACTAAAACGTGAATCTACTATATTATCTTTCCCGTATAAGACTGCTTCTAAATCTCTATCAACGGCAAGAAGTGATCCTTGAGGAGATATTCTGTTTAAGATTTCCTGAGAATGACTGCCTCGTCCAAAAGTTAGATCTAGATAGGTTCCGGATAAATCATGAAGCAAAAAATCTAATGATTCTTCCAGTAGAACTGGAACATGAAGCATATTTTTTAGTCTACTTGCTTTCTCATGAAGGTTGGCACATCAAGGAAATCTATATCCTCTGCAGACGATGTGCCACCTGACTCAACTGTTTGGTCTTTTTTAGGTGCATCAAGTCCAACTGGATTAAGTTGAACTGTAGCTCTTCTTGAATTATCAACAGCTAAAGTTGCTGTCTTTTGATTAACGCCTGTTGCCACAACCGTAACAAGCAATTCCTCTTCATCCATGGAATCTTCCATTACAGTTCCATAAATAATAGTTGCATCATCAGCAGTGAAATCTCTAATTACTGAATCAACTTCATCAAAATCTGCCATTGTTGGAGATTTAGCAGTAATGTTTACCAAGATGCCTCGTGCGTCTTTTAATTCGATATCTTCAAGTAACTCTGAGCTTACAGCCTGACTGGCCGCATCAATACCCCTTTCATCAGCGCTAGATTGTCCTGTGCCCATCATAGCAATGCCCTTTTCTGACATAACTGTTTTTACATCCGCAAAGTCAACATTAATATATCCTGGCTTCATGATAATGTCAGAAATACCTTGAACCGCTCCTTTTAAAATATCATCTGCTTTAGCAAATGCCTCTTCCATTGACGTTTTTTTACCAAGAATATCCATCAATTTTTGATTCGGTATAGTAATCAAGCTATCGACTTCTTCAACTAGCTCTGCTATTCCTTGCTCCGCTGCGGCTTTTCTTTTATGTCCTTCAAAATTAAATGGTTTAGTTACAACTGCTACTGTTAAAGCTCCAAGCTCCTTAGCAATTTCTGCAATTACTGGGGCAGCACCGGTCCCAGTCCCGCCTCCCATGCCTGCAGTTATAAAGATCATGTCCGCTCCTGATAATAACTCTTCGATTGCAGACCTATCTCTTTCAGCCGCAGCTCTTCCTACTTGAGGATCTGCTCCAGCTCCTAAACCCCTAGTAACATTGTCACCAAGCTTTAAGATAGTCGACCCTATTGCCCTATCTAATGCTTGAGAATCAGTATTTGCACAAATAAAATCTGCTCCCTGAATTTTATGATTTATCATATGAATAACTGCATTTCCACCTGCACCACCTACACCAATAACTTTGATATTAGCTAGTCCAGCATTTTCTTCAATTATTTCCCAATTCATTTTCTACCCCTTTAAAAAGATATTGTTTTTAAACTCTCTGGCAATACAACCTCAAGAATTTCGGTTGATAAAGCGCCCCCTGTTTGCCTCATTTCCCAGTTTTTATCATTCCAGACTTCAAATTTATTTCCCATGCCAATAAAAGATACTTTTTCTGTTTTTTTGATTTCTGCATATTCTCGAAGCTCTAAAGGCAATAGTATTAACATTCTGCCTCCTGGATCAAATGAACTCACGCTAGCATTTCCTAGAATTGTCCATTGTAAATTTCTTACAATTGGATCAAGGCCCTGTAATGATTGAAGTTCAGTAGATATGCTATTCCAAATTGAACCTGGATAGATTTTTAATGCTGGATATTGAGGATCTCTTGTTACAACAATGCTCTCTTCATTTTGAGAAAGAAGTTGATCTCGATATTTAGCTGGAATAGCCAATCTTCCCTTTGCATCTATCGAAATTGTTGTAAAACCAAACATAATATATGTAAAAAATTAATAACTACACACTTTATACTACATTTAGCACACTTTTACACACTTTTTTTTCAAAAAGATGAAGTGAGTTGATCTATAAGCCGGATTCTGTATTAAATGACCATCTATCTAGGCAATATGTCGCCATATTACTCAAGCAACCTACCCGAATCCTAGACGAGTAGCCTAAACGGATTCCTATTTGGTTTTGCTTCAAAGTGGGGTTTACACTGCCGTATTTGTTACCAAATACGCGGTAGGCTCTTACCCTGCCATTTCACCCTTACCAATTTCTTGGCGGTATAGTTTCTGTTGCACTTGCCGTGAGCTCACGCTCCCCAGGAATTACCTGGCACTCTACTCTATGAAGTCCGGACTTTCCTCTAACAAATTGCTAGCAGTCATCCGATCAACTCGAATGCATTTTAATACCTTTTGCATCTATTTTGAAATATCTAAGAGAAATTTATAAACTTCTTGCTTGGAAAAAGAAGTAATTTTAGCTATAAGCTTTGATGCATCTGTTGGGGACAAATAATCAAGAAATGGACGACAAAAATTTTCATCTAAATTGGAAAATGTTCCGAGATAGCTGGGATAAACGAGAATTACAAACTCTCCCAATAAAATTATTTGATTATTTCGAATAAGAGTTAAAATTTCTTCAATAGTTCCTCTATAAATTGACTCGTATTCCTTGGTCATCTCGCGGCAAATTGCTAACTGTGTATCTGGGCTAAGGACCTCAGAAAAGATTGAAATAGTTTTGCTTAACCTCTTTGCAGATTCAAAAAAAATATTTGTTACATCACAATTTTGTAGCTTTTTCGCAATTTTTCTTTTTGCCTCATGTTGTTTTGGCAAAAATCCATTAAAAGAAAATTTATCTGATGGCAGGCCTGAGAGAATTAAAGCATTTATGACTGCAGATGGCCCTGGAAGGACTGTAAAAAAAATGCCCTCCTTGATACACCTTTGAATCAATGGATAGCCTGGATCACATATAAGCGGCGCCCCAGCATCAGATAAAAGTGCTATGGTTTCTCCACTTTTAATAAGTTGAATTATTTCATCGCTAGCTTCATTCTCGTTATGTTCATGAAATGGTTTAGTTTTCTTTTGAATATCAAAATGTTGCAAAAGTTTTGCTGCAACTCTGGTATCTTCTACAAAAACCTTATCTACTTTCTTTAAAGTATTAATTGACCTCAATGAGAAATCATTTAAATTACCAATTGGGGTGCAAATTATATAAAGCATGAAATTAAGTTAATGAATTTTAAAAGAAATAAATATTTAAGGCATCTTATAGCATTAATTATCTTAGCATCTTGCTCAACAACATCTAAAAATTTAAATCTTAATTCAATTGAATTTCTTGAAGAAGAAAACCCAAAAGAGCTCCTAGAGATCTATGATTATCAAAGCTACTTTAATAATGATCTAGAAACAATACAAGCAGCAATTGATGGACAAAATCTAAATCAAGAAGAATTAATTAATGCAAAAATATTAAAAAGGAATTATCAAAAAATTCTAACAAAGAAAAAATATTCTCTTGGACTAAAGCCTAATCATCAATATTCTAAAGAGTTGATAGAGTTAATTTATAAACTCAACCTTCCTGTACACATATATTGGGATGAGAAAAAGCAAATTTTCCTCCCCGAAAATTTACTTTCTCAGAAAATTAATGGGTTCTGTTCAAGTATTTATGATGATGCAATTACATCAATAAATCAGGAAATAAACAGAAACTCTGATTCAATATTAATTATTTATTCTGAAGAATATAAATCCTTTATTGAAAAGCTAGAACCAAAAAATAAAGACTTTATAAAAATAAAATATATTTCAAATAATTCTCAAGCATTCTCTGCTGAGATTTTGGGAATTAATATAAGTAACCAACGATTCAGAAAAATTTCTAACCTTAATCCAAATCAAAGCTTAAATTTTAGTCCTCGATCTAGATCTGATTTTCAGCAAATCATAATTCTTTTAAATCCTCAAGAATACAAATCAATGATTCCAGCTCTAAGATATCATGCAGGAAATAGTTTTAAATATTTAAATTTTATTTCATCATTGGAAGAAATAAACACTCCCCTCCAACTTCTAGACTATGAAGATTCATTGACTCCTTTGTCTATTTATCTAACATCAAAAATTAAAAAAGATGCATCATTATCTCTTGAAAGATTCTTAGAGCTAGGAGCTTTACATGAATGGTTGTTAGTGCAAATACTAAAACAAGCCGAGGTTCCATCAGCAAAAATAAATGGAGTTACTGGTAGTATCATTTATCAATATAATTCATGCACCAAAAGAAAGATTCCTTTGCAGAGAATTAAAGCAAATTTAATTTCGTCTTAATCCCTCAGATCTTTCTCTATCAAAGAAAGGCTGTCCTGAAAGCTAGCTCTGGCAAATATCTTTGCTTGATAATCCAACAAAGGTTTAAGATGCCTGTTTAAAGGGAGATTGATTCCAAGAGAAGGAAGTCTCCACAAAATTGGAGCTAGATAACAATCAATTAGAGAAAAATCTTCACTCATAAAAAAATCAAATTCTTTGAAGGTTGGAGCAACTGTACTAATTTCATTTAACAACTCTTCTCTTACAATCAATGATTCTTTCTCAGAAAGCTCTTGAGTAATTAAGGTATCCACTAATGGGCACCATTCTTTGTTTATCCTCAGCATAAGCGTTCTGCTATTCGCTCTTGATACAGGATAGACTGGAAGAAGAGGAGGATGAGGAAAACGCTCATCTAGATACTCCAGCATTACTCCCGTATCATACAAACCGAGATCTCTATCAGCTAAAATAGGCAAAGTATGATATGGATTCAGTGCTAATACCTCCTCTGGAGCCTCATCATTTGAGGTTTCTCTGATTTCACAAGCAATATCTTTTTCAGCAAGAACAATTCTTACTCTGTGGCTGTAGTGGTCGTCTTTGTCAGAATATAAAATCATGCTTCCTCTTTGTTTATAGTTAAATTCTAGTGATAATCTTTTTGATATTCTCTAAAAAGAAGATATGCGAATGCTGTAAATACTACAAAAAATAATATTACATACCAACCCATTCTCTCTCTGTCAGATCTACTTGGCTCACCAACATATGTCATAAAATTTACAAGATTGTATATAACCTCATCAAACTCTTGAACAGATAAAGTGCCTGATCCCTGAATAGTTTTAAGATAACCACACTTTTCTTCAGTGATATCATTACCCATTTCATCCCTTCTCACTCCGCCATTGCTAGCTATTATTGGTATATCCTTGCAAGATAAAATTTGCTGACCTTGCATTGAGACTAAAACATTGGGCATTGCTGCACCAGGATATACCATATTATTTACCCCATAAGGCTTTGAAGAATCTTCATAAAAAGTTCTTAAATATGTGTAAACCCAATCTGATCCATGCAATCTTGTAACAAGTGTTAGATCTGGAGGAGCTATACCAAACCAAGTTTCTGAAACATCAGACTTCATTGATCCAGTCATTCTATCTCCAAGCTTTACATTTGCACCAAAAACTAAATTATCATTGAAAATATCCTCGGGAATATCTAGGTCTTTTGCAATTCTTCCCCATCGAGAATATTTCAATGAATGGCAACCATAACAATGATTGATATAAGTCAGGGCACCTAGTTGCAGTGACTCCATATTGTTAAGCTCAGGTTTGAAGGAATCGCATTCTCCATAATCACCGCATGGCGCATCGCCTGCAGCAAAAGCTTCTTGATAACCAATGAACAATAAAGCCACTAATAAGAATTTCTTCATAATCTTTCTGGTACCGGCTTAGTTTTTTCGATAGAAGTATAAATTGGCATTAGGAGGAAAAATGCGAAATAAAGTATGGTCCCAATGATACTAAGTGTTGTTCTTAGAGCTGTTACAGGAACAGTACCCAACCATGCCAGCATAAGCCAACTAATAATAAATATAGTCATTGCAATCTTGCTAAGTATTCCCTTGTACCTAATAGAAGCTGCTTTACTTCTATCAAGCCATGGTACAACGAAAAGTATAGCTATAGCAGCGCCCATAACTACAAGACCACCAAGCTTATCAGGCACCGCTCTTAACATTGCATAGTATGGTGAGTAATACCATACTGGGGCGATGTGCTCAGGAGTGCTTAATGGGTTAGCTTCCTCAAAGTTAGCTAACTCTAACATGTAGCCGCCACCCTCAGGAAAAAAGAACATGATAATTGAAAAAACAATGCCGAATATTCCAATGGCTACCAATGCATTTAAAACTTTATATGGAAAAAATGGGACGCTGTCCAATGGAACACCATCCGCATCTAGATGCTTTTCAATATCCACGCCCTCTGGATTCCCTGCACCAACTTCATGCAATGCAACCAAATGCATAAATACCAGCGCAATTAATATTAAGGGTAGAGCTACCACATGTAATGCAAAAAACCTTGAAATGGTTGCGCCAGAAATATAGTAATCGCCTCTAACCCAAATTTCCAATGACTCACCAATGTAGGGAATGGCCCCAAATAGAGAAATGATAACTTGGGCACCCCAGTAAGACATTTGACCATAAGGCAAAACATATCCTAAGAAACCCTCAGCCATCATTACAAGGTAAATGGTCATACCAAAAACCCAGACCAATTCTCTTGGTTTATGATAAGAGCCATATAACAACCCTCGAAACATATGAAGATACACAACAGCAAAGAACATTGAAGCGCCAGTGGTATGCATATATCGAATAATCCAGCCATATTCAATATCTCTCATAATATATTCAATTGAAGCAAAAGCGCCTTCTTCAGTATTCTCATACCCAAACATTAACCAAATACCTGAAACAATTTGAATAATTAAAACTACTGATGCCAAAGCACCAAACATATACCAGAAATTTACTTTCTTGGGGACGGGGTGTTTTGATAAATGGCGCTCATAAGTATTTACAATAGGTAAACGAGCGTTAATCCAATTAAAAAATCCTGATGATTTTTGAGTCATTATGCAGTGCCTCTTTCTTCCCCTATTGTTAATATACTTCCATCAAAATAATGTGGAGGAACCTTTAAATTAGTTGGAGCAGGAACTCCTTTGAAAACTCTCCCAACAATATCAAACATTGATCCGTGGCAAGGACAGAAAAATCCTCCAGCCCAAGACTCATCCCAAGGCTGGGATTCCATTTCGGGATAATATTTTGGAGCACACCCCAAATGGGTACAAACTCCTGCAATTACAGTATATTCGTTTGAGGTTGACCTTGTTGGATTAACATCTCTATATGGTTCATCAATCTTTAACGAACTTGGATCATCTAGCTTGGATTCAACTTTTGAAAGACCTGCTAATGCTTCTTTGCTATGACGGATAACAAAAACTGGTTGCTTTCTCCATGAAACCTGAATTTTTTGTCCAACCTGCATTTTTGAAACATCAACCTTTACTGGGCCACCAACTGCTTTAGCTTTTGCACTTGGATTCCAGGAAGCAATAAATGGAA
>CEQM01038525.1_pt1 | contig 12145 bp, 12 predicted proteins | sample 531111 | NCBI WGS metagenome assembly CEQM01 (sample SAMEA2621278, study PRJEB7988) | marine metagenome | biome: marine biome (ENVO:00000447); feature: deep chlorophyll maximum layer (ENVO:xxxxxxxx); material: "saline water (ENVO:00002010), including plankton (ENVO:xxxxxxxx)" | depth 120 m
AGCAGCCTCTCGTATAACTGGGTCTTCGATGAAATCCATGATTTCAGGCCAGGCAGATATATCATCAATATGAGAATCAATGTCTACTATGAACACATCATCAAAATCTCTGGCATCGGCTTGCTGTCGCGCATGAGAGAGTATTTCCCGACTGTCAGTCCGCGCATCAATTATGTCTAATGACTTTTTTTTCTGACCACTTCCGTCCATATCAATGTCTTTCTATATTATTCTAGCTTGCAGTCGAACTTGGATTCCGTCGACCCGTCCACATAGCAAGATCAAACATATTTAACCCAGCAGCTTGCATTAGTTCATTAATAGCAACCGCCACCTCAGTTGCGTTTGCCATTTCACCTTCAGGAACTGCAGAAATACTTCTGTTCTCATTGTCAATTTTAGATGAGAATAATCTAACGCTTGCTAGTAAAAGTTTTTGTACAGCTTCATCTGATACATGAGCATCATCACCATTGATAATTATTTCTTTAACTGCTGGAAGAAGTTGCTCAGCATTAGATTCAACTATTTTTATTAGCTCACTACTATTCGATCTCGACATAGACCCCGCCATTCCGCACCACAACATCAAAACCATTTAATTTAGCTTGGGAATCACCTGGATGAACACCTGTTCGGATGTTGAACTCAAAACCATGCCAAGGACATATTATATGCACATCTTCATCGACATATAAAAAACCATGGCTTTTCTTGTTTTCATCGAGATTTTCTATAACTCTATTCATAATTCGACCCTGACAAATTGGACCACCACTATGAGGACAATTATTTTCCCAAGCAAAAAAATCATCGCCTAAACGAAATATACCAATCTCTAAGGTACCATCAACAATGACTTTCCTATCTCGGTCCTCAATTTCATCTGTGTTGGCTACAAAAATTTCTCGCAATTAATTGCTCCTTAATACTTGTATTAATATAATTTTACTATGGTATGATTCCATAGTCCATTGGTACTAAATATCTCAATAACTGCTATAATGTAACTTCCTGCGAACTAATCGAGAAATAAACCTTAGTAATAGAAATCATTTTGGTTTAACTTTATTATTCGAACTATAACCCTAGTATATTTAAATGTGAAATATGCATATAAATAGTGTCATCACTAAAATATTTTAAAAGGAATTTAATACTATGACGCCTAAAGAAATTGTTATGAGTGGATACCAATCATTTTCAGAAGGAAATATGGATTCTCTTAGCAAGATTTTCCATGAGGATGCTATAATAAGAGTTAATGGAAACCATAAATACTCAAGAGATTATAAGGGTTTTAGTGACTGGTGTGATAATTTTCTTGTTCATCTTCCTATTAATTACCCTAATTTTGATTTGGATATTCTAAATGTTGTATCAGAAGGTAAACATGTTCACGTTAGAGTTCGTTATAAAGCGGATAACTTAGATACAGAAGCAGTACATATGTTTGTTGTTGAAAATGAATTACAAGTCGAATTCATTATATTTGATGATTCCCAAATGATAGCTGAAGCCCTTAGTGGATAATAATATAGTACGTAAAAAATAAATTAATGTCGGTAAATACAACTAATCACAATAGTGGGAATATTAAAAATATCTCCTTCGCCCTATAACAAGATCATTAGTGGTATACGACCTTAAACTCTTAGCACTATCAACTCTAGGTGGAGTTGTCTGTTTCTAAGATGACTTTGTGAGGAAGGTACCGCCCACTATGTTAAAGCTATCATTTTTGTTTAATGCTTTTATTTAATAAATATTTTTAACTGACTGTTTTTATTGTAATATATAAGATGTAAAAGTTATTTTTGACTGGCTCTCCAGTGAATAGGCTTTTCGCCTAGTACACTAGTACGCCAAATTAAACGACGGTATTTATTAGCATCGTAGTCAGTCGCAGTATGTAACAACCCTCTATTATCCCAAATCAAAAGATCACCAACATACCACTTATGAGTATAAGAAAAGTTATTGATTGTAAAATCATACAACTCTTCAATTAAATTCATAATTTTATTACTTTCATCACCCTGCATTCCTCTAATACCAATACAATCTCCAATATTTAGATACATTCCCTCACGTCCTGTGTGAGGATGAATACGAACAGTTGGCTGCAGAACATTAGGCGTTAGTTCTTTTTGAGTTTTTGTTAGTGGCTCAACTCCTGACCGCTTACCATACAAATGGCTATAACTATGAATTGTCTCAATGCCTCGCAATTTATTTTTAACATTTTCTTCGAGTGTATCCCATGCACTGTAAAGACTCGCATAAAGTGTATCTCCCCCCTCCTTTGGCACCTCTAATCCATAAAGAATTGTATAGGAGGGAGGCCTTGTCATATAGGTTAGATCAGTATGCCAGCCAAAACCTTCCCTTTTATTACCAAGAGGCCGGCCATTCTCTACAATATTAGATAAAACATATATATTAGGATTTTCTTCAAGAGAAAATTGCTGCAAAACGTGAGGTAATAAATTACCAAATTCCTTAGTAAACTTTACTAGATCATCAGCAGTTAGAGATTGATTTCTAAAACATAAAACCTGATATTTATGAAGTGCCTGTCTAACTGCGTCTATTTTTATAGATAGACCAATTTCTCTGACATCCAATCCTGAGATTTCGCCACCGAAATATCTATTTAGTTTTTTAATGCCTAATGCATCATTAGTTTCATAAGTCATCGACTATTCAAATAAGTTAACATATGTCTATATAAGCATCTATTCTCGTTTTATTCTTTTATATAAATTATTCCATGACCTAAATGTTGTTGCCATACTATAATAACTATCAATTTACCTTGGCTATATCTTCAATAATTATTTGTATTTCGTTTCTTCCTTGCCAGGCATTTTCTCGAATTTTCCCAGTTATATGAAGAGGAAGTCCATGTGTATTTAATAATGCATCACCAATAGGTTCTCCTAAGGCTCTGAAAGCTATCGCTTTAAAACTTTTTTTGCTGCTATCAGTCAGTATACACCTAATGTGACTCCCACCAACAATATCAGCTTTAATAATACGAATAGATTCAAAAATAAATCTTGGTTCAGGATTTCCTGACCCAAAAGGTGCTACCATCTGTATAGCAGTTGCAAGCTCCTGGTTAGCTCCATTAAGGGTTATGATTGAATCTGCATATAGCGAAGGTTTCGGATTTACCTGCTCCATTAATAGACCAATTTTTTCTATTAGAAATTTCTTAAAACTGGGTAAGTTATCTTTATGCAGTGTAAGTCCAGCAGCCATTTTATGCCCGCCGCCGGATTCAATTATACCATTTTGTCTAGCGGAAATAATCACGCTACCTAAATCAATTCCATCTATAGAACGTCCAGACCCTTTACCTGTTAACCCCTCGAAACCTATTAATATACAAGGTCTTGCGTATTTTTCTTTAATACGACTTGCGACAATTCCAATTACACCAGCATGCCATCGGTCACTTGAAACAATAATAATAGGATTATCAATCTCCTCTTCTGCTAAATTAAGGGCTTCATCTAACACTCTTTGTTCTATCTGTTGTCTTTCAGAATTATAATTATCAAGTCGTAGAGCTATACCCTCGGCCTCATTTTGGTCCTCAGTAGTTAATAGAAGTGCTCCAAGCCATGATTCTCCAACTCTTCCTCCAGCATTTATTCTCGGACCTAATACAAAACCCGCATGATACGCACTAGGTCTCTGATCAATTTTAGATATGTCTGCTAGCGCTTTAAGACCAGTGTTTTTACGCTGACTTAATATACTCAGCCCCTGTTTTACAAATGCTCTATTCAAACCACTAAGATTTACAACATCACAAACAGTCCCTAGGGCTACTAAATCTAGCAATCCTAATAAGTTAGGCTCATTAATTGAATTATTGTGATACCATCGAGAGTCTCTTAGGCGACGGTTAAGAGCGACCATTACAAGAAAGCTAACGCCAACTGCTGCTAGAGTACCTAATTCACTTTTATCATCTAAACGGTTTGGATTTACTATGGCTAGCGCTTTAGGGAGCCCAGGTTCTGCTACATGATGATCTAATACAATAACGTCTAATTCAGACTGCGCCGCCTTTTCTAATACATCAAATGACGTAATTCCACAGTCAACGGTAATAACTAGATCTATGTTATCTTCCTTAAATCTCTTGAATGCAGGCCAGTTTGGACCATAGCCTTCACTTATGCGATCAGGTATATAAACTCTTAGATTTATGCCTATTTCAGAAAAAAACCTGCATATTAAGGCAGAGGAAGTAGCTCCATCTACATCATAATCTCCGAATACAGCAATTGATTCAGAATTAAGTATAGCATTTGAAATTCTATTAACTGCCTTTTCCATATCTATAAGACAGTTAGGATCGGGTAAGCATTCTCTTAAGGTTGGATTAAGGAATTGTTTTGCACTTTCTATATTAACGCCTCTATTGGCTAATACTCTTCCTACGATTTCTGGCAATGAAAATCGCTGAGATAGCATCAAAGCCATACGCTCATCAACATCTCTTACAATCCATTTCTTACCCGTTATAGATGAGTTTACACCTATTGCTGAAGTTTCTTTTTCCTTATGTTTGGGGCCTTTTACTATTGCCATGTATAATAGTTAATCATTAGCATCTAATTTACGATCAAAATCATGTCGTGTAGTTATTTCTCGAACAGTACCAGTCATAGAGCGCATAACAATAGATTGTGTAACTGCACTTTCAGAAGATTTGTGAACGCCGTGTAAAAGACCCCCATCAGTAACACCGGTCGCCGAAAATATTACATCCCCTGAAGCTAAGTCATTTATATCGTATACACGATCAAAATTTTCTATTCCCATTTTCGAAGCTCTATTTTTTTCATCGTCATTACGAAATATCAATTTGCCTTGCATTTGCCCTCCAATACATTGTAAGGCGGCGGCGGCTAAAACCCCTTCGGGCGCACCTCCACTACCTAAATACATATCAACCCTGCTGTGGGGCTGGGAGGTTTCAATAATTCCGTATATATCACCATCAGATATCTGCTGTATTCTAGCTCCTGTTTTCCTTATTGCTGAAATTAATTCTACATGCCTAGGTCTATCCAGAACACAAACCAAAAGATCACTTACCTTAACTCCTTTAGCATTGGCCAAGTTATGCAAGTTTTCTGAAGGATCTGCATTAATATCTATTAAATTTTCAGGCAATCCACCGCCCACAGCTATTTTTTCCATATAAACATCAGGAGCATTTAAAAAACCTCCATGTGGGGCAAGGGCAAGAGTTGCCATAGCATTAGCACTCGCTTTAGCTGTTAGTGTCGTTCCTTCAAGGGGATCCAATGCTATATCAATTTTTGGTCCACCAGCACCTACTTTTTCTCCAATAAATAACATTGGTGCCTCATCTCTTTCACCTTCACCAATAACTACAGTACCATCTATATTAAGTTTATTTAGTGCAGTTCGCATGGCTTCAACTGCAGCAGCATCAGCAGACATTTCATCTCCACGGCCAGTCCAGTTCCATGCTGCCATAGCTGCGGCTTCAGTTACACGAACTGCTTCAATTGCCATGTTCCGGTCCATGACAGTTGTCTCTTCATTAGCCATCGCCGATTTTACTCCTTGTCCGTTGTGATTCCTAAATTAATAATACATACAAAATAGGATATTTAGTCTTACGATAATGTCTCAATCCTAATCATTGTAGGTTGTTCAATTACAGTATTTAATGTTGATATCTTCGATAAAGATCTCTGAATCTCAGATTCTTTACAATCATGCAAATTCAGTATAACTGGAACAGCTTCAGTTGTTGATCTTGAACGTTGTATCATAGATTCAATAGATACGTTCTCATCTCTAAAAGCGGCTGTTATATCGGCTATAACCCCAGGTCTATCAGCTACCATCAATCTAACATAATAAGGGCCTATATGTTCTCCTATTTCTATTTCAGAAGTACTTATTAGTGAGTTTAAAGTTACTCCTAATGTAGGAGCTTGTCGTTTATGTGAAATATCAATTAAATCGGCAACGACCGCAGAAGCTGTTGGCCCTGCGCCAGCTCCAAGCCCTTGAAACATTGTATTTCCAACGAAATCGCCAATAACGACGACTGCATTATACGCTCCGTCCACATGTGCGATAGGAAAACTCTGATCTACCATACAAGGATAAACACGTTGTTCTATTCCCGCTCCAATACGTTGAGCACTTCCTAATAATTTAATTCTAAAACCTAACTCTTCAGCATAATCAATATCTAGTAAAGATATTCTCCTAATGCCTTCTGTATAAACAGCTGAAAAATTTATTTTTGTGCCAAATGCAAGGCTTGATAATAAAGCAAGCTTTTGAGAAGTATCTATTCCGTCGACATCCATACTTGGTTCTGCCTCAGCATAACCGAGTTTTTGAGCTTCAAGTAAGACATCATCAAAAGCTCTCCTTTGCAACCGCATTTCCGTTAATATGTAGTTACATGTGCCATTAAGTATCCCGTATATTCGATTAATATTATTTCCCGCTAATCCCTCACGTATGGCTTTAACTATCGGTATACCTCCAGCCACAGCTGCCTCATAGTTAAGAATCAGGTTATTACTATCTGCTAGGGAGACTAGTGACTCACCATTCACAGCCAATAAGGCTTTATTCGCTGTAACAACGTGTTTACCACTTTTTAATGCCTCTTCACACACCTCTTTAGCAATTCCGTCTTCACCACCAATTAATTCTACTAAAACATCTGAATCATTATCTCTAGCCATGACTACAGGGTCATCAAACCAATTCATACCGGACGTTGAAAAACCTCTATCCTTACTCTTATCTCTCGCTGATATAGAAGTAATCTTTAATGTTCTACCAGTACGTTTACCTAATAGATCAGCATTTTGCTGTATTAATTGTGCGGTACCAGAGCCCACATTGCCAAGACCGGCTATAGCTATACGTAAAGGATCTGACACGATACTTTCCTTTTATTTAACTTTAATATTGTTTTTGTTCTCTTTTAATGATGATTCTATTATGGAGTCGCTACTATTGAATAAGTTTTTTATACTTCTCACAGCCTGTCGTATTCGTTGTTCATTTTCAACCACTGCAATTCTCACAAATCCCTCTCCATATTCTCCAAATCCTAGTCCTGGAGAAACTGCAACACAGGCATGCTTTAGTAATAGTTTAGAAAACTCAAGGCTACCAAGTTTAGTAAATGGCTCAGGGATAGGAGCCCATGCATACATAGAAGCACTTGGCTCAGGTATTTCCCATCCTGCTCGAGCAAGTCCTCCAATCAGAACATCACGTCTTGCTTTATATATATTTCTAGTTTCTATAACACAGTCTTGCGGCCCATTTAATGCCGTTGCGGCCGCTACTTGTATAGGTGTAAATGCTCCGTAATCTAAATAACTCTTAACTCTAGCTAGAGCGCTTATTAGTTGCTCGTTACCTGCTGCAAAACCTATACGCCACCCTGGCATAGAATAAGTTTTACTGGTGGATGTAAACTCAACCGCAATTTCACGTGCTCTCGGTATTTGCAAAATAGATGGAGGTGGATTTTCATCATCAAAGTAAATTTCTGCATAAGCTAAATCAGATAAAATATAAATATTATGGCGCAAACAAAATTCAACCACCTCTGCATAGAATCCTATATCAGCAACATAAGCAGTGGGGTTAGCCGGATAACATAAAACTAATGCAACTGGCTTGGGTTCAGAATGTAAAACTGCTTTCTCTAACGCCGGTAAAAACTCGTTATCAGGTTTAACTGGGACGTATCGTACTGACCCATCTGCAATTATAAAACCGAATTGATGTATAGGATAAGAGGGATTAGGAACTAAGATTATATCTCCCGGTCCCGTTATTGCTTGAGCTAAGTTAGCTAGTCCTTCTTTAGATCCAATAGTAACTATCGCTTCTTTTTCAGGATCCAAGGAAACATTAAATCGACGCTGATAGTAATTACTTAATGCTCGACGCAACCCTGGTATGCCTCGTGAATTTGAATATCGATGAGTTTTAGGATTTCGAACAGTTTCTGATAGTTTATCTACTATGTGTTCCGGAGTAGGTAGATCAGGATTTCCCATACCAAAATCAATTATGTCCTCACCGTTTGCCCGAGCCAGTGCCTTCATTGAATTAACCTCAGCAAACACATATGGAGGCAGCCTTTTGATCCGGTGAAATTCGTGCTCCATCTACTTACCTTCAAACTTAATTTTAATGTTTTAATAACTTATAATTATTGTTTTAAATACACTATCAACTGGTGACTAGTTTTATCTACTATCTATTAATTATTTTTCTTGATTTTTAATAAAATCGTCATTGTTTTTAGCATTTCTGCGATCGCGGTATAACTGATTTAATATTTTTTTACGATTGGCGTGACTAGTTATATTTTTTGGACGCAACGGCACGCTTGATAAAGATGGGGTAGCACTAGTAGCTGCTCTTAAACTTTCTTTATCAAAGCGCTTTCTCATTAATGATTGGTTTTTATCACTGGTTACTATCTGTTTTTCAACAAATATATTAGAAACACTTTTATTTTGTAAATTCTCACATCCCGCTAAACCGAAACACAAAACAAATAATATTATTGTTTTATTATAATGAACTTTGAAGTATAAAATAATATCTAACAAGAGCACATTAATCCTAATGCATAAATTAAATATTTGTATCTTTACATCAATCACAGATCACAACTAATTAAAATCTTTATTTATTAATTGAGTTGCCTGATTTGATATGATTAGAAGCCAACTCACAATAAGTGCTGACTGACTCAGGCCAGTAATCTAGCTCATCTTGGCGCAAATCTCTTAGAGGTTTTGCTGGAATTCCTGCCCATAACTCACCAGATTTTACAGTTTTCCCAGGAGATACAACCGCACCGGCAGCGACCATAGCTCCTGTTTCTACAACAGCACCATCCAATACAACAGAGCGCATTCCAATGAAACACTCCGATTGCAATGTACAGGCATGTATAAGTGCGGAATGGCCAATTGTAATATCATCACCTATAACAACAGGCATATGAGGACTTCCATCCTCTCTTGCACCATTTATATGTATTACAGTACCATCCTGGATATTCACGCGTTCACCAATAGTAATACTACTACCAGCATCGCCTCTGATTACGCAATTATACCAAACACTCGAATCTGCTCCGATATTAACATTACCAATCACAGCTGCTGTATCAGCAATAAAAACGTTACTTGCGATTGTTGGCTTAACTCCTAGGTAAGGTTTTAGAGGACTAAGCATTATCACCTCATTTAAAAATATAATTAATTATTATGGAAATAGCGGCTGTTGTTCTAACCCTATTTCTTCAGATATTCCAAACATCAAATTCATATTTTGAATAGCCTGTCCACTTGAGCCTTTAACAAGATTATCTATCACAGTAACTAATATTACGCGACCAGGTATTCGATCAGAGAAAATTCCTGTTATAACATAATTTGATCCTCGTACATGCCGTGTTGCAGGAATTACATTATCAGAACTAATTCTAACAAACTTTTCAGAACTAAAAGAGTTTATCAAAGCATCTTTTATATCATCGAAGCGTACACCCTCTGATAAACGAAGATAAGATGTGATTAATTCTCCTCTATTCATAGGCACTAAGTGAGGCGTAAAATTAACCTTAATTCTTTTTTGTACAATCTTTTCGATTTCCTGTTCAATTTCTGGTGCATGACGATGGTGGGCAATACCATAAGGATGCATTCCCTCAGCCACCTCTGAAAAAAGCGATGCCTCCTTAAGAGATCTGCCAGCTCCTGTTACTCCTGATTTAGCATCAATTATAATGTCATCAACATTAATTAATTTGTCTTTAACCAGAGGTAAAATTTGTAATAATGACGCAGTAGGATAACAACCAGGACATGCAATTACTCGTCCTTTAGATATATTTTCTCGATTAAACTCCGTCAGGCCGTATACAGCCTCTTTTTGGATTTCTGGGGCATAATGTTTATGCCCATACCACTCGGCGTAAGTATCGACATCCTCTAATCTAAAATCTGCTGATAGATCAATTACTTTAATACTAGTTGGTATAACTTTAACAATCTCTTGGGTTGTTCCATGTGGTAAAGCACAGAAGACTACATCTACATCATCCCATAATATATCTTCTGTTTTTATTAAATTTGGAAGGTTTTTATTTCCCAAATGAGGAAATACCTCACCATAACTCTTCCCTGCATGAGAGTTTGCCGTCATAAATTTTATTTTAGCATTAGGATGTAACGTTAAAAGTCTAACAAGCTCAACACCAGTGTAACCACTTGCGCCCAAAATGCCTATGTTGAGTTCTATTTTACTAGATGATTTCATGGATTAAACCACCAACTAGTGGCTCTCCTTAATTAAAGTCTGTAACGTTTCTAATTGATAACAAATAATTTCTAAGCCAAAGAATCAGTTTAATGCAAATCATCTATTCTAAAACTTTTAGATTTTAAGCAAGGTAATTACTATATATTCTATTATAAGCCTGGATCCACCCTTCACGTAGCCTTACATTTAAATACTAAACTAACATCTGCCAAACGATCCAAATAAAGGTAACAGATCTATAAAAAAACGCTCTTAAATTCTTCTCTACTAATTTGTTCTTTGTAAAAATCCAAGTATATAATTACATAGTAAAAGACATTGACCTTAATATACAATTTATAGGATCTTCCAAAATACTAAGATTTACCAAATATTTTAATTAACAGATACCAGTTTTTTTACCATTCTTGTATATTATTTTTTGTCTTATCTGACCATTTTCGTAATACTCTTCCTCAACACCATCTCTCTTACCGTTCTTGTATGTTATTTTCCGTTTTAACTGTCCGTTGTCATGATAAATTACTACAACACCTTCTACCTTACCATTCTTCCAAGTTCCTTTTGTCCTTAACTGACCGTCGTTATAAAATTCTTCATAATCACCATGTAATTTCTCGTTCTTCCAAGTTTCTTTTTTCCATAACTGGCCATTCTCACCATACCACTCTTTCACTCCGTTTAACTTATCGTTCTTATATGTCGATTTAGTTCCAATACCATAACGGCGATAATGTTCCCAAATACCATCTTTCTTATCGTTCTTTATAGTTCCTTTAGTCATTATCTGACCATTATCCCAATAGGATTCCCAAACGCCTACTTTCTTACCGTCTTTGTATGTTCCTTTTAATCTTAGCTGACCATTCCTAAATTTGTTTTCCACTGAACCAGTGAAAGGAACGTCTGCGAACTTTTCGTATTTAAGTCCATTACGTTCTACTAAATCATCTCGAGATACTTTGGGACCTTCTTCATTCATATAAAAACTCTGGCATATATTGTAAGTTATGGAGTCTAACTTTAGTTTTTTGGTTCCGTAACATCGCAAGCTAAAGCAAGCAAACTGATACTATGATTAATACTGTTTGCAGACCTGATTCGGCAGAGGTATTTAGCTCTTTGTGAATGCATTAATCATCGCGATTGACTACTTATCAAACGCTTAAGATCCTCAATCTCATTACGTACTTGCTTTAACTCCGTGCGTAAATTTTCAGCTATATTATTTTTATCAATTTCTTTATCAGTAAATTCATTATTTTGCTTTTTTTCATTCAACGTTTGCAGAGAGTCTATGATAATGGCTATAAACAAATTTAATACAGTAAAGCTTGATAAAATTATAAAAATTACAAATAAAAGCGAAGCCCATGGATATATTTCCATAACGGGCCGGACAATCCCCATAGACCAGCTTTCCAACGTCATAATTTGGAAAAGTGTAAACATGGAATTTCCAAGAGTACCGAACCATTCTGGAAAGTCTTGTCCAAATATTTCTGTTGTAATTACCGAGAAAACATAAAAAACTAGTAAGAGTAATACTATAATCGCACCTACGCCAGGTACGGCATGCAAAAGAGCTGCAACTATTCTCCGCAAGCGCGGTATAGTAGACACTAATCTGAATACTCTCAGTACTCTTAAAGCTCTTAAAACCGACAACGATTCATTAGATGGAACTAATGTTATACCAACCACTATAAAGTCAAAGATGCTCCAAGGATCACGGAAAAAACGCAATCCCTTTGCA
>CEQM01135702.1_pt1 | contig 12124 bp, 10 predicted proteins | sample 531111 | NCBI WGS metagenome assembly CEQM01 (sample SAMEA2621278, study PRJEB7988) | marine metagenome | biome: marine biome (ENVO:00000447); feature: deep chlorophyll maximum layer (ENVO:xxxxxxxx); material: "saline water (ENVO:00002010), including plankton (ENVO:xxxxxxxx)" | depth 120 m
AAATGTCTATTTCTTTTACTGAACGAGATGATGCTGGCCCACGAGTGTAACCAGCATTAAAGGCTTGGCTGAATACGCTGTCGATAGAATCAAACGGATTAATATTAGATTGGTTTCTAGTCGTCCTAGCATCATTAAACCAAGTAAAAGGAGATTTCGACGATCGTGCTCTTGTAATGTATTCTGCCTGTCTCCAATTGTCCCCAAATTGATCATATTTGTGGCGAGACGCCGGGTCAGACAAAACTTGGTATGCCTCATTTATTTCTTTAAATTTTGATTCTGCCTCGGAAGTATTCTTCGGGTTTACATCAGGATGGTATTGACGGGCTAATCGTCGATAAGCCGCCCTAAGCTCTTTTGCAGAGGCATCCTTACCTATTCCTAAAGTATCATAAAAATTTTCTGGCATAATTAAGCATTATATAACTTGAGTGTCAGACACTCAAGTTATATTAATTTACTTTTAAATTTTATGAAAAAAATATTTATTATTGATAGTACATCGCTCAACTTATATATTTTCTGAACTCTGTATTTTCCTTAAATTGGTGATCACTTTATCAATTTTTTATGTACCTTCCATTCATAACCCGGTGCTGTCTTTATTGACGATAGAAGTGGGGGCTGTTACGATTTTCGCATCCAAATGATGCCTTTTGACGCCAGTGCGAAGTAGGCGAACCGTCGCACTAGGTTGGTATTGGAATAGGGGGTTGCCATGGCGAATATCGCCGCATTACGTTGCAAAGAATGCTCACGTGAGTATCCCGTTGGTGCTTTCAATGTCTGTGATTTCTGTTTCGGACCATTAGAAGTGGTCTATGACATGGATGCTATTGCACAAGTAGCTAGTCGAGAACGAATCAAATCCGGACCTTTAAGCCTGTGGCGATACGCTGACTTCTTACCTGCTGATTACAATCCAAATATTGATATAAACGCAGGGTTTACTCCATTAATCAGGTCAAATGGATTAGCGAAAAAATTAGGCTTGGATGAACTCTGGATTAAGAATGATAGCGTTAATCCCTCCTATTCATTTAAAGACAGAGTTGTAGCTGTAGCTACAGCAAAAGCTCTAGAGCTTGGATTTGATACTATCGCATGTGCATCTACTGGAAATCTTGCGTGCTCCGTTGCAGCCCACGCCGCTCGTGCGGGAATAAAAGCTTATGTATTCATCCCTTCTGATCTTGAAAAAGGCAAGGTTCTTGGAGCTGCAATATACAACCCTACCATGATCGCAATCGATGGTAGCTACGATGACGTAAATCGACTCTGTAGTGAATTAGCTGATCAGTATCCATGGGCGTTTGTAAACATCAATGTACGTCCATTTTATGCTGATGGGAGTAAGACTCTTGGATTCGAAGTTGCAGAGCAATTAGGTTGGAAGGCTCCAATGCATGCTGTTGCTCCTTCAGCCTCTGGAGCTATGTTTACCAAAATCTACCAAGGGCTCAAAGAATTTGAGCAAGTTGGTATTATTGATAATGTCGAAACAAAAATGCATTGTGCCCAAGCTCGCGGTTGCGCACCTATTGCCACAGCTTACGAGGAAGGCAGGCTTGTAATACGCCCTGTCAAACCTGCGACAATAGCAAAATCTCTTGGAATTGGAAATCCTGCGGACGGATATTATGCTCTCAAGACAATTGAAGCGTCAGCCGGCTCAGCAGTTATCGCCGAAGAGGCTGAAGTTGCCGATGGTATAAAATTGCTGGCTGAAACTGAAGGCATCTTTACCGAGGGAGCTGGTGGGGTAGCCATCGCTGGATTAAAACGCCTTGTTGAACGGGGAGAGATCAAAAAAAATGAATCTACAGTCGTCTATATAACTGGAAATGGACTGAAAACAACTGAAATTGTTGAAGATGTAGTTAATCCTATTCACATAAACCCAACAGTCTCGGCTTTTGAAGAATCTGTAGGTCTTAAGGCATAGTATGAGTCCATTAAAGCGCGTACGTTTTACTTTCTTAGACAGGCTAATCAAAGAGCCCGTAATTTATCGCATGGGTCATGATTACAATGTTATTACTAATATTAGACGTGCAGATGTGCAGGAAGGTGTTGGCTGGGTAATTTTAGAAATTGAAGGCGATGTAAGTGAAATTGAACGTAGCCTAGAATGGGTACGCTCACTTGGAGTGAGAGTAGACCCTGCTCTGGGCGATTTAGTCGAACCCTAGAGGAAAGAAAGTAGGTAAAATGAGCGTTATTGTTCGAATTCCAGGTCCGCTTCGAAAAATTACTGATGGAGCAGATAAGGTGGATGTAACCGCCGACAATTTGAAGGGATTGATACATGAATTGGATAAGCAATACCCTGGAATAAAAGACCGAATTTTAGATGAAAACGAAGATTTAAGATATTTCGTCAATCTTTATCTCAATAATGAAGACGTGCGTTTCTTGGATGGTTTATCCACTTCAGTCAAATCTGGTGATGAGGTCAGTATAGTACCTGCAGTTGCAGGAGGCTGTTAGACACCTAGGGTTACTATTTCAATGAGCCTCAACGAAAGCGATCCTGAATACAATGAGCGTGAGCTCGCCGAAATTGAAGAGTTAAATCGCCTAAGCGACCACAACCCCGAGATTACTCAAAGCAAGCTTTGGAGACGCTTAACTATTTTTGTTGCGATAGTAATAGTTTGCTCACTTTTGCTTCCAATTGCAGCGCTGATATTTAATAGTAGCAATAGCACGACCAGCGGTCGGGATGAAGTTAGAACCTCGACCAATATTCCTACTCCAAATTTTGAACTCATTGATACCAATGGTCATTCGATCAAATTATCAACGGAACTTGAGAACAATCCCGTAGTAATTCTTATATTTTACCGAGGCTTTTTCTGAGGAGTTTGCCAAAGCCAACTCGTAGAGCTGGAAAAATACAAAGCACCCATCAAGGAAGCGGGAGGTCGACTACTTGCAATAAGTGTTGATGACTTATCGCAGGCTAAGGCTATGCAAAAAGCAACTTCTGCATCTTTCCCAATTTTATCTGATGCAGAAAAGAAAGTATCAAACGCCTACGGAGTTTATAATTTACTTGGTGATGGGGTAGCTGCCCCTTCAATATTTTTAATTTCAAAAGATAAGCTTATTGGTTACTACGTAGGCTCGCATATCAGCGATCGAATTGAAACAAGTGAATTATTAAAGATTTTGGAAGAGCATACTTTAAAAGGCCGTGACGCCTAGGTCTTGCTCAATTCTTTTAGCACCTGCAATACAATAGCCTGATCTACACCCTTATATGTCATCGCATGCCCAACAGCATCAAGAAGTACCCAGGAAATTTCTCCTGATAACATTTTTTTGTCTCTAGACATCGCAGCCTGAATGTCATCAATTGAAACATCCGTGTAGTTAACAGGGAGATCAAATCTTGTAATCAATTCGATAAGCCTATTGACTACCTCTATAGGAGTAACTGACAGGATTTCGCCAAGTTTTGCAGCCCCTATCATACCTATAGAGACAGCCTCTCCGTGTAAATAACGATCATAGCCTGCGGCCGCTTCCACACCGTGTCCTATTGTATGACCATAATTTAACAGTTGACGCAGTCCATATACTTCACGCTCATCGTTAGTTACTACATCGGATTTGATCTTAATATTCTTAGAAATAACGCTTGTAGTAACTTCGGGATCTAAACCAAGTAGCATCTCTAATTCATTTTCGTATATTTCAACTAATGTCTCGTCAAATGCAAAACCATGTTTTATAGCTTCAGCCCAACCTTCTTTCAAAACTCTTTGGGGCAATGTTTTTAAAGCAGCCACATCTGCTAATACCATAATAGGCTGATGAAAAGCCCCTATTAAATTCTTTCCAACTGGCAAATCTACACCAGTTTTTCCACCAATACTTGAATCAACCATCGCGGTTAAAGAAGTCGGTACATGTATGAGTTTTATTCCCCGCAGAATTGTTGATGCAACATACCCTGCTACATCACCTACCACGCCTCCGCCAACCGCAATCACAACGTCCCCGCGTTCAACACGCTTACTTGCAAGCCATTCATAGATCGTCTCAACAGTCTTTAAATTTTTGCTTGCTTCACCAGCCGGGAATGTAAACAAAGTCATCTCTATACCGGCATTATGTAAGGATCTTTGAGCAGATCTTCCATATGGATGAACTACATTACTATCGCAGATAATATGAGCTCGGCCTTTTATTCCTAAACCATGGACATGGCTGCCTAATTGTTCTTCCAATATATTCCAGCCAACCACTACGGGGTACGAACCTGATTCGGCATTTACGACAGAAACGACATTAGGGGAGCCAGTCAAATTAAAGTAGTTACCATTTTTCCGCCATGCTCTTACTGCTTCGTTTGCAACCTGCCCCGTACTCATCTGATCTGTATGAATAGTCCAATGAGCTGACATATATAGAAATTGCCTCTCTGATTTTAATCCTCTGATCCGATTAATCGGATCAGAGGAACTGAGCAAGGGCCTAACCATTGCTTCAGCTCCATTTACTTCATGGATATTAGATAAGCGTTGATAAATAAGTTCGGGGCTGGCCTCAAGATTTATTACAAATCCTGTACTTTTCAACAATTCAAGCGTACTTTCAGAGGTAACTGCTCCGGCTCCAGTAGAAATAACAATAGAATTAGTTTCATTGGATAATTCATTTATAACAAGGACTTCTTGATCTCGAAAAACTGATTCTCCATCTTCAGAAAATATCTTCTCTATTGATTTCCCTAATCGTAGAGAGATTAATTCGTCCACGTCCTTAAATTCCCAACCTAAGATATTTGCAATTACACGACCTGCAGAGCTTTTCCCTGTCCCTGAAAATCCAATAAGGAATATCCGTTTTTTATCGGTTGATACAGTCATGTGATCCTTATGAAGCTAAGAATTTATTTAGGCCCCACAGTTGCAATATACCCATGGTAATTTCGCATAGTCTCAGATAAATGATCGCCGCCAAATTTTTCCAAAAATGCCTCTGCTAAAACGAACATCAGCATACTTTCTGCGATGACACCACATGTTGGTACAAACGTGATATCACTCCGTTCGTAGTGCGCTTGGACCAAATCACCAGTTATTAGATCAACAGAAGGCAGAGGATTAATCATTGTAGCTATTGGCTTAACCACAGCCCTTACCACTAATGGTTCTCCTGTCGTCATTCCGCCTTCAAGACCCCCAGCATTATTAGTACGACGAGGCCAAGGTTTAACCCAGTTTCCTTGCGAATCTGATTCCCATTCCTTAAGCGGTTTTATAACGTCATGAACCTTCGAACCTCTTAAATCCGCCAGCTCAAAACCCTCACCAATTTCGACACCTTTGACAGCATTCACGCTTCCAATTGCTGCCATAATCTTGGTACTTAATTTTGTATCCCACTGAATGTGAGAACCTAAACCAACCGGAAGGCCTGTAGCTACAACCTCAATAACTCCACCCAAGCTATCCCCTGCCTCTTGAGCATTATCAATCTCATCTATCATTTGTTTTTCTGCTTCAGGGTCTGAGCATCTTACAGGAGATTTCTCTACATTCGCCCAATTAATTACATTAGGCTTTCTAGCCTGTATTCCTCCTATATTAGTTACATGGCTATGAACTTCAACACCAAATTCTAATAAAAAAGCACGACAAATTGCGCCTATTGCAACTCTAGAAGTTGACTCGCGAGCCGAAGAACGTTCAAGAATATTCCTTGCATCATTTTGTAAATATTTACTAATCCCCGGAGTGTCGGCATGACCTGGTCTCAATCTATGAATCGGGGTGACTTCTTCCTCCACTGCCTCTTTCGACATAGTAATAGTCCAAGGTTTACCATCTGGCCCGTTACCAGATAGATGGTCCTTATTCTCAATTAAGAGCGAAATAGGTGCTCCAGTCGTGGCACCATGCCTTACCCCTGACTGTACTACCGCGTAGTCAGTTTCTATTTTCATACGTCCCCCGCGGCCATAGCCTGCCTGTCGACGGGCCAGATCCAGACGAATGTCTGCCTCAGAAATTTTTATTCCTGCAGGCAAGCCCTCTAGTAAAGCGACAAGCCCAGGGCCATGTGACTCACCGCCAGTAAGAAATCGAAGCAATGTAGCTACCTCCAATAACAAGGTATATTCTATGATGAAAATGGTCGAGACGCCAAAGTTAATTTATGCGAGAATATTTGAATCGTTTCTTGCACGGAGGGTAAACAAATGTTGTCCACTACTGATAATCAAATTCTCACAAGGGTAAGCGCTGGTACGGTAATGGGTGATTTAATGCGGAGATATTGGATACCCGCAGTTTTTTCCAGTGAAATTGCGAAAGATGGAGTACCTCACCGAACCAGACTATTAGGTGAAGATTTATTAGTACTCCGCTTGACTAGTGGCAAAGTTGCTACTATGTCTCCATCGTGCCCCCACCGAGGAGCTTCCTTGTTCTTTGGTCGAAATGAAGAGGAAGGGCTACGTTGCGTCTATCATGGATGGAAATTTGACGAATTAGGCCAATGCATTGATATGCCTAGTGAACCTCCTGAAAGTAACTTCAAAGGAAAAGTCCGCCACGTTGCATACCGCACAATTGAGCGCAACGGCTTAATCTGGATATATATGGGACCAGAGCAAGATAACCCTCCTTCTCTTCCTGATCTTGAATGGAACCTAGTACCAGAAAATCAATGCTTCATGACCAAAAGAATTGCACAAAACAACTATTTCCAAACACTAGAAGGAGAAATTGATTCAAGTCATAGTGGATTCCTTCATTCAAGTTTTACTGATCCTTTCAGATTAACAACAAAACAAGAACAAGGCATGATCTATAAAATGAGGGATCGGCACCCACGATTTGAAGCCTTAGATACGGACTATGGCGTTTTGATTGGAGCAAGAAGGAATGCTGAGGTAGATTCATATTACTGGCGTATAACCCAATTCTTATTCCCCTTTCATACAATCATTCCTCCTTACGGGAATGACCCTTTATTCAGCGGGCATGCATGGGTTCCGATGGATGACGAAAATGTCATCGCCCTCTGCTTTACTTATAATCCAGTTAGGCCTTTAACAGAATCAGAATTGGATTACTTGCACCACGGTCGTCATGATGGCTTGCAAACTCTGCATCCTACTGTGGATGCTTTTTTGCCGGAAATACCAAACCGGCCGGAAGGAGCTTGGTGGCCAAAGCACCACATTGATAACGACTTCGACATCAATTGGGATTTACAAAAAACTACTTTTTATACTGGGCTACCTGGTACATGGGTGCAAGATTCAGGAATGCAGGAAACAATGGGACGGGTAGTTAATCGCGCTAACGAACACTTGGGAGTAAGCGATACAGCAATTATTCGCGCCAGAAGGGCCCTCTTAAAAGCCTCTAAGCTACTAAACGAGCAAGGTATAGAGCCAACATCAGTTAATGATCCTACTGTTTACAACATTAGATCGGCTGCAGTAGTAATACCAAAAGATGTAGATTGGGTCACTGCATCTGAAAAATATCGATCAGCAAATCCAACGAAAAATTTCGCTGCGATTTAAACGGGAGCTACTTCTTCTATATCATTATGAATTTCACCAGAAGATAGGGTTGGCATGACTATGTACCCCTCTCTGATAATGGAGTTTAATTCATCCATTTCAGGCGCTGTGCCTTCAATAGAACTTTCTCCTATCCAAAATTTATATGCTACCCATGCAGCTAATGTGGCATCTAGCTGGTCATTAGTAGGCAAGTCACTTGAGGCGAATTTGACTCCAAGCTGCGTCAGTAATTCTGCTCTACTATACCTACCAGATACAGTACGCTTAGCTGGCAAGTTACCTTTTGATAAAATTTTCCATGCACCGCCAGGATAGACTTCAATAAGCGTTGTATCAGAGACCGGAACTCCATCTAATCCAAGAAGGCGAAATCGGCTACCACTAGTCACCAATTTATGAAACAAATTAACTGAACCCTGAATTAACCCCTGATAAGGCTTACCTTCTAGCTTAAGAAAATATGGAGTGCGACCGGGTGCATTCACAAGTTTTTCAGAAATTCGAACATTCGCATCTGGTTCGCCCGCCAAGCCTTGTGGACCATCAATGGCTAAGATAAAAGAACGGCCTAACGCAGGTTGAGGAATAATACTAGCTCCGCCTACGTTGTAATCCCAAAGACCAAAATTGCAATTTAGGTCAGTATCAAGAATTGCATAATCACAGGGTCTTGAGCTAGAAGCATAAGGGTCGGTCAAATCTAATCCAATGAATACCTGGCCGCCGCCCAAATCTCTTATCCCTTCACCACGGCGCATATACCTTCGCTTTCTCCATTTTGCAACATATCGAGTAGCTACAGCTGCAGCAATTATTGATGCGCCTGCAGCGGCATAAACTCGAGGATTATTCCTAATACTCATGCCCATAGTCTATACAACGCAATTTATATTCATTAGTGGTTTCATGGGGGATTTTAATTGATCGTACGAGAGTCCATCCATGATTGGAGTATCACTGCTGCTGAAGATGAATCTACTTCATCAGTCTTAATAGCAAATTTTTTCTTTCGTGTTCGTTTTTTGTTTAATCGCTGTTCAACAATTTTATGCACGATAGAGGTGCTTAATCTTTCGTCTACCATCTCTACAGGCAAGCGCGTTTGAGATCGTAATATTTCAATAAATGAAATGACTAATTCCGCTTGAGGACCTACTTTTCCTGACATTGAATAAGGAACACCTACGACAATTACTTGCGCGTTAGTTTCTTCGGCTTTCCCAATAATGTAGCCTGCTGCGTCTGATGTAGAGTGATTAATATATACATCTTGCGGAATTGCTAGGCCTATTCCTGTATCACCAATCGCAATACCAATACGCTTATCCCCAAAATCAATGCCTATTACTTGCAATTGGCAATTTGTCGCTTTGCAATATTTTCTGCTTCTGCCATGGCATCTTTCAATCTGGCTATATCTTTACCGCCAGCCTGAGCAAGCTTCGCTTGGCCTCCGCCACCGCCGCCCATAATTGGTGCAGCTCCTTTAACGATTAAGGAGGCATCGACGCCGAATGCAATTAAATCACCCGAAACCATCGCAATGAGAAATGGCTTTTTTTGGAAAACAGTACCCAGAATAATCACGGCAGAGCCTAACTTGTCACGAAGCCAATCTCCAGTTTCTCGCATCAAATCAGGCGTAGAAGAGTCTATTTCCGTAACAAGTAATGAGACATTTTCAATTTCATGCGCGAGCTGCAATAAATCTTCTGCTTCTTTTTTCAAATTCTCTTTGCGCTTCGAACTAGAAAATCTCTTAGCATCTTCGACTTGATCAAGCAGAGAATCTAAGCGAGGCAGCAAATTTGCTGATGTGGTACGGAGCTTGATCAAAACTTCATCAAGCACTTTCAATTGCGAATTCATCCATTCGTGACTAGCCTCCCCGGTAAGTGCTTCAATACGACGAATACCTGAACCTACGCTACTTTCTCCAATAATTTTCATGACCCCAATTTGGCCCACATGGTTGATGTGGGTCCCTCCGCACAGCTCAAAACTTACTGGGTTGCCAGATCCAATTTGGATTGTCCTTACGGTGTCTCCATAACGCTCATCAAAAAAAGCCAATGCTCCTTTTTGTGTTGCCTCATTGAAACTTGATTCACTCTTTATTACTTCTAAATCATTACGAATATTGCTGTTCACCGCATCCTCAATCAAAATTAATTCTTCAGGAGATACCGCAGCGATATGGGTAAAATCAAAACGCAACCTATCTTCAGCTACAAGAGACCCCGCTTGCCTAACGTGATTACCTAAAATATTTCGCAATGCCGAATGTAATAGATGTGTAGCAGTGTGGTTACGCGCAATACTTAATCTGCGTTCAGGAATCACAGTAGCCTTTGTAATATCACCTAGTGCTACTTTCCCTTGGGAAACAATACCAACATGGGTAATGCGATCGGCATAAACACGTTGGGTATCTTTTATCTCGACGTTGAAACCTTCACCTTGGATAAAACCTATGTCACCAACTTGGCCACCACCTTCGGGGTAAAATGGCGTCTGGTCCAAAAAAAGTTCAATTTCATCTCCCTCAGAGGCTACTTCTGCAGAATTATCACCAATAAGAATTGCAACAACAGTAGCATTTATCTCAGTTGCGTTATAACCAAGAAACTGAGTAGCAGCAATATCTAAGCTTTCGTATATTTTTGACCTATCTTCAATACCCGAAAACTGAGAAGACGCTCGGCCACGCTGCCTCTGAGATTCCATCTCAGCATGAAATGCGTCAACATCAACAAAAATTCCATGTTCTTTTGCTATTTCTATTGTAAGGTCAAGAGGGAATCCATAAGTGTCATAAAATAAAAATGCATCCCTACCAGTTATAGATTCTCCCAAGCTTATTTTTCCCTCAAGCAGTGTCATCCCTGTAGCTAAAGTTTGGTCAAAGCGTAGTTCTTCAGCCTCGAGAGTATTGAGAAGAAACGCTTTATTTTGCAATAACTCAGGGTATATATTCCCAAAACGCTCGATTACCTCTACTGCAATTGACGACATAAATGGAGAATGAAGATTAAGCTTTCGAGCGTACCTAATCCCTCTCCTAATTAATCGACGTAATACATAACCCCTACCCTCATTTGAGGGTACTACTCCATCGGAAATCAAAAAAGCAACGCTACGAGTGTGCTCAGTGACGACTCTAATAGCGAAGTCTATTTCATCGTCCAATCCATAAGACTTTGCGGAAAGATCTTCAACCTTCTGGCGTATGGGAAGAAGTAAATCTGTTTCATAAGCGGACGCCACACCTTGCATAATTGCAGCAACTCTTTCTAATCCCATTCCGGTATCGATACCGGGAGCAGGCAGCTTTACTCTCTCTCCGCTACTATTTTGGTAAAATTGAGGAAATACTAGATTCCAGATCTCTATGAATCGTTCAGTATCGTCTCCTGGCTTTAGGCCAGGCCCTTTATCTTCACCTATATCATAATGAAGTTCACTCGATGGTCCGCACGCACCTTCGTCTCCTGCCGGTCCCCAGAAATTATCTTCGTCTCCTAAAGTGATAATGCGGTCTTGAGGAATTCCAATTTTTTCGTTCCAAATATTGCCCGCTTCTTGATCACTGTAATGAATGGTGACCCAAATTTTTTCGGGATCCAATTTAAGGACCTCAGTAACAAATTCCCACGCCCACTCTATTGCCTCTGATTTAAAGTAATCACCAATACTGAAATTACCAAGCATTTCAAACATAGTGTGATGAGTAAAATCACCAACTATGTCGATATCTGTAGTTCGAAAGCATTTCTGCGCAGAGGTTAGTCGAGGGCTTGGAGGATCTTGTTCACCTGAGTAATAGGGCTTAAAAGGAACCATGCCTGCAGAAGTTAACAACAAAGTCGGATCCCCCGCAGGAATGAGAGAGGAGCTTGGCATTTTTAAATGGCCGCGTTCCTGGAAGAAATCTAGGTACGCTTCACGTATTTGATCACCTGTAAGAGGTATCACTTCAGTCCAACTCCCTCTTTACTATCATTAAATTGCAGTTCATCAAGTCAAAATTTCTACTGATTTGAATATTTATTATACGTGAAACCGAAAAGTCCATAAATTAGGCGAGTTGCTAAATTGCAGGCTTAGGGCCTTCTAGGTTAGCGAGGTCTAGGTCCCCTGAAATAATTTTCCTTACAGGGTAGTTGATCTCAATTGCTTCCTCTGCAAAACGCGCATGGAGGCTTTTAATCAAATCGCTAGTCAGCATAAATGATCCAATTCTGTCGCGAGCTTGCAGATAAATCCAAAACTCTACATTAGAATCACCAAATTTATCGTAACCAAACCATGGAGCCTCTGTCTTCACTGCAAAATTACTTGAGTTGATGACATCGTGAGCAACTTCTAATGCAATACGATTTACTTCTTCTAAATCTGAATCATAACTTACGCCGCAAGTGACAATAGTATTAATCTTTGGGTCGGGACCGCTATAGTTCGTCAGAATAGTATCTGACATTTTTGAGTTAGGAATAAGTACATAATTATTAAGCCATGTTCTTATACGAGTACTTCTCCAGCCAATGTTGACAACGTACCCAGCCG
>CEQM01019293.1_pt1 | contig 12075 bp, 12 predicted proteins | sample 531111 | NCBI WGS metagenome assembly CEQM01 (sample SAMEA2621278, study PRJEB7988) | marine metagenome | biome: marine biome (ENVO:00000447); feature: deep chlorophyll maximum layer (ENVO:xxxxxxxx); material: "saline water (ENVO:00002010), including plankton (ENVO:xxxxxxxx)" | depth 120 m
TAAAAGACTCTTACTATTATTTTTAATTATTAAGTATGCAAAAATTATTCCAAGGGCAAATGCACCCACGGAAATAATTCCTAAGGAAAGTAATTCCATTATGTTCTCCAAAGCTGAGAAATCCGCGCCAAATTTGTCGCGTTCAGCAGTTAATAGTTGTTTATATATTTTTAGTGGTTGAGATTAATAACTGAATCTCAACTTTATTATTCTAGCATCTAGATTAATAACCATGTGCTATGTGGATCTATTTATTAATTTTCTGATATTAGTTGGCGTGCGATAGATATTATAAGTTCGTTATTAAATCCTCTTCGTTGAAGATAGGAATATAGCTTTGTTTTTTGTTTTTCGAACGGTAGTTTATCTAAGGTTCTGACTTTCTTGCGTGCTAGCCATAATGCCTCTGTTTCATCATTATGTATATTGAGAGCCTTTTCCTGTATTTCTGGGTGGATGTTCTTCTTTTTAAGTTCATTCGCTAAATATCTTTTACTCTTGCCACGAGCTTTGTAGCTTTTTTGATAATCCATTGCCCATGACTCATCATTCAGATACTTAAGTTCCTGCATTCTTTCTGTGGCATGTGATGTTTCATTATTTGAAAATGATTTTTGTAGCCATTGCTCTAATTCGCTAGTTGTTCTTCTTTTCTTTGATAAAAATTTTAATGCTTCTCGAATGGCTAATCTATTTCTACTTGCCTTACAAATTTCATGCCATTTTGTGTTAGAGATTGATAAGCCTTCTGTGATTTTATATTCCAGAATAGACTCGGCTAATATATCTACATTATTTTCGCTATTAAAAACGACTCGAACTTTACCGTGTCTGAGTTTTTCGATGGAATTAATAATCGCCATTAAATTATTGGTCAACTGTGAGTAATGATGATTGATTTTCAGAGTTTAGCGAAAAATCTTCTTTTTGTTTATCCTCTATGGGATTATTTAATAGTCCTGTTGCTAAACGCACTTTATCTTCAACTTCATTTGCAATGTTTTCGTTTTCTCGTAGAAATGTTGACGCATTCATTTTCCCTTGTCCTAATCGTAAATCACCATAGGAATAGAATGACCCCATCTTTTTAATAATTTCGTTGTCGACAGCAAGATCTAATATATCTCCGTACTTATTAATTCCGTGCTGATCTCCTGAGAACATGATGTCAAATTCTGCTTGTCGAAAAGGGGGTGCTATTTTGTTTTTAACGATTTTGCAACGTACACGATTTCCTATAAAAGTTTGTCCATTTTTTAATGATTCTACACGTCTGATATCAATTCGTACGGATGAGTAAAATTTCAATGCTCGTCCTCCTGGTGTTGTTTCCGGGCTACCGAACATTACACCGATTTTTTCACGTAACTGATTAATAAAAATCAATGCGGTGTTGTTGCGTGCAACTGCAGTAGTTAATTTTCGCATTGCTTGTGACATAAGCCTTGCCTGTAGCCCTGGCAATGAATCTCCCATGTCCCCTTCAATTTCTGCGCGTGGGACTAAAGCAGCGACTGAATCGATTACAACTAGGTCAATAGCCCCAGATCTAATCAATGCCTCACATATTTCTAAAGCTTGTTCTCCAGTATCTGGCTGCGATATCAACAGGTCATCAATATTAATGCCACATGCAGCTGCATATTCAGGATCTAATGCATGTTCTACATCTATGTACGCTGCGGTTCCTCCCAATTTTTGTGATTCTGCTAGTATGTGCTGCGCTAAAGTTGATTTTCCTGCTGATTCTGGTCCAAATATTTCTGTTATACGTCCTCGTGGAATTCCTCCAATGCCGAGTGCAACATCAAGTGATAGAGCGCCGGTGGGTATTGCAGAGACGCTTATAGCTGCCTCAGGATCTCCCAATCTCATCACAGCACCTTTACCGAAGTCTTTTGTGATTTGATCGATAGCGCGATTAAGGCTCTCTTGCCGGTTTTCAGGATTTTCTTTTTTCTCAGATTTCGCCATGTTTTCTATCTCCTGTAATGTAAATTAAGCTGTAGAAGCTATTAAGTACATTAGTAGAACAGACGTTCTAAGTCAATAAATTATAAAAAAATTGTTGAAAGCAATTAACCGCCGGTAAGTGCTCCACCAATAACTAAAAGTAAGAACATAGCAATCATAGGAGTGAGGTCAATCGTCCCAAGTGGTGGAATGACTTTTCTTAAAGGATCTAATATCGGGCTCGTAATCGAATTAAGTGCTTGCGGTATGGTTCCATTTTGATCAATTGGGAACCAACTTAATATTGCTCTTGCAAAGATTGCAAAACCGAGAAATTGAATAAACACACCTACCAACTGAATTATACCGTCCACTTTTGCTCCTTATTTAATTCTTGTGATTATTTTTTGCTAAATCATTTGCTTTTATGAATGCAGCTTGAATTGCTTCACTCAATGCATTTCGGAAACCTAAAGCATCCAGTTTAGCCACAGCAGCTTCGGTAGTTCCACCTGGTGATGTTACAGCATTTCTGAGTTCCTGTGGCAAAACGTTACTCTCAGTCGCATAAAGTGCAGAACCTTTTACGGTGGCTCTAACCAGTGCTAATGCATTATCCCGAGACATGCCGAGTGTAACTGCTGCTTCGATCATAGATTCCATTAGTAGAAATACATATGCAGGACCTGAACCATGTACTGCTGTTGCTAAGTTAATTTCAGATTCATTTTTTACTTCTATAGCTATAGTTGCTACAGCTTCAAAAATTACTTTTGCAATATTTTTTTGCTCTACAGTAATTTTATCACTTACCAGATATGCGATGGCACCTTCTCCAATTGCGGCTGGTAGGTTCGGCATGACTCTGATGACATTTTGATGTTTTGTAATGTGTTGAATAGTCGGTATAGAAATCCCTGCAGCTATTGATATCAGGATAGCTTCATCTTTAATGTATTTTGCTAGATCTGATAAATGATCAATATCTTGAGGTTTAATTGCGATTAGAACGACTGAGGCTGAAGAGCAAGCTTGAAAGGTATTTTCTGTAACAGTATATCCTTGATTTGATAGTTCTTCTCTTCGTTCCTTCTTAACTTCTGCGATAATAATGTCCGATATAGATATTTTACCTTTTTTGATTAATCCTCTTGCAAAGGCTTCACCCATGAAACCTCCACCTATAATTGATATTTTCATTGCTATTATCCCCTTTGCATTTTACTCAAAAAATGCACGACCAATTCTGACAATCGTAGCACCTTCTTCAATAGCTACTCTATAATCATCACTCATTCCCATTGATAGGTGCTTTAATCCGTGAATACTTGCTAATTCATGTAGCTCTCTAAATATCGGCCGAACTTGTTCAGCAGTTTCTGTTTTTGGGGGCACTGTCATTAAACCTAATATTTCTAGTACTGAATTATTACGTGCATAATTAAGAAAATTTTGTAGTTCTTCTTTTTTTATTCCATATTTTTGCTGCTCACCTGAAATATTTACCTCTATAAACGTTTGAAGTGGTTTCCTCGATTCATTGGCTATATCAGATTCCCATGATTTCGTTAGTTGATTTAATAGCTCAATAGAATCTAATGAGTGCAATGTGCTTATAAAAGGAAGGATTTGTCGAACTTTATTTCTTTGTAGATGACCAATAAAGTGCCAATTTACATTCAAATGAGTGTCAATAGCAGACTTTGCTTTTGGTACCAATTCTTGTACACGATTTTCTCCAAAATCAACAAATCCCATATTATGGATAGGGACTATTTCTGATAAGTCATGAGTTTTTGAAACGCATATTATTTGAACTTCTTTAGGATTTCTACCCACATTTTCACATGCTTTATCAATAGACGTGCGAATGGAATTAACTCGTATTTGCACGTTATTTGGGTTAGTTGCTTGATTCAGAATTAACTCGATTCAGGCAGGTTTTACTTTTCTGTGATCGCTTAATTTTACTGGAGGAACGAGTGTTTCTTCAGTGATCTCTTCAAGTATATCAAACAGCCTTGGTTGCTCATGAATAGCAGCACTTGGATTAGAAGTTATGCGTTCTAATTCTTCTAACATTTGCTCTACGGAAATGAACTGATGATAAATCGATGCAAAACGAATATATGCAATCGGATCGAGCCTCTTTAAACGTGTTATTGCCATTTCACCAATAATACGACTAGAGATTTCTCCGTGTTCATTTCCCATGACGCGTATTTCAATGTCACTAACTATGGCACGTAGAGATCCCACGGGTAATTTTCTTTTACGTGCAGCTATTTTGAGACTGGACAATAACTTTTCTGATTGAAAGTCTTCTCGCCTTCCATCTTTCTTAACTACAACAATTACTGTGTTTTGAATTTGTTCAGATGTAGTAAAAGTTTTATCGCAAGAAAGGCAGGAACGACGGCGAAAAATTGTGGAATCAGAATTATAAGTTTCAGTAATATTCTCATTTATGTTTGCATTTTTTCCACAAGAAGGACAATTCATTGCTAGATAGCCTTTACATTTGTAGGAGAGGATTGGTTGAACTGGGATAAAGAGAGTAAAACACGATTGAGAGATCAATACAATGCGATGTTCCACATGCTATCAGTGAGTTATCCCCATTCTTTATTTTTCTACGTGGATGAACGTGGAAGATTTAGAATGCATGACAAATTTTATAGCAGGCGAGTTATCTTTCAGGAAATGTACGCCGTAAGAAAGTTGGTAGATCAGCTTCATCCAAAGTATCTAATCCAGAATCAGCAGTTAGATCTCCTAATTTAATCGGTGGAGGTTCTTCACCGGTTAGTTCAAGTTCATTAATTGTTTTCTGAATTGAAGGAGGACGATTACCTACGAACCCAGTTGCAATTAGTGTCATGCGGACTTCGTCATTAAGCGATTCATCAACTGTAGTGCCAAATATAATTTCAGCATCTGGATCAACTACTTCAGCAATACATCTAGCAGCTGCATCTAATTCTCGTAACGTCATATTTTTGGAACCTGCAACATTGAACAGTACACCTGTAGCTCCAGTAATATCTATCTCAAGCAAAGGGCTCGATATAGCTTGTCGTGCAGCATCTACAGCTCTTTGTTGACCTGTTCCGCGACCAATAGCCATAAGTGCAGGTCCTGCATCAGTCATAATTTTACGGACGTCAGCAAAATCTAAATTAACGGTTCCTGGAATAGTTATTAATTCGCTAATACCTTGTATTCCTTGTCTCAAAATATCATCAGCCGCTTTAAATGCGTCTTCTACAGGCAAATCTTCATCATTCATTTGCATTAATCGATCGTTTGGAATGACAATTAATGTATCAACTTTTTCTTGAAGATCTCGAATTCCCTCTTCAGCTTGTTGTCGTCTTTTTGCACCTTCAAAACTAAAAGGTTTTGTGACTACACCAATAGTTAGTGCTCCTAATTCACGGGCAATCTCAGCGACAATGGGAGCTGCACCTGTTCCAGTACCTCCACCTAAAGTTGCTGTTACAAAAGCCATTTCTGCTCCTTGAAGAGCATCTGCAATTAATTCTCGTGATTCTTCTGCTGCACGGTGTCCTCGTAGAGGATCGCTACCTGCACCAAGTCCACGAGTTAATCGATCTCCTATCCTGACTTTAATATCAGCATTTGCGTTTTCAAGTGCCTGGAGATCAGTATTCATAGCTAAGTATTGGACGCCTGGCAATGAAGAATCCATCATTCTGCTTACCGCATTAGAGCCACCGCCGCCCACACCGACTACCTTGATTGGTGGTAACCCTTCAAGATCACCTTCTCCCCAAGCTTCTTTGGAAGGTTCGTTTGTCATTGTGACCTCTTTCTCAGGTACTTCTAAATTTGATGTATTGTTGGATTTAGGTTCTTCATTTAATTCTAAGTCTTTTTTAGCTATTTTGCCTGTTTCTACCTCATCGATCATTGCATTTTCTTCGCGTGCAGCCGCTAAGTAATCAAATAAAGAACCAGCAGTTAATTTTTGTTCATTAGCTTGAGCGCTGTCTTCTTTTTTGTCTTTTGATGTATTCATAGATCGCTCCTTGCTCGTTAATCAAAGTTATTTTATTGCGGTAATATAATTCGCATTAGATGTGCTAGTTTTGATATCAATCCACCGATAGGCGTATTAGGTTTAGGGCTTATATTGATGGATTGCTCTTTTAGTGCCCATTGTAATAAACCTACAGATGTCGCGTATGCAGGATCATTTAGGATGTCTGAAAGGCCGGCTAGGTGATGTGGTCTACCTACCCTTGCTGGCAGTTCGAGAACTTCTTCTGCAAGAAGCTCAATACCTTTTAATGATGCAGCGCCACCAGTCAGTATCACTCCCGCCGAAAGTAAAGCAGCATCTCCATTTCTTGAAATTTCAGCTGCGACCATTTCCATTAACTCTTCGGTTCTTGCTTGTAAAACTTCAGCAAGCTGTCTTCGCTTAACAATTTTATTGTCATCAGATCCAAAAGAAGAGATTTCAATTTCTTCAGTTTCATCTACTAATGAAGGAATGGCATGGCCATAATCTCTCTTTGCCTCTTCGGCTGAAGGTTGAGGCACTCGTAATGCTACAACAAGATCTCTTGTCATATGTGCTCCACCTACAGGTAATACTGCCGTATGTGCTACAGCTCCATCACGATATATGCATACATCTGTAGTTCCTCCCCCGATGTCAACCAGTACACACCCATGTAGTCTTTCTTCGGGTGTAGTGACTGCCTCTGCAGATGCAAATGGCTGTAAAACTAAAGATTCAACTTGGACCCCTGTTCCTTCGACGCACGTCATGAGATTTTGCATTGCTGGTAGAGAACAAGTGACCACATGAGTTTCTACATCAAGACGTGAACCAAACATCCCAACAGGATCGGAAATGTTATCACTGCCATCAACAATATAGTGGCGTGGTACTACGTGTATAACCTGACGATTATTAGGCACATTGAAAATTCGGGCACTTTCTAAGGCTCTTTCAACATCATTATTCGAAATAGCTTGTTGCTGATCAGTGATTGCGATAATTCCCTGTGAATTATTACCGGAGATATGTGGACCTGATATACCAACGTGTGCAGAGCTAATCTTTTCACCTGATGCACGCTCTGCTCGCTCTACTGAAGAATAGATTGCTTCAGTAGCAATTTGAACACCATCTACCATACCTTTATTTAGCCCAGCTGATGGCCCAATACCTACTCCAAGAATACGTAGTTCATTTTCTGGAGTCACCTCAGCTACAACAGTGCAAATTTTTGTTGTACCTACGTCAATAGCGGTTATTTTCGTAGTTGCCATTTATAACTCCTAATTAATTGTACTCTTAAATATCACCGTATGACTACGTTTGATCCAAAACGTAAATCAATCTCATTGATTTCTGAAGTTGTCTTATTTAATCGTGAAATTAATTCTTGCAGTGTTGCAATCTTATAGAAATAGTTTGATGCATCTCCTATCACAATATTAGGTGCATCTTCTAGAAGAATTGTAAGTCCACGATTATCTTCAAAGACATATGAAATCGGTTTTAATCCCATTTTCAGGAACCTTTTCTCAGACTCCAATCGTGCTACTAACTTAACTGAATTTTGGTCTACCTTAATCTCTTTTTGATTATTTTTTTGGATGCTGAAGTCAATGATAGTGGGTGCATTTGAAGGAGCTGGACGCGCAAAGCTTAAAATTTTCCCTGACGCATCTACAAGTACTCTTTGTTCATTATGCTGCCAGTAACCCCAGCCTTGAGCTTCGGAAATTATAATTTCAATTCCATTTACATTTTTCCGGCTTATTGTGACTTTCTCAATACCATTTATGTTTGCAATATTTTGTCGGGCTTGATTTAAGTTTGTTGAGAAAATAGATTGTCCATTTAAATTACTTATTTTAATAATGTCATGCGAATCAATTATTTGTGTACCTATAACATCAATATTTTGAATACGTGCAATATCGCTTTCAGATATTTTTATGATTCCAAACAGTATTAAACTTATAGCTGGGAGAGAAAGTACTGTAAGTAATATTTTCTGATTTAATAGAATACCTTTTGTTAGAGATAATTGTTTTTTACAAAAAACGATCCACGGTTTATTTTTTTGTAATCGTTTGACAGCTAGATTAGAAGTTCTATTTATTTGCTTCTTTTTATTGATTATATTTCTGCGACCGAACAACTTAATTTTCCAATCTTTCAGAAGAGTGCTTTTCAAGTGCAAAATCGATTAATTGTGTGATTAATTCCGAGTAAGTAAGTCCTTGAGCTTCCCATAACCTCGGGAACATAGATTGTGGAGTAAATCCTGGTAATGTGTTGATCTCTATCACTTTTGGTTCTGAAATTTCATCTGCAATAAAATCTACCCTTGCTAAACCACTGCAATCTATGGCTTGGAATGCATCAATTGCGTAGCTTTGGATTTTTTGTATTGTTTCTAATTTGATATCAGCTGGGAGTATTAGCTCAGTTTTTGCATCAGAATACTTAGCACTATAAGTATAAAATTCTTCTGAAGTTCTGATTTCTGCAACTCCAGAAACTAAAAGAGAATCATTGCCAATCACAGCACATTCTAATTCTCGTCCTAGCATAATTTCTTCAATAATTATTTTTTGATCATATTTTTTTGCTAATTCCCATGCTGACTCTAAATCTTCACGTGAAAGTACTTTGCTTACACCTATTGAAGATCCACCATTACACGGCTTTATGAAACAGGGGTATCCAATATTTTTTTCAATTTGGTCGGTTAAATTCCTATTTAAATGTTCTTGATGTGTATTGTTGAAAATTAGATATTTTGGTTGAGGTATTCCTGCACTTTCAAAGTTCATACGCATTAGTCCCTTATCCATACCTAAAGCACTTGCTGCTACACCAGCACCAACATAGGGGATGTTAGCTAAGTCTAAGAATCCTTGAAGTTTTCCATCTTCTCCGTAAGTACCGTGGATAATTGGGAAAATTACATCCATTTCTCCTAAAGCAGATAGGGTTTCATGACTATTTAATAAATGTGTTCCCGTGCCTCTACCTAAGGAATCTCGCTCACCGAGCTCGAATTCTTTGAGGCGTTGAGTGGTCTCCTCGATACTTAACCATAATCCTTCTAGGTTGATACCAAATGGCGTGATCTCATATGTGTTGCTATCAATGGCATCGATAATGCAATTGCCAGAAGTTAAGGAGACAGTGTGTTCACTGGATTGACCACCAATAATAATCCCAATTTTCATAGGTTTTCGGTTCATTTTCTTCTCTCCAAAAGTTTCATTACTGCTGGTCCTAAATTGGTGACATCACCTGCTCCCAAAGTTAGAAAAACATCACCTGGTTGAAGACTCTCAACAATTATTTTTGCTGCGCTATCTAGTGATTCCAAATCAATTGGTTTTGGTGAGCTAATTGCAGAAGATAATTGCTTTGCATCGATACCATCCTCGGGCTTTTCTCTAGCGGCGTAGGTACTAAGCATGAATAATTTATCGATTCTTTCAAAGCAATGCCGCCATTGTGCTAGCAAATATTCTGATCTTGAAAAAGTATGAGGTTGAAAACATGCTACGAGACGTCTTTTCCCATATTTTTGTTTTGCAGCAGATACTGTTGCCCGAACTTCAGTGGGATGATGAGCATAATCATCGACAATGGTTATAGGTTTTTCAAAAATTAATGATTCCCCAATAACTTCAAAATGCCTCGTGATACCTGAAAAATTTTGTATCACTGACGCTGCTCTGTTGAAATCAACACCTGCACGCATCGCTACTGCAAGTGCACCAATTGCATTGGACATATTATGGCGCCCTGGGATGGGAAGTGAAATTTCACCTAGATAGCGGCCCTCTAAAAATATATTACTACTGAGACCGCCAATTTCATTGGCGCGAAGATTGCGTGCTGACCAAGTAGCATCATTTTTTTCAATACTATAAGTTTCAACAGTCTTCCCCAAAGATTCATATTCACTTTTTAAATCAGATGCTAGAGGGGAGTCGATCGAAATAATCAAGAGGCCACTTGATATGATTTGCTCAGAGAATTGCTTAAAAGCTTTGTATAAATTTTCCTGAGATTTGTAATAGTCAAGGTGATCAATTTCTATATTGGTAATCAATGCAATTTTTGCTCTGTATTGTAGAAAAGCTTCGGCATATTCATCCGCTTCGATAACTGCATATTTTCCAAATCCAATTTTCAAGTTTCCCCCAAGATCTGGGGCATTCCCTCCAAGCAAGACCAGTGGATCTAATTGGCTTTTTTCTAGCATTAATGCTGTCAATCCGGTTGTTGTGGTTTTCCCATGACTGCCAGCAATTGCGATAAGTTCATATTCCTTCGTAAGTAATTGGATCATTTCTGCACGTAACATAATCGGGATAGATTTTTTATTGGCGGCAATTAGTTCAGGATTATCGGTTTTTATAGCAGCTGTGGCGACCAGTAGTTCTGCCTGCCCAATATTATCTGAATTATGACCTAAGAAAATTTTTGCACCAAGCTCTTTAAGTTTTTCAGTATATCCGGAACTAGCTAGGTCTGAACCAGATAATATATGACCTTTTGATATTAAGATTTGACCAATAGCCGACATGTGCACACCACCTGCGCCTACTAAGTGAATATGTTTGGGAAGTGATAAATTTTCTTTTAATTGATTATTTTTGAGCACTTCTTTCATGCGACCTCCATTAGCATCTTAATTATTTTTGCGGTTGCATTTGGCATATGTAAGTTGTGCATATTGTTAGCCATGTATTGTTGTCGTTCTGGATTTGACAATATTTCATTAACTAAATTTGGCAAATTATCGAGTTCATTTTCGGTGATCATGGCTGCTGCACTCTTTTCAACAAGTAAATTTGCGTTATTTAGTTGATCGGAGAAATTTCCAGGCACGATTACTGCTGGCAGCCCTGATGCAGGTAATTCACCCAGGATAGAGGCACCAGCTCTAGTAACCGTAAGATCAGATGCAGCCATTGCATTAGCGATGTCATTCGTGTATCCGACTATGTGGTACCTACTTTGCTCAATTGGAGAGAGTTTTTTCTTAAGTATAGATATTTTTTCAAAATCAGTGGTGCCAGTGATATGTATAATCTGCATATTGCCTAAAAGTTGGTGCAGTGACTTTGAAATAGTTGCATTAATAGAATGAGATCCTAGTGATCCACCAAAAACCAATAATGTCGGTAGGCTTTCAATTAATGTGAAGTTTGATTTACCTTTATTTTTAGTTGCTTCAAAAAATTGTTTTCGAATTGGGTACCCTGTCACCTTGGTTTTAAAGGTAGGGAGATACTCTAATGATTTTTCAGATGTACATGCTATAGAAGTTGCATACCGTGTTAAGAACTTTATAGCCCAACCTGGGTATATGTCAGGTTGGAAGACTATTAGAGGTATTCCGCAGATTTTTGCAGCACGTCCCACTGGAGCAGCAACATAGCCACCAGTTGCAAAAACTACGTCAGGTAGATCTTTTTTAAAGTTTTTTTGTGCTTCCTGAGTGCCTCGCCAAAGATTCCATAATCCAGTAATTATTCTTTTTGGTGATTTTCCTCGTACTTGGGAAGCAGGAATTGCACGATAGACATAGTTATTTTGCTCAGCTATTGCTCTTTCAGGTCCATGTTCAGTGCCGTAATAAAATATTTTAGCGTCGATTTCGTCTAATATTTGCTCAGCCACAGCTAATGCAGGATATACATGCCCTCCTGTACCGCCACCAGTGAGTACAATTTTCATCATCAAGTATCCCTGCTGACTGTTTGTCTACTGACTGAAAGCATAATTCCTATAGCTAGTAGCGAGACTATCAATGAAGATCCACCTGCTGACAGGAAAGGAAGAGGGATACCTGTAAGTGGTATTAATCGCGTGACTCCTCCTATATTAATAAGTAATTGGAAACTGAACCAAGTTAGTATTCCTGCCACTAGCAAAGAGCCAAATGGGTCTCTTGCATTTGCCATAATGACCCAACCTCGCCAGAAAAGAATTATGAAAAGAATTAAGACGGCCATAACACCGATAAGACCCATTTCTTCTCCAATTATCGCTAGAACACCGTCAGTATGTGATCCGGGTATGTAGAAAAATTTTTG
>CEQM01102892.1_pt1 | contig 12043 bp, 9 predicted proteins | sample 531111 | NCBI WGS metagenome assembly CEQM01 (sample SAMEA2621278, study PRJEB7988) | marine metagenome | biome: marine biome (ENVO:00000447); feature: deep chlorophyll maximum layer (ENVO:xxxxxxxx); material: "saline water (ENVO:00002010), including plankton (ENVO:xxxxxxxx)" | depth 120 m
TATCATAGCGCCATTTTCCTAGTGAAAAAAACAGCATTGATAAGCCAAGAATCGAGAAGATAATGGCTTGATCAGACGTCAATTTATTTACCGAAAATGAGAAAGTGCCTAATATATATGAGCATAATTATCACACGGTTATATTTGCCTTAATAGTTGAGACATATAAGTAGATAAGCTTATTCAAAAGCTTCTTCCCAATTACCTTGGGTAGCAGCTTTAGAATATTCGGTGGCACGGTTTTCAAAAAAGTTTGCGTGCTCAACACCGTTAAGCATTTCTTCCATCCAAGGTAATGGATTCTTTTCTATACGATATACTGGTTGAAGGCCGAGCTGAACTAAACGTCTGTCTGCAATATACCGAATATACTTTTTAACTTCACGGCCTTCGAGACCCTCTATTCCTCCCATTTCAAAAGCCAGGTCGATAAATGCATCTTCATGGTGTAATACTGTTTCACACGCCACATATAGGTCACGTTGGAATTCGTCATCCCAAATTTCTGGGTTCTCGTGTATGAAGGTACGAAATAGTTTAATAATTGAAGCTGTATGCAGACTTTCGTCGCGAACGGACCAGGTAACTATTTGTCCCATTCCTTTCATCTTATTAAAGCGAGGAAAGTTTAGCAAAATTGCGAAAGAAGCAAACAGCTGCAGTCCTTCTGTGAACGCTCCAAACATAGCCAGAGTTTTAGCTATGTCTCTGTTAGTAGAGACACCAAACTCTTGCATATAATCATATTTATCTTTCATTTGCTGATATTTTAGAAAAGCCGAGTACTCGGTTTCGGGCATTCCAATTGTATCAAGTAGGTGGGAATACGCCGAAACATGAACTGTCTCTATATTAGAAAAGGCAGCCAACATCATTAGAACTTCTGTAGGTTTGAAAACCTGCGAGTAATGTTTCATATAACAATTATTTACTTCTACATCAGCTTGAGTAAAAAAGCGAAAAATATGCGTAAGAAGATTTCTTTCACTATTGTTAAGAGTTCGATGCCAATCTTTAACATCATCTGCTAAAGGTACTTCTTCGGGAAGCCAGTGGACTCGTTGTTGTTGAAGCCAGGCATCATATGCCCAAGGATATTTGAAAGGTTTATATTGTATTCGTTCTTCTAGTAACGACATTTTATAGTTCCCAAAACAAACTTCTCGGATAAAACACAAGATTTTATGCCGAGTAGGTAATAATTATAATATTAGCAAATAGATTACATCATATATATTTTACTGGCAGGCCAAACACTCCTCATAATCATTATGGCTTGCCGCTAAGCGATCAGCTTCTTCATCATTTGTTAATGCAGCCGTGTTAGTAGAGGCAACATTCTCAGAACGCTGAAGTGATTTTGAACGACAATAGTAAAGACTTTTTACACCCTTTTTCCAAGCTTGGTAATGAATTTGATGAAGGTCACGCTTATGAACATCAGCTTTTAAAAATACATTAAGAGATTGTGACTGACAAACTTGGTCTGCCCGATCTGCTGCGAGGTCTATAACCCAGCGTTGATCAATTTCAAAAGCTGTTTTAAACACAGCTTTTTCATCATCTGATAAAAATTCTAGATTCTGAACAGAACCTTCATTTGTTATTATTGATGACCATACATCATCTGTATTCTTACCTTTTTCTTCTAGTAGTCTAGTCAATGCTTTGGATCTTACATTAAACGAGCCGGATAATGTTTTATGGGTAAAGCTATTAGCAGCAATTGGCTCTATACCTGGAGATGAGCCACCGCAAATAATTGAGATTGATGCGGTAGGAGCTATAGCTATTTTATTAGAAAAACGTTCCATAATTCCATAGTCTTCAGCATCAGGACAGGCCCCACGTTCTTTTGCCAATACAACAGATGCAGCATCAACACCAGATTTTATGTGCCGGAACATATTGTTGTTCCAACCTTTAGCTATAGCAGATTCAAATGGAATCATATGGTCTTGAAGAAAAGAATGGAATCCCATAACACCTAAGCCTACTGATCTCTCACGCATAGCCGCGTAAGTAGCTCTATCAAAGGAATCTGATGCATTATCAATGAAATCTTGGAGTACATTATCTAAAAAGCGCATAACATCTTCAACAAATTTTGGGTGCTCTTTCCACTCAGTAAATTTTTCTAGGTTCAGTGATGATAAACAACATACTGCTGTCCGTTGTTTTCCATGATGATCGGTTCCTGTAGGTAGTGTAATTTCTGAGCAAAGATTAGATGTTTTTACTGTAAGACCAGCCATTTTATGATGTTCAGGTATGCTTTTATTAACTGTATCGGAATAGACAATATAGGGTTCACCGGTTTCTACCCTGGCTGTTAGGACTCTTATCCATAATGAACGGGCTGAAACACGCGAAATTGGTGCACTGTCCTTTGGGCTGACTAGAGCCCAATCTTCATCAGCTTCTACAGCACGCATGAAGTCATCAGAGATCAAAACACCATGATGTAGGTTGGGAGTTTTCCGATTTGGATCACCACCAGTAGGCCGACGCATTTCAATAAATTCTTCAATCTCTGGATGAGAAATAGGTAGATATACTGCAGCTGAACCTCGTCGCAGTGAACCTTGACTAATTGCTAGTGTTAAAGAATCCATTACTCTAATAAAAGGAACTACTCCTGAGGTTTTTCCATTACGTCCAACTTGTTCTCCTATTGAACGAAGATTTCCCCAGTAGCTACCAATACCTCCACCACGAGCAGCCAGCCAAACGTTTTCATTCCATAGATCCACGATTCCTTCTAGAGAATCTGAGGCTTCATTTAGAAAACATGATATAGGTAAACCTCGTTTACTCCCTCCATTAGATAAAACTGGTGTAGAAGGCATAAACCAAAGATTTGAAATATAATCATAAATACGTTGGGCATGCTCAGAATCATCTCCATAATGAGCAGCGACTCGAGCAAACAGTTTTTGGGGTTCACCAGCCTCTTCAGGAAGTAGGTAGCGATCTTCTAAGGTCTCTTTGCCGAATGCCGTTAAGTTTTCATCACGAGACGGATCTATAATAATACGAACACGTTCAGTCTGGTAAACATTTGCCGTGCTATCTTCTTGGCTTATTTGATTGTTTTGAGTTTCGATGTGCTCATCAAATAGGGAGGGCTGTTGATTTTGTAATGATTCTGGCTCAACATCTTTATTTTGTTTAACTACTTCATTGTCAGGACTCAACTTCTGACTTTCTTCTTTAATAAACACTTTATCCACAGCTTCTTCTTCAGCTGAAATACCTACAGACCCATCCATACGCCATGCCCCTTTTGAAACTCTAACCAGGTCGTCCACATGCTGTGAGTAATTCCCAGCTAATAATCTGGAAGATTTACAACATATAGTCACGAGTGATCAGTGTAACACTAAATATTGACCTGCTGTCACCGTGAACAATACATGAACATCTTACTCTAATGAATTTTTTCGTCAATAATATCTATTTAAAATGTATAAAATTTTTTTATTATTATAAATTTTTGGCTGTTATGCTCGGGTTTGGCTCTATAAATGGATAATTATTTATTTTTTAGATACTGGATAAAAAATATATTTATTTTTTATTTTTTATTATTTTTATTTTAGTGTGTCTTATATGTGCGGTCGTTTTGGACTAATTCACTCTTTAGAAGAGATATTACGAGTCTATTCATTAGATATGGATATGATTAATTTTCAGCCACGTTTTAATATAGCTCCTGGCCAGGATATATTAACTATTACTTCACAAAATCACCGTGAAAAAATTAAAAATGTTGCAAGCATTTTTAAATGGGGTTTTGTTCCATCCTGGTCTAGGGATAGTTCTGTGGGCTCAAAAATGATAAACGCTAGGGCTGAAACTATCTATAAAAAGCCCGCTTTTTCTTCTGCCTTTAAAAGTAGACGCTGTCTTGTTCCCGCTAGTGGCTTTTATGAATGGCAAACTCAATCCACAGGTGCTAAGCAACCATTCTGGATTTCTGCGGCTGATGGGGGTCTTCTTACATTTGCAGGTTTATGGGAAAGTTGGGTATCAAATGGCGGTGATAATCTACAAACATGTACTATAATAACTACTAGCGCTAACAATAGTTTATCTAATATACATGGTCGTATGCCTGTTATTATCGGGCCAGATAATTTCAATGCTTGGTTGAAAAGTGATTACAGCTCAATCCAATCATCAACTATTACAACTGATCTTTTAAGAAGTTCTCCTGATGCGGTAACATTAGCATGGCCAGTTTCAAGAATGGTTAATAATACCTCTAATGGAGGAGCTGATCTAATTTCTCCTGTTGATTTATCATTAGAAAATAACGATCAATATAAACCCCAACTTAATAAGCAAGGCAAATTGTTTCCGTTTTGATTTTTATAACTATTTATGGGTTTATATTTTAGATTATTAGGTTTTATTTAGTATAGGTAAAAACCATCTTGCATTACTTCCATTAAACAACCACTTCATTAATTTTTAAATATTTAGAAAGTATACCCATAGTCTATTTAGTTGATAAAGGGCTATCCATATTCGACTTATGGTTTGATATAAAGGTTTTTGTAATAAAACTGAATAATTAGTGATTTGGATTGATTATGACTAATGTGTCATTCTTATATTATCAGGTTTTGAGTGTGTTTTTTCTGTAAAAAATAATTAGAACTTATCTGAATGTACGATGATGTCTAACATCTCCTTTGCTACAATTATTCTTGCCGCTGGCCTTGGCAAGCGAATGAAATCTAATCATTCAAAGGTAATGCATAAGATAGCTGGGCAACCAATGATATTGCATCTACTCAACACTCTAGAATCAATTTCTCCGGAGAGTGTAACTATAGTTGTCGGAGAAGATATGGATGAAGTGACTAACATCTTAACTCCTTATCATGTGTGTATTCAACCCGATCGTTTAGGTACTGGTGATGCGGTAAAGGCTACGTATGAACTTCTTAAAGATTTTATAGGTCCGGTTCTTATTCTGTTTGGCGATACACCTATGGTTAAAAGTGAGACAATGTTTGCCTCAGTTAAAGCATGTTCAAAAGGAGCAGACGTGGTAGTTGTTGGCTTTCAGTCTGATAATCCCAAAGATTATGGTAGGTTGGTTACTGATAACAAAGGAAATTTAATTAAAATAGTTGAGTCGGTTGAAGCTAGTGATGAACAACTAGAAATTAGTCTATGTAATTCTGGTCTAATGGTGATATCAGGAAGGCACATGTTTGATCTGCTTATGAATTTAAATTCGCAGAATAAAAAGGGTGAATATTATTTGACTGATATAGTAAGTATCGCTCGAAATAGGGGGTTAAAAACTGTGGTTGTGGAAGCAGAGGAAGTTGAACTAATGGGTATTAACAGCAGAGATGAATTATCTATTGCTGAAGCTAATCTTCAAAAAAAATTACGTAAAAATGCTATGGAAAATGGCGTTACATTAGTTGATCCTACATCAGTGTGGTTATCCTATGATACGGTTTTAGGTCGTGATGTAATTATACATCCGAATGTAGTATTTGGAAAAGGCGTTACTATTGGAAACGGTGTTGAGATAAAGTCTTTTAGTCACATTGAGGGAACAACTATTGATACAGGTGCTATAATTGGACCATTTGCGAGACTGAGGCCTGGATCTGAGATAGGTTGTGATGCAAAAGTTGGAAATTTTGTTGAGATCAAGAACACAGTTCTTGGACCCCGATCTAAGACAAATCATCTCAGCTATATAGGAGATGCCAATGTTGGCTCAGACACTAATATAGGTGCTGGAACTATTACCTGTAATTACGATGGCTTCAATAAACATCAGTCAATAATTGGAAATAATACTTTTATTGGTTCTAACACTGCATTGATCGCCCCCATTAACATTGGTGATGGTGCTGTGGTAGCTGCAGGTAGCACTATAAGTCGTGATGTTATGGCTGGTTCACTTGCTTTGGGTCGTGCTGAACAAGAAGAAAAAAAGGGTTGGGCTATATCTAACAAAAATAAACAAAAACAGCTAAGCACTCCTCAAAAGCCTAAGAGATAGTTACGAAATGTGCGGTATTATTGGTATTTTAGGAATAGAAAATGTCGTTTCTCAACTGATTTTTGGTCTTAAGCGGCTTGAATATAGGGGCTATGATTCAGCTGGGTTGGCAACATTAGTAAATGGACGCATAGAACGAAGACGTGCAGAAGGAAAAATAGAAAGATTAGAGGCTGAATTAAATTCAAATTCCTTAAAAGGGGATGTTGGTATTGGACACACTAGATGGGCAACTCATGGCGCTCCTAATAAAGTAAACGCTCATCCTCACGCAACTGATAGGGTGGCTGTAGTTCACAATGGAATTATAGAAAACTTTCAAGCTCTTCGTCTTGAACTTGCATCGAGTGGTTATAATTTTGAGAGTGATACTGATACAGAGGTAATAGCTAAATTAATTACTAGAGAACTAGATAATGGGGCTACAACAAGGCAAGCGGTAGCTAGAACATTACAGCGACTGGAGGGGGCATTCGCTCTAGCAATTATTTTTGCTGGTGAACATGATATGATGGTTGGAGCGCGGCGGGGGAGTCCACTTGCTATAGGGTACGGCGAAGGTGAGATGTATTTAGGTTCTGATGCCCTAGCACTTGCGCCACTTACAAAACGAATTTGTTATTTAGAAGAGGGTGATTGGACGTTAATTACCTCTCAAGGAGCTAAAATATTTAATGATAAGAATGTATTAGTTGACCGTGAAATTTGTGAGACCCAACTATCGGGCGCGCTAATTGGTAAAGGTAATTATGATCATTTTATGCAGAAGGAAATTTTTGAACAACCAGCAGTTGTTGGAGATACTCTTCAGAGTTTTATAAATGCCAATACCTTAGAAGTTTCTCTTCCAGTTCTTCCTTTTAAACTAAGGGATATACCACGAATAACTGTAATAGCTTGTGGAACAGCTTTTTACGCTGGCGGTGTAGCTAAATATTGGTTAGAACAGATTGCTAAAATATCTACCGAAATAGATGTGGCATCCGAGTTTAGGTACCGTAAGGCACCGATGTCAGAGGGAGGGGTCGCACTTTTCGTTAGTCAATCTGGTGAAACTGCAGATACTCTTGCCGCTTTAAGACATTGCCGTGAAAATGGACAGTATATAGTTTCGGTAGTTAATGTAGCAGAAAGTTCGATTGCACGTGAATCAAATGTTATTTTACCTACTTTAGCAGGTCCTGAAATAGGTGTTGCGTCAACTAAAGCATTTACCACTCAACTAACGTCCCTAGCGTGTTTTGTGATAGCTGCGGGTAGGGCTTCTGGTGCACTTAATTCGGCTGCCGCTGCATCATTAGTTAAATCACTTACTGAAGTACCGTCTAGAATGGCAGAGGTGCTAAACCATGACCAAGATATTCGACATTTAGCGGCAGATATTGCAAAAGCGAGAGACGTACTTTATTTGGGGCGAGGAACAGCTTACCCTTTAGCCCTAGAGGGTGCATTAAAGTTGAAAGAAATATCTTATATTCATGCTGAAGGTTATGCCGCCGGAGAGATGAAACATGGGCCCATAGCCCTGATTGATGATGGGGTACCAGTTATCGTTTTAGCCCCACCTGGAGCACTTTTTGATAAGACTCTTTCAAATGTTCAAGAAGTTATAGCACGAGGTGGTAAGGTAGTTTTTATATCCGATAGTGAAGGAGTAAGACGATTAGGAAATAAAAGCTGGGTAAGCATAACTATGCCCGAAGTTGACGATTTCGTCGCGCCACTTCTATATGCTATACCAATTCAATTATTGGCTTATCATGCTGCTGTATTTAGAGGTACAGATGTGGACCAACCCCGAAATCTAGCAAAAAGTGTCACAGTAGAATAAATTTAGTTTGCAAAAAATGAGGGTTTCATAAAAAAATTTATAAAGTAACGCATCTATTTTCCTCACCCGAACGTATAAAAAACAGTGTACAGGTTGAATTAGTATTATTTGGAGCAATTCAAAATGAGAATATTGTTTTTTTTAATAGTTTTTTTATTTTCGGGATCAGTAATGGCAAATACTTATTCCGAATCTACTGATAGAGTGCAATCATTAACATATAAAAACCTGCATAATACTGAGCGTTTAACCAGTATTAGAACTCCCATGAATGAAACATTAAAGATCGCACGCGAACCAATAACTGATGAAACTGATGAGTTGGAGGTCAACGAGATGATGGGTGATGGAGGGGGATATTAAATCCGAATAAATAAAGTTATTTCTGTAAATGGATGTTTCTGGATAAAGATATGAATAAGTGCGCATACTCTCTTTTGGGTCTGATGGTTTATTTAATTTTTACCAGCAACGTCCGAGCAGTAGTAATTTACCATGAAAAAATTTATCCTGATGGTGCTGGTCCATTTCCAGCAGTAATAGCACTTCATACCAGTGGTGGATTCAAAACAGTAAAACATCTTATACAGCGTTATGTAGATGATGGTTTCGTTGTTTATGCTCCAGATTTCTTTATTAAACATGGTATAACCCTCAGATCTCGGATGGACACATTCGAACGTTTTAGGGAAGACATAGAAAAAGATTTATCCGAAATAGTTGATCTCATAAAAAAAGATCCGAAGGTTGATACAAAGAATGTATTTGCAACAGGTTTTTCCAATGGAGGTTTTTGGGTTTGTTACTTGACAGGAAGTGCGAAGGTGAGTGCTGGTGTCTCCCACTATGGCGTTTGGAAAGCAAATTTTGGTAGAGAGATGATTAATCCCTATCCAATGAAATATTTTTCAAGATCGAGCACCCCAATATTAGCGTTACATGGCGATGATGACGGAATTCAAAAAATGGATTTTGCTGAGGAGGCGTGGGATCAAATAAAGAGAAACAGTGGAACACTTGAAAAGCATGTTTATTCAGGTGTGGGTCATGTATGGGATCGAAAACATTCTCCAAAATTCGCTTATATTGAAAAAGTAGATAAAGATTCTCACAAAAGAACGGTGGATTTTTTTAAAAAGTATATGAAATAGTCACCTATCATATCTCTTGGATATTACACCCATTAAAACCCTCTGTTTTACCCAATACGTTTTTACACATAAATATGATCTGGATCTAATCCATGTTGGTGTCTGTCATATATAGTCAAATAAGCAGACTCGAGATGTCGTGTAAACAATGGGGTGTCATATAGTGGCGCTGTGGGTAAATTATTGATCAACTTGTCTTTGATGATTTTTAACTTTTCTGGGTGTAATGCTAGTTGGATAGCAAGTGACTCGTATTGCTCTTGGGTCGTGGTAATCAATTCCGGTAAATTAACGGCATTCAGAAGACTTGCGCCAACTCTGCTGGCAAAAGAGTTTCCAATACAACTTAATACCGGCAACCCCATTCTAAGTGCATCGCTAGCAGTAGTGCCCGCATTGTAAGGAAGTGTATCTAAAAAAAGATCTGTAATCCTATATCTTGCCAAATATTCAGTCATAGGCAAACGTTTTCCGAAAATAAGTCTATTTGGGTGAATACCCTTACGGACACTTTCTCTAGTTAAATTTATTTTTGCAGTTTTATTATCTTCCAAAAGTAGTAACACACTGCCTTCAACCTGTTTGAGTATCCTTGCCCATCCATCAAAAGTAGTTGGTGTTATTTTATAGGTGTTATTGAAACAGCAAAAAACGAACCCTTCCTCAGGAAGTCCAATATCTTCTCGGGTAAATATAGCATCTGGGATACATTTTTTTGAATCATTTACTTGATAACTTGGTAAATAAACAATCTTTTCTGAATAGTATTCTTTATTATTTTCAGGAATTATTGTTTGATCTGCTAATAAATAGTCATAATAGCTAGCGCCCATTGTTCCAAGATAACCAATATAACTTAATTGGATAGGTGCTGCTGACATTGCAAATATCCCGGTTCTGGAATCTCGGGTAAATCCTCCCAGATCTATCGCAATATCTATTTCAACCGACCTGGCAAGTATGGCTGCATCTTTATCAGACATCTCTCGGATATCATGAAAATGATCAACTCCTGTTTGAATTCTCAAATGCATTTCATCTTTGGCATCAGGACCATATGAAAAAGCATAAACTTCAAATTTATTTCTATCATGAATTTCGTAAAGTTCTGCAGTTAAATATGATACGGGATGATTTCTAAAGTCTCCAGAAAAATACCCAATTCGAATTCTTTCGTGCCTATTATTTCGGTTTATTTTGGTTTTTATATTTCTCTTTGGGTACTTCTCCTTAACATATATTTCTGAAGTTCTTCTATGAATAAGAGAATCGTCAACCAGAGACAGCATCTGAAGAGGATGAGAAACTATGTTTCCATTATTAATCTTATTTATTAATTCATTAAGATGTTTCTGATGGTTATTCCATATAAAAAGAGATCTTTTGGTATACGACAATTCGCCTAAGACAAAGTCCATATCTGGGTTTAGAGAGTTGGCACGTTCAAAACTCACCAATGCTTCGTCTAGTCGCTTGAGAAATTTTAGAGTAACACCACGATTAGCGTGCGCGTTGGCATTATTAGGATTTAAAGTAATAGCGCGATCAAGACTTATTAATGCTTCATCCAGTCGTTTGAGCTCATTTAAGATAAAACCTCGATTCGAATATGGATCAGCAAAATTCGGTTTTAAAGCAATAGCACGGTCATAACTTATTAGTGCTTCATCTAGACGTTTGTGGTCTAGCAGGGTATTGCCACGGTTAGAATGTGCCTCAGCAAAATCCGGTTTTAGAGCTATAGCATGATCAAAACTTTCTAGTGCTTCATCCAGTCGTTTGAGGTCTCGTAAGGCATTGCCACGATTATTAAGAGCATTAGTTTGGTTCGGATCTATTTGTAGAGATTCACCTATAATTTTTACTGCATCTTCTAATCTTCCTTTTTGGAGTGCAAGAGTTCCAAACATAGTTAATAGTGATACATTCGTAGGTAGATAGATGAGTAGTTTTTTATACTGAATTTCTGCTAGATCCAACTGACCCGAGTGATGTAATGCAAATGCCTCTTCGATCATCTCGTTTTGTTTTGGTGTAGGTTCTATAGGTTTTTTATGTTGCATGATTATGACGTATTTGATTGACTGTAAAATAATGAAATTATTATTATAATAACTACTAACATAGGTTTAAGTCTATTTACCCAATTTGCTGAGTATAGGTTTATTGTATGCATATGTAGAATTAAAAGTTTATTAGACTCCTCAACAACACCAAAATATGCTAGAGTTTCTGTATGAGAAATCTCACCATCACATTTCTGACTATTGTGTTCTGTCTCACATCCTCAATTGCGTTCAGTGAAACAGTTAAACCAGAGTTTTTGAAGGAACGTAATGGAATTATCTACAAGAAGAAGGTCTCTAACAAACCTTACTCTGGTTACGTGGAGGGTAAAAAAGAGAATGGATTCTTAGTGAGAGGAACTTACCAGAATGGTAAGAAAGAAGGTGTTTGGAAAACGTATGACTGGGATGTTCAGTTATGGACAAAAAGAACCTTCAAGGACGGTAAGTTAGATGGTATTTCGGAAACTTATTACGACAATGGTCGGTTAGAAAACAAAATAAATTATAAGAACGGTAAGATGAATGGTCTTTCCGAATTTTATGACGACAAAGGTCAGTTAAGGTTTCTAGAAACATGGAAGAACGGTAAGAAAGAAGGTGTTTGGGAATTGTATCATCAGAATGGTCAGTTATGGAAAAAAGAAACTTACAAGGACGATAAGTTAATCAAGACAGAGAAGTTTTAAGACTTACTAGTCCAACGCACGATAAACTGATGTACGACCTATTCCTAATTCCTTTGAAATCGCAGATGCACCTAAACCACTAAAGTTAGACTCCTCAACTTTATCAAAATATGCCAGAGTTTTGGTATGAATAAAGAAACCCCCAAAGTATCTCCTGACGATTTAGTTGTTCGTTATGGAATTACCTACAAGAAGTTCACTAACATTCCATTCACTGGTTATGTGGAGGGGGTACCAAAAGGGACTTATAAGAACGGTAAGAGAGA
>CEQM01026139.1_pt1 | contig 12017 bp, 9 predicted proteins | sample 531111 | NCBI WGS metagenome assembly CEQM01 (sample SAMEA2621278, study PRJEB7988) | marine metagenome | biome: marine biome (ENVO:00000447); feature: deep chlorophyll maximum layer (ENVO:xxxxxxxx); material: "saline water (ENVO:00002010), including plankton (ENVO:xxxxxxxx)" | depth 120 m
CCCCAATTTCTTTGCCTTGAGATACACCAGTCAGGACGGTCCTCCAGCATTGATAGAATTCTTTCTTCTCCCCAGCTTGGCTCCCAATTTACATCTTTGACAGCATTGATTGCTCCATCGCTAAGACCAGATTTTTTCATAGAAATAAACCATTGTGGTGTTGACATGAAAATGACAGGAGTTTTATGCCTCCAACAGTGCGGATAAGAATGATCATATTGTTTGTGAGCAAGTAATGAGTTGCTTTGTTCCAACAAATCAATTACTACAGGATCTCCTTTTTTGGTGCTCAGCCCACTTAAGGGGCCATAGTCTTCTTTAAAAAGCCCACGATTATCTAAAGCCTTCACTGATTCAAGTCCATTCTTTATACAGATAAAATAATCATCTAACCCGTGAGCTGGTGCTGTATGAACACAACCTGTTCCGCTCTCTGTGGTGACATGATCGCCATGAAGAAGCTTAGATTCTCTTTCATATAAAGGGTGAGCCATTGAGATATTTTCAATATCCTTTCCAATTACAGACCCTAGAATTTCAAGCTTGATACCCCACCTTTCTGAGCATGAGTCTAATAGGTCTTTTGCAATTACAAAGTGTGCATTTTTAGCTTTTGCCAAAACATATTCGATGTCTTCATTTATGCAGATAGCTACATTTGATGGAATCGTCCAAGGTGTTGTTGTCCATATAACAAAATAAATCTCTTCAAGTCTTTCAACTTGGAATGACGAACAAAGTGAATTTATGGATTGAGGTAAAACCTTGAATGTTACATCAATTGAATGAGAGCTTTTATCCATATACTCTACCTCTGCCTCTGCTAAAGCAGATCTGCAATCCATGCAAAAATGAACAGGTTTCTCACCTTTTTCAAGATGCCCATTAGCAATAATCCTTCCTAATGCACGAACAGTGTCAGCCTCAAAACTTTTATTCAATGAAAGGTATGGATTTTCCCAATCTCCCAGAACGCCCAAGCGAATAAAATCATCTTTTTGCTTATCTACTTGAGATTGTGCATATTCTCGACAAGCATTAATAAATAATTTTTTGTCCCTGACAAGATCACTACCTTTTCCGTGCTTCTTTTCAACGTTTAGCTCAATTGGTAAGCCATGGCAATCCCATCCTGGAACATAAGGGGCATCTTTTCCAATGAGGCTTTGAAATTTAATTGTAATGTCCTTAAGAGTTTTATTAACTGCATGCCCTAAATGTATATCTCCATTTGCGTAGGGAGGCCCATCATGAAGAATAAACTGCTCTTTGCCATTATTTTGCTCTCTTATTTTTTGATAAAGATTTATGGAGTCCCAAAATTCAAGAATCTCTGGTTCTTTTCTTGGTAAGCCCGCTTTCATGGATAGATCAGTCTTAGGGAGATTTAAAGTATCCCGATATTCTTTACTCATAGAGAATTATTCCAATATTTGTTTAGCTTGAGATATATCTAGAAGAATTTGTTCTTTTAATAAGTCAATGTTATCAAATTTTTTCTCATCACGAAGTTTATTTTTGAATTCTACAGTCAATCTTTGTCCATATATAGACTCATTAAAATTAAATAAGTGTATTTCAAGAACGGGCTTCGAACCATCCACAGTTGGTCTAATTCCCATGTTTGCAATTCCATTCAATAACTCTCCCCCAAGAAGACATTTGACTGCATAGACGCCTGCAATTGGGAGTCTCTGCTTTGGTATCCAAAGATTTGCTGTAGGAACGCCTATGGTTCGTCCTAGCTGTTGGCCATAAACCACTTTTCCGGAAAATGTATAGGGTCGTCCTAGCAATTCCTGTGCCAGCTGAAAATTGCTTTGCAATATAGCCTCTCTTATTCTCGTTGAGCTCACTCTCGATCCATTCAATAAAACAGTTTGGTTAGCAATGACTTCTGTTCCATTGCTATTACCCCAATTTTTTAGGAGCGCAAAATCACCTGCTCGTTGCGCTCCAAACCTAAAATCATCCCCAATAATTAAATGCTTTAAGTTTAGTTGGGCCAAGACTTCATCAAGAAAAGTTTGTGGGGTCATTGCTTTGAGAGACTTGTTGAACTCAAGAAAAAAAGCGAAGTCTATTCCAAAATTTTTAAGCAATTTCACTTTTTCTCTCCAAGGACAGATTCTTGGAGGTGGTGAAGAGTTTTGATCTTTAGCAGCAAAATACTCAGAAGCATGCGGTTCTGTAAAAAAAACTAAAGATGCACTCGAGCTTTCTTTAGCTTTGTCTTTTACCTGCTTAAGTATGGCTTGATGCCCTAGATGCAATCCATCAAAATTACCAATGGTTCCACTCATGGATTGATGTGGAAACCTTCTATTAAAAGTTTCTATATTTCCTATTCCTCTAATTAAGTACATTATTTAAAATCAGCTGGTCTGATGCCCAATACAAAACTTACTCCAAAATAAATTGTTGCAGAGCCAATGACAGCAACTCCCAGATGCAAAAATCTTTGCACTTGTGAAAATAATTCAAAATCAAAATATTGATTAAAAATTGATAAAAAAGATATCAAAGCAACGCTAGCTATTAGCACTTTCAAGGTGAAAGCACTGAAAATTCCAGAAAAAGAAATCAATCCCTCTCTTTTTAGAATAAGGCTTAAAATAATAACACTAGCTATTGCAGAAATAGAACTTGCGATTGCTAAACCCAAATGACCTAATTCAAAATAAAATGCTAATAGATAGTTCAAGCTAATATTAATTAATAGACTAAAAAAAGCTATCAACATTGGAGTTTTAGTATTTTGCCTAGAAAAAAATGCTGGAACCAAAACTTTCATAGCCATAAAAAAGGGTAACCCTAATGAGAAACCTATCAAGCTCAAACTGGCCTGATGTACATCACTCCATAAAAAAGCTCCTCTTTGAAAAATAGTAGCCAGCAATGGAGATGCAAATAAAATCAATCCAATCAATGAAGGAATAGCTAGGAAAAAAATTAATTTAAACGCATGCTCAAGTTGCTTAGTAAAAACTTGTATTTCTTTTTTAGCATAGGCTTTTGATAGACTGGGCAATAGAACTGTGCCAATGGCAATAGCAAATATTCCCATTGGAAATTGTATTAATCTATCTGATACGTATAGCCAAGTTGGACTTCCGGTGATTAATAATGATGCAAAAATAGTATCAATTAAAAGATTTATTTGAGCTATACCACCAGCAACAATAGCTGGAAGAATGAGAATAAAAAATTTTTTGACCCCTGGGTTCTGTAAATCAATTTTTGGTACAGGGATTTTTTTAATAGTTGCCAAAGGTGCGATCTGAAAAAGTAATTGAAGAAATCCTGCTAGAAGTACTCCCCAAGCAAGAGCCATAACTGGAATTTCTATTTTTGGAGCAACTAGCCAAGCTGAACCAATTAAACTCAAATTGAAAATTAGAGGGGTTAATGCTGGGATAGAAAATTTGTCGTGAGAATTCTGAATGCCGGCTGCAAAAGCTACAAGAGAAATTAATGCAAGATAAGGAAACATAATTCTTAACAGGCTGACAGCTAAATCCTGTTTTTGTGTATCAAAATAAAAGCCAGGGGCAAAGATCAAAATAAATATCGGTGCAAACAATAAAGCTAAGGCAGTAAATATAAAGAGTGATGAAAGAAAAATACCAAACAAAGCATTTAGAAAAGCTTGGCTGTCCTTCTCTTCATTACTACTTAAATACTCAGAATATATTGGAATAAAAGCTTGGCTGAATGCTCCTTCAGCAAAAAACTTTCTAAAAACATTTGGGATTTTTAGTACAACTACAAAAATATCATGAAAAATACTTGCTCCAAGAAGATTAGTTGTAAAGACATCTCTAATTAAACCAGCCACTCTCGAGATAAAAGTCCAGCCACCCACTTTAATGGTTGAGAAAAAATTTAATTGATAAGCAGTTTTGTCGGTCACTTAATTTGAGGTTGTTTCTTTTTCAAAATGTAAAGCTGCTGAATTAACGCAATACCTCAAACCTGTAGGCTGAGGACCATCTGTAAAAACATGACCAAGGTGCGCATCACACCTTGAACATCTAATCTCAGTTCTAACTCTTGAGAGAGAATAATCCTCTAATTCATTAATTTTATTATTATTTGCAGCTTCATAAAAACTAGGCCATCCGCAGCCTGCATCAAATTTGGTTTCAGATTTAAAAAGCGTCTCACCGCAGCAAATACAAGTGTATACTCCATCCTCGACGTGATTCCAATACTGACCTGTAAAAGGTCGCTCTGTCCCACTCTCCTGAGTTACATAATAAGACTCAGGTGAAAGTTCGTTTTGAAGCTCCTCTTTCGATTTATTAGACATATGTTTAAATAGAATTTGTTTTGGTATAAGTATAATCCATACAAGCGTTTTCTAGACTAAGATTTAATTTCCCAATTTCTCACCCAGTAAATAAAAATTGTGTCTATTAGAGCTATCAACACCTTAATAATATATTTTGCTATAGAGATGGCAAAGGCTTGAGTAAAAGTTAAATCTGTAGCAAGAACCCAAGTAAATTGATATATCAAGGTATCTATTAGTTGAGATGCCATGGTGGAGAGGTTATTTCGAAGCCATAGTTTTTTTCCATTCGTTAAGTTTTTTAAGTAATGGAAAAACCATACATCAAACCTTTGACTAACAAGGTATGCGGTCAACGAGCCAATAATAAAAATAGGTGAATAGTACGCTAGAACTGAAATAGCATTATGGACCTCTGCAGCCGATCCAGTTAAATCTGAAGGTAGAAACTTAGTGCTAAGCACCAAGGTAAGCATTACTGCTATGTTTGCAACAAATCCAAGCATTACAGCTCGATTAGCTTCATCTTTTCCAAATTTCTCATTCAAAAGATCTGTGGCAAAGTAAATGCCTGAATATAAAATTGCGCCCATACTGACATTGAACTGCATTCCAAATAGAGTTAATTCGCTAACTTTTCCACCTTGAAGATTACCAAGGACTATTCCAAGGATTACAGCACAATACAAACCATACTTACCAAAGAATCTATATAGAAAAATAGCTAGTGACAAATCGTAGAAAACAACCAATAACCATAAAGTTTCTTGATTTAAATTGCTAAACAGGGTGTCCATTTGGGAATCATTATTACACAGAAATTTATATTATTAGGTTACATTAATGGATTACCAAAGTTAGAATTATTAGATCAATAAATATACAAAGAGAGATAAATGAGCGAATTAGGTTTTTATAGATTTGCAAATTCACACCCAGATGAAATTGCTATAGTTGAACCGTCTGAAAAGATTTGGACAAGAGGTGAGCTTCTCGCAAAAACCAATCAATTAACTCATGCATTAAGAGAGTTTGGAGTTAAAAGTGGAGATGTTGTAGCAACTGTATTACCTAACTCAGTTGAATACTACATATCTTACTTAGCTTGTGCACAATCCGGTTTTTATATGGTTCCTATAAATTGGCATCTAGCTGGACCAGAGATAGCATATATTCTTGAAGATTCAGGGGCTAAAGCATTCATTGCATCTGGTGAAGTGCCTGCTATGGAAGAGGCTTGCCAAAAAGCAGTGTCAGCTATTAATTTTCCAGAGCAAGGCTGTATAAGTACTACCCAAATGAGTGGCTTTACTCATTTAGATGAATTTATCAGCTCCCAACCAATCACCAACCCAGAAGAAAGAACTGCGGGTCAAGTTATGAACTATACATCTGGAACAACCGGAAAGCCTAAAGGTGTAAAACGCGCATTAATTCCTGGAGACCCTGATGATGTTTTAAGTATGTTTGCAATGATACTTAGCTTCTTTGAAATTCAACCGCAAGAAAATAATGTTCACATTGTAGGATCGCCTTTGTATCACACTGCAGTCCTTGTCCACTCTTCAGCAGCTTTACATTATGGGCATTCTGTTGTGTTGATGGAAAAATTTAACGCAGAGCAAATGCTTTACCTAATTGATAAATACAAGGTTACAACCAGTCATATGGTTCCAACTCAATTTCATAGATTGTTACAGCTTCCCGATGAAATCAGAGAAAAATATGATTGCTCATCAACTCGGGCCATGATTCATGCTGCAGCACCCTGCCCAATTCATACCAAACAAGCAATGATTAAATGGTGGGGAAATTCCATATGGGAATATTATGCTGCCACAGAAGGAGGCGGAACAGTTGTCGATGCTAGTTCATGGTCTCAGTTTCCCGGAACAGTTGGTAAAGCATGGCCAGGAGCTGAAATCAAAATCATTAATGATGATGGAACTGAGGCTGAGGTGGATAATCAAGGCACAGTCTTTATGAAACTTGGTGAAGCAACAAAATTTGAGTACAAGGGCGATCAAGCAAAAACAAAAAAAGAGAGACTGATATTTGATGACCAGGTTTATTTTACTGTGGGTGATATTGGGTATTTAAATGATGAAGGATATTTATTTTTATGTGATAGGAAGATAGATATGATTATTTCTGGCGGGGCCAACATATACCCGGCGGAGATTGAGAGCGCTTTTCTGATGCATCCTGCTGTAGCTGATGTCGCTGTATTTGGAATTCCTAACGAAGAATGGGGGGAAGAAGTTAAAGCAGTTGTAGAGCTTAATCAAAATTTTGATTCTTCAGATGAATTGCTTGCTGAGTTGATGGAGTTTGCTCAAGAAAATCTTGCAAAAATGAAGCTACCAAGAAGCATAGATTTTATTGAAAAACTTCCTAGAGATGAGAATGGCAAGTTGTATAAAAGAAGATTAAGAGATCCCTATTGGGAAAATCATTCTACAAACGTCTAATGGAATTTAATGCTGCCGACATATTTGAAGGAGTTGTAGATAGAATTCCTGATAGAGAAGCAGTTGTGCTTGGGTCAACTCGTTTAACATATAAAGAGTTGGATGCAAGAACCAATAAAGCAGCAAATGCCCTAAAAAAACTTGGGATAAAAAAAGGTAGTCATATTGGAATTTATGCTTTTAATTGCATAGAGTGGCTAGAGGTCATGCTTGGAGCATATAAGTTATGCGCTATTCCTATCAATATTAACTATAGATATGTCGAAGAGGAGCTCAAGTATCTAATTGATAACGCCGATATGGAAGCTGTTTTTTATCACAAACAGTTTGGTGAAAAGCTCAATAATATTAAAAATGATCTGCCTTTATTAAAAGATTTTATTTGTATAAATGATGATTCAGAAGCTGATAATGTCATTGAAGGTAGTTATGATTTTGAAGATATTATCTCCAATGAAGATGATTCTAGGTTAAGTGTTGAAAGATCAGGTGATGACAAATATATTCTCTACACAGGCGGTACCACTGGAATGCCAAAGGGAGTGGTATGGCGGATGGAAGATGTCTTAATGACACTTGGAGGAGGCATAGATGCAGTAACAGGAGAAAAATATCCTACGCCAGAAGCCTTTGCAGATAAGTGCTTACAAGACCAAACGACCGCTCTTGCATTAGCTCCATTAATGCATGGCGCTGCTCAATGGCAATCTTTTAACGCTTTCTTTTCAGGATGGAAATTCATCATTAATGATCAAATTTCATTTGATGCGGATTATATTTGGGAAATTATTGCAAAAGAAAAAGTAATGAATCTAACTATCACAGGTGATGCTATGGGAAGACCGCTTTGTGACGCACTTCCCTCCGCATTAGAAAAAGGTTTAGATTTATCATCATTATTTGTTCTAGCAAGCACTGCATCTGTTTTCAGCGCCTCCATCAAAGATACTATTTTGGAATATCTACCTAATCTTTTTCTTATAGATGCTGTTGGCTCTTCTGAAACTGGAGCAACAGGGGTAAATATTCATACGAAAGATGGAAAATTAAAAGACTCAGGCGGGGGTCCAAAATTTACAAAGCCTAGTTTTAGTGAGATTTTAAATCTTGAAACTTTAGAAATAATCCAACCCGATGACACTGCAACAATTGGATATTTAGCAAGAAAAGGTCATGTTCCAGTTGCTTACTATAAGGATAAAGAAAAATCTGCAAAAACTTTTATTGAAGTTAATGGTGAAAGGTATTCAATACCTGGAGATATGGCCAAATATGAGAAAGATGGTCAGATGACCCTTTTGGGCAGAGGAAGCGTTTCCATTAATTCTGGTGGAGAAAAAATATTTCCAGAGGAAGTCGAGATGGCATTAAAATCTCATCCAAATATATTTGATTGTCTTGTTGTTGGGGTAAAAGACGATACATGGGGTCAAAAAGTAGTAGCCGTAATTCAAAGAAGAGAAGTAATTGATATAACCGTTGAAGAAATAAAAGAAAGTGCTTCTAAATACATCGCTAGTTATAAAATGCCAAAAGAAATTCTTTTTTCTGACTTAATTGAAAGAGCTCCCTCAGGCAAGCCTAATTATCAGTGGGCTCAAAACTTTGCGAACTCAAAACTAAACATAAAATAAATATGAGAATAGAAACTTACATACCAGGTTTATCTAAAAATACAATTGAGATAGTTAAGCATGCTGAGTCTCTTGGATATGATGCGCTTGTCTCAGGAGAGCTCAATAATGAGCCTTTCCTTCCGGTTCTGCTGGGGTTAGAACACTCAAAGAAAATGATCGTTAGGACTGGTTTGGCAATAGCTTTTCCGAGAAGCCCTATGACTATTGCAAATATGGGCTGGGACTTACAATCTTTTGGAGATGGTCGTTTTCAACTTGGTTTAGGCACTCAGGTAAAAGGACATAATGAAAGAAGATTCAGTGTACCGTGGTCTCCTCCTGCACCTAGAATGCGAGAATATATTCTCGCTGTGAAAGCAATTTGGAATACATGGAAAACAGGAGAAAAACTAGATTTTCAAGGAGAACATTACACACATACTCTTATGACACCCATGTTTACACCTCCCCCAATGGATTTTGAAGTACCGCCAATTTATGTTTCTGGACTTGGACCTGGGATGGCTAGAATTGCTGGTGAAGTTGCTGATGGGTTATTGCTTCATCCTATGTGCTCACCTAAATATATAAATGATATTATCCTGCCAGCAGTAGCTGAAGGAGCAAAAAAATCAGATAGAGATCCTAAACAGTGTGAATTGCTTTGGGGCGGATTTATTGCCACCGGTGAAACTGAAGAAGACCTGAAAACAGCAAAAAGAAATGTTGCTGCAAGAATTAGTTTTTATGCTTCAACTAGAACCTATAGACCAGCCCTGGAATTTCATGGATGGGAGGATGTTAATGAGGCATTACACAAGCTCTCTGTAGAAGGTAAATGGGAAGAGATGTTTTCCTTGGTAACTGATGAGATGGTTGAAACTCTAGGTTTCTGCGGAACTGGTGAAGAAGTAGCCAACGCTTTAAAAGATGACCTAGGCCCAATCTGCAGTGCCGCAATGTGGAATGAGGTTGAGCATTTAGGCTCTGATCACTCAAAAGATGATCATGTTTCTAATTTAATACAAATTGCAAAGGGATAAATGACTCCTATTAAGCTTCATGCTTTTTCTGAGCTTCCTGCAGTATTCCATCATCGTCAAACGTGGGACGGGTTTAATAACCCATCACTAGTGATTGAGAATACTCAACATAAAAAAGAATTAGGTTTTAAAAATGTTAATGCAAAAAAACTGTTAGATATTTTTAATGGCTCATTTAAAATTGAATCATTAAAACCGTTATCCATGGTTTATGCCGGTCATCAATTTGGGCAATATGTTGAGCAATTAGGAGATGGTAGAGGATTGTTGCTTGGACAGATAGACTCTCCAGATGGTTCAATCGATATTCACCTTAAGGGTGCAGGTAAAACTCCCTACTCTAGATTTGGAGATGGTCGAGCTGTTTTAAGATCTGTAATTAGAGAGTATTTGTGCGGGGAGGCAATGCATGCTTTGTCAATTCCAACCTCTAGGGCTTTGATGATTATTGGAAGTGACGAAATAGTTATTAGAGAAAAGAGCGAAACAGCAGCAATGCTAGCAAGGACGGCCAAAACACACATCAGATTTGGTAATTTTGAATACTTTCATTACAACAACAAGCCAGAGTATGTGAAAGTTTTAGCTGACTTTTGCATTGATAATTATCCTGCTTACTTTTCAAGAACTAAAAATTTATACGAAGACTTCTTTAGATCAGTTGTTAAGCAAACAGCTTGCATGATAGCTCAGTGGCAAGCTTGTGGCTTTAATCATGGTGTTATGAATACTGACAACATGAGTATTTTAGGTGAGACATTTGACTATGGGCCTTATGGATTTATGGAGGACTACCTTCCTAGTTATGTCTGCAATCACTCAGATCATCAAGGAAGATATGCATTTAAGAACCAGCCATACATAGGATTATGGAACTGCTCTGCTCTTGGTCATGCGTTGTCATCATTAATTTCAGAGGAAACCCAAAGCGAGATTTTAAAGACATATGAATCAATATTTCAAAATAAGTTAGCTGAGTTGTACCGAAAAAAACTTGGATTTACCAAATCACATAATGAGGATGCTCAATTAATTCAAGGTTTGTTAGATATCATGGAATCCGAAAAACTCGATTATACAAACGCATTTAGAAATCTTTCTCAGGCTCTAACTGAAGTTAAAACAAATGAACTAAATTCAAATGTTGCCATGTCCTGGATAGAATCCTATAAAAAGCGTCATGACAAAGAATCTAAACCTATTGCTAAAAAAATATTGCTTATGAATGCAAATAATCCGAAATATATTTTAAGAAATTATATGGCGCAAGAAGTCATAGAAGCGGCTGAAAATTCAGATTTCTCTGCGCTTGAAACATTGATTGAGGTCATAAATTCTCCTTATGATGAGCTAGAGCAATATGAACATTTTGCTAATAGATCGCCGGATTGGGCAAAAAATTTAGAGATTTCATGCTCTTCTTAATTCATTAAAAAACTTAAGGTCTGTATCTTTGTTTAATTTGCTCATGCCTCTAAATGAATAGCAATTAAAATCATGTCGAGGTGGATGATTTGCCCTTAGGGAGCTAAAACCCTTTTCTAAATCTTTACTTGATAAGGCTTTGAAAGCATCTGAAATTGATTTTAAGTCAAGCTCTTTATGAAAAAGTGTAGTTGGGAATGACATTCTACGAATATCTGTAATTATGTCTTTAAGCTCATGTGGCCAGTCTGCACGCATCAAAGGTTTTATCGATTTTAGTTTTAGGCAATTAAATGCTTTTGCACATTCCTGAGCAATAATTTTAGCTCCATTTAGCTTTCCATCTATGCTGTATCCTGCGATATGAGGTGTTGCAATATAGGATTTTTTTATTATTTTTAGACTTGGGTTAGGTTCATTAACCCAAACATCAGAAATATAAATTAAGTCATTTGCTTTAAACAGAAAAGCTTCGGATATGATCTCTCCTCTTGATGTGTTAATAAGAATTTTATTTGAAACTTTGTGAATATGAGATTCATTAATTAAATTAAATGTTGGATGTTTGCCTGTCTCTGTCAGAGGGGCATGAATAGTTATTAAATCGCATTCAAGAACCCTATCTAAATCTAATAATTCAGAATGTGATAGAAATGGATCGCATGCGTAAACTTCAAAGTTTAAAGCCTTAAGAATTTTATATAGCCTTCTTCCAATATTGCCATAACCCACTATCCCAATGCTTTGGCTAGTATTGAAAAGATTATCTTTTATCAATTCTCCAATTGCAGCCATTACATAATGAATGACACTAAAAGCATTGCATCCAGGGGCATGAGACCAAGGAACATTTTGAGTATCTAAATAATCTATATCTAAGTGATTAATTCCTGCAGTTGCAGAACCAACATAGCGAATCCTTGTACCCTCAAATATTTCCTTATTAACAAAAAGAGTTGAACAAACTAACAAGGCATCAATATTTTTAAAATCACTAGAGGACACATTACTTGAGTCAAAGGACTTAAATGAATAATCCTCATCGAAAAACTCAGATAATCTGTTTTCAATTTCAGGAATCTGGGAATCTGCAGCTATGTTGATCAATGGGATTTATCTCTAAAGATGATGCTTGTTATCCAGCCTAAAAAAGAATTCTGACCAAGGG
>CEQM01108606.1_pt1 | contig 12002 bp, 6 predicted proteins | sample 531111 | NCBI WGS metagenome assembly CEQM01 (sample SAMEA2621278, study PRJEB7988) | marine metagenome | biome: marine biome (ENVO:00000447); feature: deep chlorophyll maximum layer (ENVO:xxxxxxxx); material: "saline water (ENVO:00002010), including plankton (ENVO:xxxxxxxx)" | depth 120 m
AAAACTAGAAGACATTTAACAGAATTTTGGATGGTTGAACCTGAAATAGCTTATTGTGATATAAATGAAAATATGGATTGGGCAGAAAAATTATTAGTATTTATTATTAATAATGTTTTAACAAATAAACTGAATGAGCTTAACGTTTTAAATCGAGATGTTGATAAACTGAAATTATGTACTACTCCATTCCCGAGAGTTAGTTACACTGAATGTATTAAAATTTTAAATGATTCAGGTAATGATATTAAATGGGGTGAAGATTTTGGTTCTCCAGAAGAAACTTATATTGCAGAACAATTTGATAAGCCTGTAATTGTTTATGGTTTTCCATCAGATATTAAAGCTTTTTATATGAAAAGAGATCCTGATAATGATAAGGTTGTATTAGGTATGGATATTTTAGCTCCAGAAGGTTATGGTGAAATCGTAGGTGGTTCTGAGAGAGAAATAAATTTAGATATACTACTCCAAAGAATTAAAGATGAAAAATTAGAGCAATCAGACTATGAGTGGTTTTTAGATTTACGAAGATTTGGTTCTGTGCCACATTCAGGTTTTGGAATGGGATTAGAGAGAGTCGTAGCATGGATTTGTGGATTATCTCATATAAGGGAATCTGTTCCATTCGCAAGGACTATGACAAGGTTAAATCCTTAGATGGCATTAGAAAAGGAAATATCTTTATGGTTAAAAAAATATTTACTAAATAATAATCTAGAATCGTTTGTTATTGGTATTTCTGGGGGTATTGACTCTGCCGTTTCTTCTACATTATGTGCCATGACAGGTTGTAAAACTATAGTTATTACTATGCCTATTCATCAAAATAAAAATGAAACAGATAGAGGTATAGAACATTGTTCTTGGCTATCTAAAAATTATAAAGATATAGAAATCTTGAATATCGATCTTACAAAGATATATGAAGAGTTTAGGTTAACTATCCCTAAAGAGTTTAATAATCCTTTAGCATTAGCCAATACACGAGCAAGAATAAGAATGTCTACATTATATTTGATTGCGGGAAGTTCTAATGGGATAGTAGTAGGAACTGGAAATAAAATAGAAGATTTTGGTGTAGGGTTTTTTACGAAATATGGTGATGGAGGAGTTGATATATCTCCTATAGCAGATTTAATGAAATCAGAAGTATACGAATTAGGAAGAAAAATGAATATTATTAGTTCTATAATGGAAGCGAAACCAACTGATGGTTTATGGGATGATGATAGAACAGATGAAGATCAATTAGGTGTATCTTATGATGATTTAGAATGGGCTATGGGTTATACGGGTAATAGTCCTAGCCCATCTCAGAAAAAAATCCTTGATATTTATAATAAACATAGAGATAAAAATATTCATAAAATGAAAGATATCCCTATTTTCAAGAAAAAATAAATGGCAGCTACTAATAAAAAGAAAATATTCTTAATTGATGGTATGGCTTTAATATATAGAGCTCATTATGCTATGGTCTATAATCAGCTAACAACATCTTCAGGTATACATACTTCTGCTGTTTTTGGATTTATTAATTCATTATTTAAAATTTTAAATGATGAAAAGCCAGATTTTCTTGCAATTTGTTCAGATAGTAAGGGGCCTACTTTTAGGCATGAGAGATATGATATGTATAAGGCTAACAGGAAGGAAATGCCAGATGAGTTAAAGGAGCAAATCCCAATACTCTATAATATTTTTGAGAAATCTAATATTCCTCTTTTAATGTTAACTTCATATGAAGCAGATGATATAATAGGAACATTCTCAAAGCTAGAGAATAGTAAAGAAAACCATACATATATTGTTAGTGGTGATAAAGATTTGATGCAACTTGTAGATGAAAATACTAGTATATATTCTCTTGGAAATAAATTTAAACCCACAACAATTTATAATAAGAATAAAGTTATTGATAAATGGCAATTACCACCGGATAAAATAATAGATTATTTGGCTTTAGTTGGTGATTCATCGGATAATGTACCAGGTGTTGCTGGAGTAGGGCCTAAAACAGCAGTTAAATTAATCAATGAATATGGTGATGTTGAAGGTATATATAAATCAATAGAAAGTATAAAAAATATTAAGTTAAGAGAAAAATTGATTAGTAATAAAAAAAATGCTTGGCTATCTAAAGAATTAGTGACATTAGATTTAAATGTTCCAATCGATTTTGATATTGATGAAATGGCTATTAGTAATTTTGATTTTAGCTTGTTAAAGGAAGAGCTAAACAAAATAGAAATTTATCATTTAGACTCTGTATTGGATAAATACATAGATGGAAATTCTTCTATTGAAACATTTGAGAATGTAAAGAAAGATCGAAAATATATTTTAGTAGATGAAGATAAAAAAATTGATAGAATGCTTTCTGATATTAAAAATTTTTCTATTATATCTATTGATTTAGAGACTACTAGCTTAAACCCATTTGATGCTAAAATTGTTGGAATGTCATTGTCAGTTAAAGAAAATCATGCTTATTATATACCGTTTATAATTCCAGGAGATTTATTTCCTGCAGATCCTAAATTGATTTTGGATAAATTGTCTCCAATCTTTAATTCTTCTAATTATAAACTTATTGGTCAAAATTTAAAGTATGATTTATTAATTTTAAAGAGACATAGTGTTAATATTAAAAATATATATTTTGATACTTATATAGCAGAAAGTCTTATTTCTCCTGAAAAAACAAGTTATAAGCTTGATAACCTTTCAATTGAATATTTAGGTTATAAGATGCAGCCGATTGAAGATTTAATAGGTGAAAAAAAACAAAAACAAATTTTAATGTCTGAAGTCCCAACTGAAAAAGTATGTTTTTATGCTTGTGAAGATGCTGACATTGTTTTAAAAATTTATAATAAACAAAAACAAATTTTATCTGATATGAATCTTGAAAATATATTTTATAATATAGAAATGCCATTGATTGATGTGCTTATAGAAATGGAATATAATGGATTATTTATTGATGTTAATATGATTAAAGAGTTATCTAATAGTTTGAAGAAAAAGATTAAAAAAATATCAGATAAAATATATTCATATGCAAATAAAGAATTCAATATTAATTCACCAAAACAACTTTCAGAGGTTCTTTTTGATGACTTAGAATTAAAACAAATTAAGAAAAGAAGTACGGCTTCAAATGTATTGCATATTTTAAAAAAATATCATCCTATAGCAGAGGAATTATTAGAATATAGACATCTAAATAAATTAGTTAATACATACCTAGATACATTGCCTGCATTTATTCATGATAATACAGAAAGAATTCATACAACATTTAATCAAGCTATTGTATCTACAGGTCGATTATCAAGCAATAAGCCTAATTTCCAAAATATTCCTATTAAAACTGATGTAGGTAAAGAAATAAGAAAAGCATTTATTCCGCAGAAGGATGATCATTTTATATATTCTTTTGACTATTCTCAAATTGAATTAAGAATTCTTACTCATTTTACAGGTGAAAAAGAATTGCTTAAGGCTTTTAAAAATGAAGAAGATGTACATTCAAAAACTGCGTCACTAATATTCAATATAGAAGAGAAAGATGTCGAATATGCACAAAGGCAAATAGCAAAAACTATTAATTATAGTATTCTTTATGGAGCTGGTCCATTTAGAATATCTCAAGAGCTTAAAATTTCTATTAAAGATGCATCAGAAATAATTAAAAGTTATTTTAATAGTTATCCGCAAATTAAAAATTATATAGATAGTACTATAGAGTTTGGTGAGAAGAATGGTTTTGTAAAAACCTTAAATGGTAGACAAAGAAAAGTATCTAACTTATATTCATCAAATAAAAATATTGTTGAAGCAGAAAAAAGAGCTATGATTAATATGCCAATTCAAGGAACCGCATCAGAACTTATTAAAGTAGCTATGATAAATATAAATAGAATTTTTAAGGAGAAATCTATGAAATCAAAAATGATTCTTCAGATACATGATGAATTATTATTTGAAGTACCAAAAGATGAAATTAAATCTTTATATGATATTGTGACTTTTGAGATGGAAAAGGCAATTAATCTTGATGTCCCTATAAAAGTTGATTCTAATTATGGCCATAGTTGGTTTGAGGCACATTGATATGACTAAAAAAAAAATGATTATAGGAATTGATGGTGGAGGTACAAAAACATTATGTGTTTTATTTGATAATAGCGGCAATACATTAGATACTATTAGTGGTGAAGGTTCTAATTTATATGTATATAAAAAAGAAGGAATTGATGTAATTATCAATCTAATTAATTCATTATTAGAAATTAATAAACTTAATATAAAAGATATATGTGCATTTGGTATAGCTGTAGCAGGAATATCAGATTTTGATCAAAAAGAAATTTTGCTTAAAGAATTAGATCGAATAAATATTACAAATAGGACTATTTTATTATCAGATGTAGAAGCTTCATATAGAATATTATGTCCTAATAATAAAGGGCTGCTAGTTAACGTAGGTACAGGTGTTATTTGCTTTTCTAAAGATAAAGATAGTAAGATAATAAGAGAAGCTGGTAATGGGCATGATAAAGGTGATCTTGGTAGTGGATATTGGATAGGTAAAGAATTATTTTATAAATTAATATTAAATGAAGCTTTAGCACTTGAAGATGAAGATCTAACACAAATTTTCAATATTGTTATTAAGCGATTTAATGTAGAAACTTTTAGAGATTTATACAGTAAAATAGAAGGGGGTGATGATCTGTTCTTTCAGCTATCATCTTTAGGTGAAGATACTATAAGGTTAGCTGAATCAGGAAATGACGTAGCATTATCTATCATACAAGAGGGTACCAGGTATATTGCTGAATATATACTAAGGATATGTGAAAGATTAGAAATTATTACTTCCAACGATATTATTATTGCAATCAATGGCAGTATTATTAAAAATAATTTTTATAGAAAATTGTTAGCAGAAGCATTACAATTTGATTTAAAAAAAATACACTGGGTATCATCAGCCATATCATCAGCGTATGGTGCAGGTTTAATGGCTGCAAATTATAATAATATTGATATTGAGCTTAAACAAATAATTGAAAAAAATAAAAATTCATGAGCTTACCTATTGCTATAATAAATATGAGTTATTTAAAGCATAATTTAAATTATTTACAGTCATTGTCTGAAAAGTCTGAATTATATCCTGTTATAAAAGCAAATGCTTATGGACATGGTTTTGTAGAAATAGCCAAAGAAATAAATAAGACCAATATTAAGGGAGTGTGTATTGCAACTATTAATGAATTGCATAAGTTGATTAATTTAAAATTAGATTATTCTATCTTACATCTAGGACAAATTTCTTTTTCTGATTTATCATTATATGAAAATGATAATGTTATAGCTACAATAAATTCTATGGATGATTTAAATAAAATATCTTTATTCTATAAATCTACTAAAGCTCTTAGAGTGCATATTAAAATTGATACGGGAATGACTAGGATGGGATGTATTATTGATGAATTTAATGATATTTTTAAAAAGTGTATCAATATGAAAAATATTCGTTTAGAAGGTATTTATTCTCATTTAGCATATTCTGATAATATAAATGAAAAATCGAATCGGGATCAAATTCATTTATTTGATAATATCGTTCATAAAGTAAGAAAAAAAAATATTCAAAATATAAAATTTCATCTCTTAAATAGCGGAGGGCTTTTAAATTATGGTGATTATAAATATGATTTAATAAGAACAGGTATATGCATGTATGGCATTTCTCCTTTAGGTATTCATAACGATAACTTAAAACCTGTTATGGAATTTAAAGCTCCTGTAATACTCAAAAAATATATAAAGAGAGGAACCATGGTAGGTTATGCTAATTCTTTTAAAGCAGTAAGCGATATGGAAGTAGCTATTATACAATGTGGTTATGGAGATGGTGTTCCATTTGAATACTCGAATACAGGTTTTGTATATTTTGATAATTCTAAAATTCCAATAATTGGTAGAGTATCTATGGATTTAATATCAGTTGATATATCGAGTGTAAATATTAAAGTCAATGATTATGTTACATTATGGGGTTCTACTTTAGATCCAAATAGTAGATTAGAATATATAGCAAAATCTTTTAATAATATTCCTTATACATTTATAACAGGAATTACAGAAAGAGTCGAAAAAAGGTATATTTATGAATAGAATTATCTATTTTTTATTTTTGTTTAGTTTTTTATATCCTGAAGATTTTATTTGCAATGAATCTTCTGAAAAATTTTATTGCAAAGAAGAATTTCAAAGTATGAGCATTAAAGAAAAAATTTCCCAAATGATTATGGTCCGTGTTAATGGACAATTTTATAATAATGAGCATTGGCAAAAAAAGAATGTTATGAGATTAATTAAAAATAAACATATAGGAGGACTCATAACTTATACTGGAAGTACACATGGTACATTTTATAATTTAAAAGAGTTTCAGCAATCTTCTAAAATACCATTATTTGTTGCAGCTGATTATGAGCGTGGTATTGGCCAATTTATAGATGGAACATTATTTCCTAGTAATATGGCTATAGCTGCTACAGATAATCCAAATAATGCATATAAGCAAGGTGAAATTACAGCTATTGAAGCTAAAGCCTTAGGGGTTAACATGATATTCGCACCAGTTCTAGATATTAATAATAATCCTGATAATCCTATTATAAATTTTAGATCATATGGAGATGAAGCAGGTATAGTTTCAAAATTCAGTTTACCTTATATAAAAGGTATTCAAAGCCAAAATATTATAGCATGCGGTAAGCATTTTCCGGGCCATGGAGATACTGATACTGATAGCCATACAAGTTTACCAATTATTAATAAAAAAATTAAAGATTTATTTAGTCAAGAACTATTACCCTTTAAGAATGCATGCTCAGAAGGAATTGGGTCCATTATGGTAGCACATATTTTATTTCCGGAATTAGACAATGATAATCCAGCAACATTTTCTCAAAAAATAACTGATAATATATTAAGAAAGCAGTGGAATTATAATGGCCTGATTATAACAGATGCCCTTGAAATGGGAGCTCTCTCTAGTTATACATGGCATGGAGAATCAGCGATAAAAGCAGTAGAAGCTGGCGCAGATATTATTTTATTACCTATCGATAATGATGAAGCTATAAATTCTATTTTTAAAGCGGTGGAAACAGGTAGAATTAGTGTTTCAAGAATTGAGAATTCCTTTAATCGTATTATTAATGCGAAGCAAAAATTAGGACTATTTAATAAAAATGATAATGATTGGGATGATGTTGAAAAAAAAGTTAAAATTTACCAACATACCAAAATTGCAAAAAATATAGCGAATGAATCAATTACATTAGTAAAAAATAATAAGAATATAATTCCTGTTGATATTAATAAATATAATAAAGTTACCCATATTATGTTATCAATGGATGAAGGAATGAAATCTAGGTTTAAAAGTTATTCGTCTAATATTTCTAAAACGCATGGTAACGTTGAGGAAATTATTATCAATGATAAACTTTCACGGTTAGCTATAAAAGACATTATGCAGAAAATAAAGAGTTCAAATTCAGATATGATTATTATATCAATGTTAATAAGAATTAAAATGGATAAGGGAATATCAACAATTGATGAAACTCACAGCCAATTAATAAAAAAAATAAAAAAATTAAATATACCTATATTAGGAGTAAGCTTTGGTAGTCCATATTTATCTGATTATGAAATTTTAGATTCTTATTTATGTACATATGGATATGGCTCAGTATCATTAAATGCTGCTAGTGATGCTATTTTTGGTCGAATAGATATCAACGGAAAGTTACCAATTACTCTAAATCAAAAATATAAAAGTGGTCATGGCATATCTATTAATAAATTGACTGATGCATTTAAGAAACGATTAAATATTAATTTTGAATCTTTTGGTTTAATAAAAGAAGCTATCAATGATAGCATTTTTCCTGGAGCACAAGTTTTTATTTCTAAGGGAGATAAAGTACTTGCAAATATAGGATTTGGTACATTGGGGTATGATGTGAATAGTGAAAAAGTTAATAAAAATACAATTTATGATGTTGCTTCATTAACAAAAGTATTATCTACAACCCCAATTATTATGAAATTTATTGAAAAAAAAAGATTAGATATTGATTATCTGATATCTGATTTTTATGAAGAATATAATACGCCTAATAAAAGACAAGTAACTATTAGAAATCTTTTAACTCATACTTCTGGTTTAAAGAGTTATATTGAATATTATAAATATAGTGATTTTGATAGAAATAAAGTTATTAATGATATTGTTACACAGCCCTTAGAGTATAGTAAGGAATCTAAAACAGTATATAGCGATTTAGGCTTTATTCTATTAATGGATATTATTGAAAAAACAACTAATTCGAAACTAGATCATTTATCTGATAAATATTTATATAAACCATTGGGCATGAAAAATACTTTTTTTAATCCACCATTAGAATTAAATAACAATATTGCTCCAACAGAAAATGATAAGTACTTTAGAAATAAGTTATTGAAGGGAGTAGTACATGATGAGAATGCTTATTTATTAGATGGTATTTCGGGCCATGCAGGTTTATTTTCAACTGCAGAGGATATAGGACTTTATTCTAAAATGCTTATAGATGGTGGCTATTATTTAGGCCAAAGATATTTTTCACAGAAAATAATTAAAGAATTCACTCAAAAACAAGATATTACAGTAGGATCTGATTTTGCATTAGGTTGGGATACACCATCTCAGAATGGTAAAAGTTCAGCAGGTGATTATTTATCGCATTCTAGTTTTGGTCATTTAGGATTTACAGGTACATCTATGTGGCTAGATCCAGAAAATAAGATTATTGTAATTTTACTTACAAATAGAGTTTATCCAACTAGAAACAAAAAAAATATTGGTAAAAAAATGTACCATTTTCGAAGAAATTTTCATATGAAATTAATCAAGGAAATTTTAGAAACTTAATATGAATATATTAGATATTAGTATTATAGCTTTTTTTTTATTATCCATATGTTTATTTGGTTTATATCAATCATACAATAATAAGTCTCAAAGTGATTTCTTCTTAGCAGGTAAAAATATTAATTGGGTTACTGCTATGTTTTCGATTGTTGCTACGGAAACATCGGTGCTTACATTTATTAGTATTCCTGCTATAGCATATAGAGGAGATTGGACATTCTTGCAATTATCTATTGGATATATTATTGGCAGGTTTATGGTAAGCTTTTTATTACTGCCATTATATTTTAAAGATGGTATTGTTTCTATTTATGAAATTTTAGATAAATCTTTTGGTCCTTCCATTCAAAAACTTGCTTCAGCAACATTTCTAATTACAAGAGTTTTAGCTGATGGTGTTAGATTCGCTGCTATAGCTATTGTTATCCAAGCAATTACAGGTTGGTCAATATCTCTATCAATTTTATTAGTAGGGTTAATAACATTGGTATATACCGTATTAGGAGGATTAAAAGCTATAATTCGTGTTGATGCTTTCCAATTTATTATATATCTAATAAGTGCATTGATTTGTATATATTATTTATTTATATCTATTGATAAAACTTTAGTAGAGTCAATTACATATTTAAATGATTATAATAAACTAAAGATATTAAATCTATCAGGGAATATATTATATAATCCATTTATGTTCTTTTCAGCTATTATTGGTGGAGCTATGTTATCTTTCGCATCACATGGTGTTGACTATATGATGGTGCAGCGAGTACTTGCAACAAAAGATATTTCATCAGCAAGAAAAGCGATGATAGGTAGTGGTATATTTGTTTTATTGCAATTTGCATTATTTCTTTTTGTTGGGTCATTATTGTATATAGCAACAGATTGCATGGTATTGGATAAAAATCAAGAAATTCCATATATTATTAGTAATATTTTACCAAATGGTATGAAAGGTATAGTTGTGGCTGGTATTCTATCAGTAGCAATGTCAACATTAAGTTCATCTATTAATTCATTATCTTCGTCTACTATTAATGATTGGTTTCCGAGGTTGAAAACCATTAAATATTCTCAAATTGTATCCCTTTTTTGGACTTTTATTCTTATTCTTACAGCTTTATATTTTAGTGATCCAAATGACCCCTTGATTATTATAGGTCTGAAAATAGCATCTTTTACTTACGGTTCATTGTTGAGTTTATTTTTGTTATCAAGGTTTACTAAAGGCATTGATAGTACAAGCATTTTTATTGGTTTTATAGTAGGAATAATAACAGTATTTTATTTTATTAAATTTGATATTTCTTGGACTTATTATATTTTAGGAAGTGTTATAATGAATTTATCTGTAGTTAGTTTTTTAAAATATTTTAATTGTTTCTATAGTAAAATAATTATTGTTTTAATAATTGTATTTTCATTTATTTCATTATTATCAAATGACCTCCAAAAATATGAAATAACAGAAATTATAGATTATGATATCAAGACAGACTGTTATAGTGATAGCATATGGTATGGATCTGATATATTACTTACTCACCATAATAAATTTAAAGATATATTAAATATTGGATTAGTTGTTAATCATACAAGTAGTATTATTAATATAGATAAAAATAAAAAAAATATAGAAGTGAATTTGGGTAAAACGCATTTATATGTAAAAAAAATATTTACCCCTGAACATGGTTTAAGTAATGATTATCAAGCTGGTGAAAAAATAATGGGTGATATGAGTTATAATATTCCAATTAAAAGTCTTTATGGAAAAAATTTTAAACCACAGATAGATGATTTAAAAGATATTGATGCTCTAATATTTGATATACAGGATATTGGTAGTAGATATTATACTTACATAAGCACATTAACTAATGTAATGAATGTTTGTGGAAAAATTGGACTACCTTTATTCGTATTGGATCGTCCTAATCCAATAGGTGATAATATAGATGGTCCTATTTTAGATATGAATTTTTCTTCTTTTATCGGTATGCATCCAATTCCTATTACTCATGGTATGACAATTGGTGAAATAGCATATATGATTAATGAATTAGGTTGGGTAGATTACCCTGTTGATTTAAAAATAGTAAAGATGAAAGGATGGAGTAGGGACATGTATTTTGAAAATACAGGTAAAAAATGGATATCTCCATCTCCTAATATATCAGATAATAAAGCAGCATTTATTTATCAAGGTACATGCTTAATAGAGGGAACAAATTTATCAGAAGGTAGAGGGTCTGATAAGCCATTTATTTATATAGGAGCTCCTTGGTTAGATTCAAATAAACTTTTAATAGAGCTCGAAAAGCTAAAATTAGAAGGAGTTAATTTTTATAAACAAAATTTTACTCCAAGGCCCATACTAGGTAAATCCGTATCACCTAAGTTTGAATATCAAAGTTGTAATGGTATAGGTATTAATATAATTGATAGATCAGCTTCACCATTATTAATAACAGTTCATATTATTAATACTATAAATGAAATACATCCTGATATTTTTGCATTTAATTCAAATAATTTTATTGATAAATTATATGGTTCTGATATCCTACGTAAAACTATTATTGAAAATCAAGATCTTAATATTTTATTTGATAAATGGGATGAAGATAGAATCCAATTTAGAAAAATAAGAAAACCCTTTTTACTATATTGATAAAACAAGGATTAATATGCACATTTTAGACACTAGTATAATAATAATTTATCTATCTGTAATATTTTTAATAGGGATGTATACTCGCCATTACGTTAATGATTTTTCTGATTTTATGGTTGCAGGAAGAAATGTAAATTTAGCATTATCTGTAGTTACAATGCTTGGTACTGAAATGGGTCTCATAACTGTTATGTATACAGCGCAGACAGGAGTTAATGGACTATTTGCCTCTTTTCATATTGGATTAGCAGCATTTTTAGTTACTTTTGTAATTGGCTTAACAGGTTTTGTTATTATTAAGCT
>CEQM01135723.1_pt1 | contig 11967 bp, 10 predicted proteins | sample 531111 | NCBI WGS metagenome assembly CEQM01 (sample SAMEA2621278, study PRJEB7988) | marine metagenome | biome: marine biome (ENVO:00000447); feature: deep chlorophyll maximum layer (ENVO:xxxxxxxx); material: "saline water (ENVO:00002010), including plankton (ENVO:xxxxxxxx)" | depth 120 m
CTGCCCAGTGAACAAAGGCAAGTACTACATATGTCATTTTATGACGATATTAGTCATGCTGAGATTGCTAATCAGCTTAACTTGCCCCTTGGAACAGTAAAATCCAGAATAAGGTTAGCCTTTCAACGTATAAAAAATTCTCTTGGAGAAGAATTGTGATTATTAACCACCACCCACCGGAAGACTTATTATTTGCATACTCTGCAGGAGATCTCGCAGAGGCATGGTCATTGATGATAGCCACACACGTATCACTGTGTTCGAGCTGTAGACATCAAATGTTCGATGCAGAGGCTATAGGTGGCTCTTTAATAGAAAATATAACGCCAGAATTATTAGAAAATGATATTTATGAAAAAACGCTGGCAATTGTAAAAAATGAAGAGCAATTAGCTAAACCTGAACTTTTAAGTCAAAGTGATTATTCTGATGTTCTGCCTTATCCTCTGCTTCAGTACACTCGAGCTGATATAGATGATTTGCCTTGGAAAAGGTTAGGGAAAGATGCATTTCATATACCTCTTGTTAAAGGACGCAATGGAGAACTAGCCCGACTTCTTAGAATACAAGAAGGTAAAGCAGTGCCTGAACATGGTCATAACGGAACAGAGCTGACAATGGTTTTGTCGGGAAGTTTTTCAGATGAAAATGGACAGTTTGTAAGAGGTGATGTTGAAACAGCTGATATAGATGTTATCCATCAGCCTAGTGCTGATGCTGGTGAGGACTGTATCTGTTTAGTTGTAACAGATGCTCCTCTCGAGTTTACCTCTCCACTAGCTCGTTTATTTCAACGTTTTGTTAATATATAGAAATATTAGTCAACTTATTAAAGTATCGTCCTTTTATTGATCAATGTAATTATTGAATACTTAATAAAAGTTTATTTATATTGGCCTAATTCAGCTCGTCTCATTACAGCCCATTTATATTGTTCAGGCCATAAGCTAAAGGCATCAGTAATATTTAATTTTTCAGCAGCATGCAGGGCCCAAAAGGGGTTATGCATAAGTTCTCTTCCCAAGGCAATTAGATCTGCGCAGTTATTATTCAAAATGTCTTCTGCTTGTTTAGGATAAACAATTCGGCCAACTGCCATAGTCATAATATCAGCGTCAGATTTTATGTTCTCCGCATAAGGCACCTGAAATCCAAGTGGTCGGTCGCCAGCTGAGTTTATAGGACTACCGTCATCTTTCGATCTAAAAGCTGGAGCTCCGGTAATGCCGCCTGCTGAACAATCAATAACATCAACACCTCTTGTCTTTAATTCTTTTGAAAGGGTTATTGAGTCAGTTATCTCCCAACCCTGATTATCTACAGCAGACATCCTAAAAAATAATGGAAAATCTCTAGGCCACGATTTGCGAACAGCTTCTGTAACTTCTAATGCAAAACGCATTCTATTTTGTAGATTTCCTCCATACTCATCTTTTCTGTTATTGGTCATAGAAGAAAGAAAGCTATGAATTAGATATCCGTGTGCTCCATGTATTTCTAATACTTTAAAACCTGCATTGGCAGCTCGTACAGAACTATCTGCAAAAGCAGTTATTATTCTTTTAATCTCATTTTTACTAAGTTCTTGGGGTGTTTGCCATCCTTCAGCCAATCTAATTTCTGAGGGGGCAACGGTTTTCCATCCCACATGCTTATTACTCTCATCTATTGTTTTTATTGGTATTCCTCCTTCCCAGGGAGGAGCTGCTGATCCTTTGCGTCCAGCGTGGGCAAGTTGGATGCCGGCAACAGATCCCATGGAATTAATAAATTCTGTTATTGGTTTAAGAGTTTCAGCTTGTTCATCAGTCCATATACCTAGACAACCAGGAGTAATTCTACCTCGTGATTCAACCGCAGTTGCTTCAGTAAAAACTAGGCCAACTCCTCCGCGAGCGAAGGTACTAAGGTGGGCGAATTGCCAGCTTGAGGCTACACCATTATTTGCTGAATACATACATAGAGGTGATAACACAATTCTATTACGTAATAATACGTTGCGTATTTTTAGAGGGGAGAATAATTTTATTTTATTGCTCATTATTTTTTTCTTTTCAGCTCTTCCATTAAATTATTTTTATAATTAAGAACATATAATTAATCGTAAGTTATACAATAGTATTTTATGGAGACTTAAAATGCGCTTTCTTTATCCTGCCTTTATGTTTTTACTTATATTCAACATTTTTAGTTTATTAGGATTCGTTGAGGTTTTTGCAAAGGATCACCGTAGTATAAATATATCTATAATTAATAAAGAGGCTATAGGTGCAGAAGTTAAAGAGTCTGGCGGATTAGGAGTTATTAGGGTAACTCAGGGACAGAAAGTACAAATTACTTGGCATAGTGATCAATCAACTGTACTTCACCTTCATGGCTATAACATTAAGACAAAACTTCCCAAAGATATGGATGTAATTATGGAAATCAATGCCAGAGCGGCTGGTCGTTTCTCTATAGAGGCGCATGGATTTGGAAATGATCATAAGCATAAGACGCTTATATACCTTGAAGTTCTACCGCAGTAATTGTTTAAAGACATTAACTTTAATTATTAATCAATTTATGACCAGATCAATATTATATTTTCTCGCATTAGCTAATTTTTTACTTTTTGTAATGATATCACCCGTTAATGCCCACGCTTTTGCGCAGCGTTACGACCTACCTGTGCCTCTATGGCTTTATCTTTTAGGTGCAGGCGCAACTGTAGCTATATCTTTTTTGGTGGTTATAATTTTTTTAGGTAGAGACAAGGAAGATGATACACCCAGACTGGAGCTATTAAGAACACCGGTGGGTAGAATTTTAAGTCATCGTTATTTCCTTCTTTTAATAAAGATTTTTTCAGTTTTCTTTTTTTTAACGGTTATCATTTCTGGTTTATTTGGAACACAAACACTTCCTGAAAAAAACATTTTACCCACAACAGTATGGGTGATTTGGTGGGTAGGCCTTGCTTTTTTTAGTGCTTTATTAGGGGACCTCTGGAATTTAGTTAATCCCTGGAGAATAATTGCTGAATGGACTTCAAATATCACTTGCCGTTATAGGCCAGTAAGTTTTCAAAAGAAAAAAACTTTATCTAGGTTTTCTTCCGTATGGCCAGCAGTAATAGTATTTGCAGGCTTTTCCTGGGCGGAGCTGGTTTGGCCTGATCGCGCTATTCCATATAGTTTAGCAATTGCCATAATTATATATAGTGTCATAACTTGGATAGGAATGTATTTCAAAGGTATAGAAGAATGGCTCTCTCAGGGAGAAGCATTCACTATACTCTATGGTCTTTTTGCTAAATTTTCTAGAATAGAATACAGAGTTATAAATAATAATTATTGTAGTTCTTGTTACCATATAGAATGTCAGCTTAATAAAAAAAATAATTGTACTGATTGTTCTTTGTGCTTTCGCAAAGCTGTTTCAACAGAACGACGTATTGATTTAAGACCTTACGGTATTGGACTTTTAACTAATCAAGTTCCATCAATATCGATGATGTTGTTTATTTTGTTGGTTTTAGCAACGGTTAGCTTTGATGGCTTTGCCGACACCTCTGCATGGCGGAATATATTTGATGCCATGGTTTTAACCACTTTTATTAGAGAACTTACTCATCTTTTAGATCTGAATAACTCCATAGGTTTAATAACCTCGCTAGGAATAATAGTAGCGCCTTTTATCTTCTTTATTGTTTATATGATATTTTGCTTTTTTGTTTCTTTACTTACAAAAAACTTCTCAGCAGATAATATGCATGGACTACCTAGAAATATATCAGCTATCCATGTTGCGCGTGTTTTTGTTTATACGTTAATTCCCATAGCTATTGCTTATCATTTAGCTCATTTTCTTACTTTTTTCTTAATATATGGGCAGCAAATCATTCCACTCCTATCAGATCCATTTGGTTATGGTTGGGATTTGTTTGGCACGGCTACGTATGAGGTTGATATAGCATTTGTCGGCGCTAAATTTGCTTGGATTTCTTCTGTGACAGCTATCGTGATCGGCCATGTGGTTGCTGTTTTTTTATCCCATTTAATGGCCATGAGGGTTTTTGATAACCGTAGTGCCGTATTGCGCAGCCAATATCCTATGTTAGTTTTGATGGTGGGATACACTATGATAAGTCTCTGGATTCTATCACAACCTATAGTTGAATTATAATAAATTCATAGTCATAGACCATATTATTTAGACTAATTAAATTATATGCTAATTAAAAAAAATAATATTTTATTAAATTACTTGTTCGAAAATTATTCTAAGTAAATATTCGTCTTATATTGGTTTCAATATGTTCTAAAATTTTGAGGATAATTAAAAATGTCAGATCCTGCAGGAAAAAATGTTAGCGTTGGTGCTCCACAGATTTTTAAAGGAGCTTTTGACTTTCAATTAGTACGAGTAATGGGAACGCAGACATATGGAGGTGCCGAAATTGGAGAATGTTTATCTACTGCGCGTAAAATTATAAATAATGATACTGAGAGTTGGTTTAGAGAATGGGATGCTATCGCAAGTCGTATCAATAACCTTGGAGATGGTTACCTAGCTAACGGGGATAAAGTAAGTGCTCGAGAAGCATTTCAGAGAGCTAACTGTTATTATAGATCGGCTGAATTTTTTCTTGAACGCAATGATCCTAGACATCGTGAGACATGGCAGAATGCAAGAAGCAGTTTTCAGAAAGCCGCTGTTTTATTTGATTTACCTATTGAGATAATTGAAGTGCCTTACAAAGGTATTACTTTGCCTGCATATTTTGTTCCTGGAAGTGATACAGGCGATAAATGTCCTACTCTTTTACTTATGGGAGGGTTTGATAGCTCAGTCGAAGAGCTCTATTATTTTGGAGGAGCCGCAGGAGCTCGCAGAGGTTATAACGTTTTGCAGTTTGAAGGCCCTGGCCAGCGTACAACTGCTCATATGCATCCCGGGTCGATATATCAACCGGATTATGAAATACCTGTTTCTGCGGTGGTTGATTATGCACTTACGCGTTCTGATGTTGATCCAGATAGACTTGCTTTTGCTGGTTTTAGCCTTGGTGGAAACTTAGGGGCAAGGGTTGGACTCTATGAAAAACGAATCAGTGCTTGCATTGTGAATTCCCTGTTAACCAATTTACGAGAGGCTTTTCTAGGTCTCCTTGGATTAGAACTTTCAGATGACTTTGTATCACAAGATCATATTGATAAGGTCACTAATGAAACAACTGGCCCTGTATTGGCATGGATTTTACGTGAATCTGAGTGGCGTTTTGGTACAACAAATTTACCAGAATTTTTTGAGCTTTTAAGACTTTACGACCTTAGTTCAACTATTGAAAACATATCAGTACCATTCTTGTCCATAGCTTCTATAGGCGAAGGGCCACACATAGTTAATTATACTCAACATATACAAAATATTGGTAAATCGAATATGACGGGAATAATTCTAGATGGTGAACTAGATGGTGCAGATGCTCACTGCCATTTAAATAACCTTAGTCGCATGCATGCCGAGATGTATGGGTGGTTAGATAAGGTTCTAAACTAGCAAAGATGTAAGTTACAGTTTCCAACAAATTAGGTTTTGATACTGAAGAAATAATAATTTACCTTTAACTTCATATTTATAAAAAGTAAATTAAACGAACGTTTACTATATTTAATGTCTGGAAATTTTATGAAAACGCGTATCACTGAACTATTCGAAATAGAACATCCAATTATTCAGGGTGGAATGCATTATGTTGGCTTTGCCGAACTTGCAGCGGCTGTGTCAAATGCTGGAGGCTTAGGTATTATTACCGCACTCACGCAGAAAACTGCAGAAGATCTAGGCAAAGAAATTGAAAAGTGTTTCAGTTTAACAAATAAACCATTTGGTGTAAATTTAACATTTCTTCCGAGTGTCGCCGCGCCTGACATGCCAGCATATGTTAAAGTGATAATAGATAGCGGTGTTAAGATTGTTGAGACAGCTGGGCGTAGCCCTGAACAGGTGTTGCCATATTTTAAAGATGCTGGAATTAAGGTAATACATAAGTGTACTTCTATACGTCATTCATTAAAAGCCCAGTCAATAGGATGTGATGCGGTATCGGTTGATGGATTTGAGTGTGGTGGGCATCCAGGCGAAGACGATATTCCTAACATGATCCTACTTCCAAGAGCTGCTGATGAATTAGAAATTCCGTTTGTTGCCTCTGGAGGAATGGCCGATGCTAGGTCATTAGTTGCATCTCTGGCTATGGGTGCAGATGGTATGAATATGGGAACACGGTTTATGGCGACAAAGGAAGCTCCAATTCACGAAAGAGTTAAAGAGGCAATTGTTGCTGCGACCGAGTTGGATACCAGACTCATCATGCGTCCTTTGCGAAACACAGAAAGAGTTCTGAAAAATCCTACAGTTGACCTCGTTCTGGCCAAAGAGAAAGAGCTAGGCCAAGATATAAAAATCGATGACATTATAGATGAGGTTGCGGGCGTCTATCCCCGAGTAATGTTGGAAGGAAAAGTAGATTCTGGAGCCTGGTCATGCGGTATGGTTGCTGGTCTCATAAATGACATTCCGTCATGCAAAGAATTGATCAATCAAATTATGCTGGAAGCAGATTATTTAATTCGTAAGCGACTGGAGCAGATGCTATCAGCATAGTTTGTTAATATCAGTATTAGAATAAATCTATTTGTCTAAAGATCGTATATAAAAATGTTTAATTATATTATTATAGGCGGAGGCTCTGCCGGATGTGTCTTAGCTAATAGATTATCAGCTTTTTCAAAAAATTCCGTACTTTTATTGGAGGCTGGAAGAGATACTGCCCCAGGTGTCGAACCAAGTGATGTTTTGGATACCTATCCGGTATCATATTATAATCCCGATTATGCTTGGTCAAATCTAACTGCTCATATGCGTGAATGTGGAAATTCTTTAGATCTACCTTTACGACAAGCAAGAATTTTAGGCGGTGGATCATCACTGATGGGTATGGTGGCGTTACGGGGAACGCCAGATGATTATAATGGTTGGGAAGAGCGGGGAGCAATAGGGTGGAGTTGGAGTGATGTTTTACCTTATTTTCGTAAACTAGAAAGAGATAATGACTTTGATGGTGATCTACATGGTCAGGAAGGACCTGTTCCTATTAGAAGGTTGGAACAATCACAATGGCCTCCGCTAATGAATGCTATTAGTGAATTTTGTAAAAATCATCAGATTTCTATCATTGATGACTTTAATGCTGATTTTAGAGATGGCTTTGGTGTTTTACCTACCAGTAAATTTATATCAAAACGTGCTTCAAGTGCTATCTGCTATCTTGATGCATCAGTAAGACAAAGACCTAATTTAAAAATTATAACAGGAGCCAAGGTAAGCTCTTTATTTTTTGATGATCTAGAAAATCAACAAAAAGTTACCGGGGTCATTGTTAATATTAATGGCAAGAATGAAAGAATTTACGGACAAGAAGTTATTTTATCAGCTGGTGCTTTGCAATCGCCGACAATGTTATTACGTTCTGGTATAGGTCCTATTGATGATCTGCGTAAATTAGATATTGACGTTATTGCTGATGTGCCCGGCGTGGGCTCTAATTTACAAAATCACCAGATTACGTACTTGGTTGTTCATACACGATCTAACGCAAACCACAAATATGGTAATAGACTCCATACGATGGCAACACTTCGCTATTCCTCAGGCCTTAAAAATTGTCCGCTTAGCGATATGTATATATCTCTAGTGGGCATGACTGGATGGCACGAATTGGGACGAAGGCTTAGTTCATTAACTCCAGCAGTAATTAAGCCTGCATCTAGGGGTAGAGTTACTTTACGGAATGCTGATAAGAATATCAGACCATTAATTGAATTTAATTTTCAATCTGATGATCGTGACCGAATTCGTTTAAAAGAAGCGGTTCGACAAGCGGCAGAAATTTTATTATCTGAACAAGTAAGTGGGCTATGGCATCATGCATTTCCGGTCGTGCATGCTCATCGTATGAGGCAGTTAAATGATGTGACTGCCTTTAATTCTTTAAGAGCTAAAATACTGGCCAAACTTCTTGATATTGTCCCTAAAGCGGGTCGACCAATAGTAGGCTCTCTTTCAAAACCCAACCTAGATATAGCTACTCTTATTGCTGATGAAGAACGTTTAAATGAATTTGTTTCAGAAAGTGTTACAGGTATGGCGCACCATGTTGGTACCTGTCGGATGGGAACATTTACTGATCCTATGGTGGTAGTTGATAGTTCTGCAAGAGTTCGTGGGATTAAAGGCTTAAGAGTTATCGATGCTTCTATAATGCCTGATATACCGAGGGCTAATACTAATATACCAACTATAATGTTAGCTGAAAAACTTGCATCAAATATTTTAAAATAAAAGTAATTTTTATAACTAAAAATGGAACATTAGATATGCAGATTTTTAATGCGTTTGAAACCGGAAAATACTCTGATGAAAATCCTTCAAAAAATACATCAGAAATAGCAGAAGATGGGTATGTTAGAACCAAAATAATAAATGATGAGAGTTGTTCCGTGTCGGTTGCATCATTTAGAGATGGTCAGGTTAGAGAAAAACCACACTATCATCCAAATGCTGCAGAAATTTATTACGTTCTAGAAGGAAAAGGAGTGGCTACAGACTCTCATGGAAATAAAAAGAATGTTGGACCAGGAGATATAATATATTTTAGTGCTGGCGAGTCTCATAATATGCATTCAGCACCAGGTTGCGATTGTAAGTATTATAGGGTGCAAGCGGGACAAGATAGGCACATGGAAGATTAAGGATTGTTATCTAAACTACCATACCTGTGAATAGAATTTAAACAGCTATATAATAAGTTATTCATCTTCTAATAATCATAATCTAGTCAGTCTAATTGGAATGATACTATAAATTGAGATGTAATTAAATAATCCTGGATAGTAAGAGTTTACAGCTATAGCCCATATATTTTTATTTAAATCAGGTGTTACATGGAAAAACCGGATAAAGAATTTACAATACAAGAAGCTTTGGATATGGCTGTAGATCATCATAGAGCCGGACGTTTGTCTGAAGCCAATAATATTTATAGGTTAATTTTAGATAAATTACCTAATCAACCGGTAGCGTTGAACTTAAATGGAGTAATTCTTCATCAATCGGGTAATTCAATTTCAGCTATTAATCAGATTAAAAAAGCAATTGAGTCTAATCCCAATTATGTTGACGCGCACCTTAATTTGGGGACAGTCCTAATGGACCTGAACAGATTTGAGGAAGCAAGTGAATGTTTTTCTCTAGCTACAAACATAGATCCAAATCACTCTATTGCTTTCAACAACCTAGGTAACGCTAAATTTAAAATGTATCAATATGAAGACGCTGTTGTTGATTATGAGAAAGCTATTGCTTTGGATCCACTATGCATAGAAGCCTACACAAATATGGGTGTACTATTCAAAGAGGAAGGTGAACTCGAAACTGCTCTTAAATATATACAAAAAGCTATAAATATTAACCCCGAAAATATAAATTCTCTTAATAATTATGGTGCCATTTTATCTGACCTTAGACAATATGAAGAAGCAGAAGATAGTTATAAAAAGGCCTTGTCGATTGATCCTAATAATATTGGTGTGATTGGTAATTACGCCATACTTTTGAATATTATTGGAAAAAAAGAATTATCTCTTTCGTTTTTTTCGAAACGGTTAGACCTTGCTAGAGGTAAATATGTAGATAACCTGGACTTACCGCAATTCAAATATATCAGTAAATCCAAGATTAAGCATGATATAGAACAGTTTCAATTTTTAAAGTCTACCTATAAAGGAGATGTGAGGTTTGAAAACCTTGTAGACATTTACTCTAAACTGGATAAAGAAATTACCTGGCCTGCTAACGATGCAGAATGGGTTCTTCTTTCAAAATCACAAAGAGAACGTATAGCTGATAGTTATAACCGTTCGGTGCATATTGCTTATGCACCTGAAATATCAGGCGGAGCTTTAAACAAAAATTTAGATGCAGTTGCAATTACCAAAAATTATTTTGAAAATAAACCTGGCATAGCTTTTTTTGACAACTTTTTGAATGCTTTAGCTCTTAAGAAACTAAGACAATACTTTATGGAGAGCACTATATGGTATGATTTTAGTTATTCGGGCGGTTACCTAGGAGCAATGTATACAGATGGTGTGGCGTGTCCGTTGCTTCTGCAGATTGCTGAAGAGTTAAGGAAAGTATTCCCAAAAATAATAAAAGATCATCCACTAGTACAAATGTGGGCTTATAAATATGATAGTCAGCTTAAAGGTATCAATAATCACGCTGATATTGCTGCGGTGAATGTGAATTTTTGGATTACTCCCGATGTTGCAAATACGAACCCTAAGTCAGGTGGTATAATCATTCACAAGGCGGAAGCTCCATTAGACTGGAATTTTAACAGCTTTAATAGAGATGAAGAGCAGATCAAGAAATTCCTTAACCAGAACCAGAGTGGAAATATAAAAGTTCCATATGCTGAAAATAGAATGGTGCTATTTAATTCTAATCTTATTCATAAAACAGATAATATAGCATTCAAGACTGGTTATGAGAATCGGCGTATAAATATTACTATGCTTTTTGGAAATCGAGTAAATAATTAGTCAAAAATGAAGGTTATTGCGATACGCTTAAAAACATATATTTTGTATTTTAGGTTTTAAATGGAATATATTTACCTTTGTAGAATAGTAAGGGCTTATTATCTTGGTTTATCAGTAAATCAACCACTCTTCCAATCACGATAGAAGTATTGTTCCTCTCAATTACTTCTTCTAATTCACAATCCATAACAACAACGGAGTTGTTGTATATAGGTGCTCCGGTAGTCATTTTTGTCCATAATTTAGGATCAAATCGATCCGAGCCTTTTAACTTTCCTTTTCCCGAAAAAGAGTTAGCTAAGTTTTCTGTTCCTACCGGTAAGATATTTATTGCGAAATGATTCGATTCTTTAACTGTTTCTAGTGCTGTCGTTTTTTTATCAATTGATACAAGCATAGTTGGTGGATCGGCTGTAACATGCGTAGTTGATAGAGCTAAGAGGCCAGCTGGTCCATTAGAACCAACTGCAGTTACTACAGTTGTTCCAGATGGTCTATGCCCTATGGCCATCCAAAAGCTTCCAATATCAATAAGGTTTCTAGTTTTTCTTATGCTTGAACTCATAAAGCTTATAATAGCACTATAACTTTGAAAAAGTATATTAATGCTAGATATGACAGTCGAAGGACAATCAAGTACAATTGAATAAGGTGCAATAGATTTACTTTTAAAGGCTTTGATATGAATGGTTAGAAAACGTCAACTTCACTTGGGTGCATTTATGAGGCCAGCTACAATTCACACAGGTGGTTGGCGTTACCCTAATTCTTATGCAGATGCGAATTTTAATTTTGAACACATTAAAAAATTTGCACAGCGATTAGAAAAAGCAAAATTTGATGCTTTTTTTATGGCTGATCACTTGGCAGTACTTAATATGCCTCTTGATGCACTTAAAAGAAGTGCGACACCAACTTCTTTTGAGCCTTTTACATTGCTTTCTGCTTTAGCAAGTGTAACAAAGAATATTGGTTTAGTGGCCACAGGGTCGACTACTTATGATGAGCCATACCATGTTGCACGTCGATTTGCTTCTTTGGATCATATTAGTGGAGGAAGAGCAGGATGGAATATTGTTACGACCTCAAACCCAAATGCTTCATTAAATTTTGGTCTTGAAGAGGCTCTTGAGCACGGAGACCGCTATGCTCGCGCTAGAGAGTTTTACGATGTGGTTACCGGTTTGTGGGATAGTTGGGATGAAGAAGCATTTATAAAAAACAAAGAAACCGGAGAATATTTTGATCCCAAAAAATTAAATATACTAGATCATAAAGGTAAATACTTCTCGGTTCGTGGGCCTTTAAATATTGC
>CEQM01257715.1_pt1 | contig 11967 bp, 8 predicted proteins | sample 531111 | NCBI WGS metagenome assembly CEQM01 (sample SAMEA2621278, study PRJEB7988) | marine metagenome | biome: marine biome (ENVO:00000447); feature: deep chlorophyll maximum layer (ENVO:xxxxxxxx); material: "saline water (ENVO:00002010), including plankton (ENVO:xxxxxxxx)" | depth 120 m
TGTAGCGCTCTAACCAGCTGAGCTACGAGACTTTAATACTACACTACTAAAATATTAAAGAGCTATAAATAGTCGCCAAATATACAATCAAGTTTTATATTACACAACTTATTTATGGAGTTGTCAATGAAACAGGTAAGATTTTTCCATTAAAATACTTTGAACCATTAATAAAAAAATGCTTTATATATGCACCCATTTCGTTTGCAGACACAGGTGCTTTATAACCAGGAAAAGCCTCATTTAACATTTCAGTATTAACAGCACCCAGAGCTAAGCAATTGAATTTATAATTTTTCATCTTAAATTCTTCCGCTAAGCATTCCGTTAGTGTTATTAAAGCTGATTTGCTAGAACTATATACAGATAAACCTGGGAATTTAACACTACCATACAAACCTCCCATACTACTAATAGATAATACATGAGCTCCATCATTAAAATATGGACTTAATTTTTGGGTTAATATAAACGGAGCGAAAAAATTCACTTGGAAAGATTGATGTAATTCTTTATCACTTATATCCTGAAAAGATTTGTTAATTAATAATCCAGCATTATGAATTACCCCATCTAATGAGCCCTTGAATTGTGTTGTAACAAATTCTACTATAGTCAGTATTGATTTTGATAATGCAATATCTAAAGAAATTATATGTAAACTGAAATCCGTATTAATTAGAGAACATTCTCTTTTTAATTTTTTTAAACCAATAATATCTCTAGAAATAGCAAGAATATTAAAGTCTGAATTTTGAGCAAATGACTTAACTATTTCGAAACCTATTCCTTTACTGCAACCAGTTATTATTAAATTTTTCATTTTAATATTTTTAAACCATCTATTATTAATTGTTTATTTTCAGGATTTAAAGATAAATAGCTCATTAAATTTCTATATGATTTATCGTATATATTTATATTTTTATCTTTTGATAATTCACATATTTCTAAAGAAAGTAACCAATCTTCTTTATACGAAGTAATTAATTCATTTAAGATATTTTGAACTTCTTCTTCTTTAAAAGTATTTTCTAATCGCATTTTTCTAATCTTTAAATATAACTTTTCTAAATTCTTGTGATCAGTTGTTGCTTCAACTTGTATAGTCTGACTAGTTAAATTAATTTTTTCCATAGGAAAGGATGCTCTATCAGCTGGAGAAGGATAGGCAGAAATAATTTGATGCCCAATGATTAAATCAAATATTCCCCAGGAAGGATCAAATAAAACTATAGGTTTTAAATCTTTTTGATATAACACTACTGAACAATGCTTCAAAGAAAGTAACATAATGTCTTGTCTATCATTTTCAATAAAATCAATCAACTTACCCTTAATTACTATGCCTGAATCATACTTTATTTCTAATTCTTCATTTAATTTTTGTTTATAAGAGTTAATATCTTTTATATTACTTATAACACCAATAGGTGCACCAAAACCATCAGAATGATAGTGTATACCATGATTTCTAATTTCTTTGCCTTTATACGAAAGTGCTGTAGGGCCGTGAGTTTTAAGATAAACACCTTTTTTTTTCACTTTAATTAATTCATTAAAAATACCTGACACTTGAATACCTGAATTAAACTCACAGGTTGAAACACTTTTCGATCCAATAGCTAACTCAACAGCATAATCTCCACCTTTCTTAAAAGCCATAGTCTCAGAAAAATCATCTAAAACCTTATTTAAATGATTAAAATCACTAGCTACAAATAATTGCGGTTGTTCCTTAGTTATATCAAATACGATATCGGCTGCATTAATATCATAAGCTATTTTTTTTACTTTATTACTCAAACAATTAACACTTTCAGATATTGAGGATAAAAGACCAGCACCATAGATTTTAGGATTAGTTAAGTCTCCAATTAAACCATATTCAACAGTCCACCAATGCAAATTTCTTATCCTTGCCATTTCTGATAAATTATTTATTGCTAATTGTAAATTCAGGACTCTATCTTCTGATTTTTTTATTGTGTTTTGATCAATACCAGGAGCTTCTTTTAAGATAGATAATTCTCTAATTGCATTAAAAAGCTCTAAATCTTTAGCAGAAGAAAATGCTTTTGAGCCTATTTCACCAAATTTTTTTAAATAATTAGAATATTTTTCATCTGCAATAATAGGTGCATGTCCGGCCGCTTCGTGTAAAATATCAGGTGCAGGTGTATAACCTATATGATCAATTTGACGAATATCAGCTGCAATTACTAGTACATTATGCGCTTGAAACTCCATAAATACAGTTGGTGGTATAAAACCATCGACTGCAACTGCATACCAACCTATATCCTTCAAAATTCTAGTCATCCCATACATACTTGGAATTGAATCAACTGACAAACCAGTTTTTTTTAGACCATCAATATAGGAACCGTGGCACACAGATGGAAGATAATTAATATTTTGACGCATAACATATCTCCATACTGCTTGATCTATAGCTGTATAGTGCTTATAATTTTGATCAACAACATATTGCAAAAGATGTTTTGGTAAATGCGGAACATGTTTATTATATGATTTTTCCATTAAAAACAATTTCTAACAAAACATCATTAAAGGTGATTCTAGCATATTTTTTAATGTTGATAAAAATTTTGCACCTTCTACTCCATCAACAACCCTATGATCACATGACAATGTAAGTCTAATTATATTAGCGGGTACAATTACACCATTTTCAACTACTGCTCTTTGTTTAATTGCACCTACAGCAAGAATACATGCATCATCTGGATTAATAATTGCCGTAAAATCATCAATTCCAAACATACCTAAATTAGAAATGGTAAATGTATTAGACTCCCAATCATCAGGTTGTAATTTATTATCTTGTGCTTTTTGAATTAAAGCACGAGTCTCAGTAGAAATATCTGTAAAGGATTTAAAATCTGCATTTTTTATAACTGGAACAATAAGTCCATTTTCAACTGAAACAGCAATACCAATATTAATATCTTTATGAAATTTAATATGAGTATCTAACCATGAAGAATTAATCACAGGGTGTTTTTTTATTGCCATTGAAACAGCTTTAACAATAATATCATTAAATGATATTTTTACATTATTCTTTTCGTTAATTATTTTTCTATTCTCAATCAAATTATCCACGTTTACTTCAATGTTTAAATAAAAATGTGGTGCTTTAAATTTAGAATCTGATAATCGTTCAGCAATTTTTTTTCGCATTTGAGAAACAGGTATTTTTTTATCTTCCAGAGCATGACTTAATACTTGTTCTGTTTCATTAATTGAATCAATCTTCTCTAGGTCTCTTTTCACTATACGACCACCTTCACCTGATCCTGAAATAATAGTTATATCAATATTTTTTTCTTGAGCGATTTTTTTTGCTAGGGGAGAAATCTTAATTCGATCAGCTGGTGAAGTATTTAAAATATCTTGACTTGATGTATGTGTCTCTAGCTTGGCTGTTAAATCTACACTAGGCTCAATTTGAGTAGTTGATTCATTATTGTTATTATGAACATCATTATTATTCTCTAAACTTAGTAGTTTATCAATATTTTCATCTTTATCTCCTAAAATAGCAAGAATTGAGTCTACTTTTGCTGTTTCATTCTGTTGTACACCAATATATAATAATGTTCCTTCTTGAAAGGATTCAAATTCCATTGTAGCTTTATCAGTCTCAATATCTGCTAACAAATCTCCTTCCTGAATTTTGTCACCTATTTTTTTATGCCATTTTGCTACAACACCGTCAGTCATAGTATCACTTAATCTTGGCATTTTAATTATTTCAGCCATAATATATTAATCTCTTATAAAATTATATGGTCCATCATAAATATCGTTAAAAAGATCTTCTGGACTAGGAAAGGGCGAAGATTCTGCAAAATCTATACATTCTTTCACTAAATCCTTGACTTTATCATTAATGGACTCTATTTCCTTTAAAGAAGCATATTTTTTTGTTTTTATAATATCCAAAACATACATAATAGGATCTATTTTCTTATAATCTTCAACTTCTTCTTTTGTTCTATAATGTTGAGCATCAGACATAGAATGTCCTTTATATCTGTAAGTTTTAATTTCTAAGAAAGTAGGACCTTCTCCACGTCTTGCTCTTTGGACCGCAACATCCATAGCATCAGCTACTATCTCTGGCTTCATTCCATCAACTGGTGAGCACGGCATCTCATATGCTAAACCCAATTTCCAAATATCTGTATGATTAGCAGTTCGTTCAACTGATGTACCCATCGCATATCCATTGTTTTCACAGACAAAAATAACGGGAAGATTCCAATTCATAGCCATATTAAAAGTTTCATGTAAAACACCTTGTCTCACAGCACCATCACCCATAAAACACACGGTAACTGCATCTTTATTGTTATATTTATCTGCAAATGCAATTCCAGCACCTAAAGGAATTTGACCTCCGACAATACCATGTCCACCATAGCAATTAAATTCTTTAGAAAACATATGCATAGAACCACCCTTACCTCTAGATGAACCAGTGGATTTACCTAATAATTCTGCCATAACAAATTTTGGATGTAAACCCATTGCAACAGGCAAAACATGACATCGATATGCAGTAATAACTTTATCTTTTTTTACATCTATTGAGTTAATCATTCCAGATAGAATAGCTTCTTGTCCATTATATAAATGTAAAAAACCTCTTATTTTTTGCTGTATGTAGAGTGCTGCACATTTTTCTTCAAACTTTCTCCAAAGCAACATATCGTAATAACTTTTCAGGTATGCTTTTTTATCAAATTTTTTCATCATCTAACATAAATATAAAATGAAAAACAAATCTAAAAAAAATAGAGTGAAATAACATTATTAAAATATAATTTATATTTTTTCAATGAGAGTAACTGCATAACATGCTACACCATGCTCCGTTCCAATAAAACCCATTCCTTCACTTGTAGTTGCCTTAACATTAATATTACTAGAACCAATATTTAGATACTTATCTATAGATTTTTTAACATCTGGAAGAACAAATTGTAGTTTTGGCTTTTCTAAAACAATAGTAATATCGACATTAATGATAATAAATGAAAGATCTTTTAATTTTTGTATTACGGAAGATAAAATAAGACTACTATCCATATTTTTATATTTCAAATCAGTATCAGGAAAAAAATGACCAATATCTCCTAAGCAAGCTGCACCTAGTAAAGCATCTGCTAATGCATGAAATAAAATATCACCATCAGAGTGTGCCTCTACTCCTTTAAAGTGGTCCAATCTAATACCCCCCAGGATAAAAGGTATATTATCTTTTAACCTATGAATATCATAACCCATCCCTACCCTTATATTAGTCATATTTTGTAATATTTATTGTGTAGGTTGACCTGCTCCTTTATTTTTACCACTATCATTAAATGCAGAAGAAAATGCACCAATATCAAATATTAAACTAAATCTCATTGTATTCTCTAAAGGACTCTTAACACCTTGATTTGCAGGAATTAAATAAGCAAAATCTAAAGTAAACACATTCATTTTTAAACCTGCACCTAAAGTAAAGTATTTTCTATTTCCCTTTGTTTCATGCTCATGAAAATATCCTCCTCTTAAACCAAATTGATTTTGATACCAATACTCAAATCCCAAAGAATACATTAATTCTCTCCATTCTTCTTGTATACCTCCAGGTGCATCTCCAAAAGATTGAAATATAGCTTGTACAACTGAAATATCTGGATCTTGACCTGCAATAATACTATCTTGACTCATTTGATCATACACAGGAGGAGTTGGTACTAATAATTTATTGATGTCTATAGCAACTGAAAAATTATTATACTCATCAATTTGCATGGAGTATCTTCCACCTATTTTTAAATTCATTGGTAAAAAATCTTTTTCTTCATTTTCAGTGTATGATATTTTAGTTCCAATATTAGAGATATTCACTCCAACTGCCCATTGATTATTTTCAGTAAAATCAGATTCATAATAAGTAGATAAATCAACGGCAAAGGCAGTCCCTGGTTCTGTTTCGTATTGACCTACATTTTGTCCACCGGTTAAATTTGAGTAAATATATCTCATGGCTAATCCACCTGAAAAATTGTTACTAAATTTCATTCCATAACCAAAATCAAAAGTATATTCATTCGGATTATATGTTCCTAGATTTGCACCCGTTTCATCTGTAAATGTAATGTTTCCTAAAGAAAAATATCGCAATGCAGCAGACCAAGCACTATTATTATTTATTTTACTATATCCCGTTAAATATGATAATGCAATATCAGGGACTAGTTTACTTAACCAAGGTGTATATGAAATTCCAATTCCTGAATTATTTTTTAAAAAAGCAAGTTTTGCAGGATTCCAGTGAAGAGAGTGTATGTCAGGTGTTGTTGCTGCACCAACCTCCCCCATAGCTCCAGCTCTTGAGTCAGGAGTTATCGTTAGAAAAGGTACTGCGGAAGTAATAGTATTTAGATTATTCAGATAGTCTGAATTATTAGTTGGAATATCCTGTGCAAAAATTAAATTCAATGAACTTGTTAGTACAAGTATAAGAAAGAGTCGGAATATCATAATGTATTATTTTATTTTGTTCACAAAGCTAACGAAAAAACTATCTTAGTATTATAAGTTTTTCTGTTTTTTGCGAAGTAGAACCATCATTTTTTGATTTGACTGATAATCTATAAATATAAATTCCTCTACTTATAGAATTATCAATACTCCAAGAGATGGAATTATCCCTGAAACCTGTAGCAACAACGGAACGAGATAAAGATTTTACCAAATCTCCATTTAATGAAAAAATATCTACAGAAATATCTAAAATATCTCCAGGACGGTTATGTTCAAAAACAAAATTTGTATAAGAAGATGACGGATTTGGAAAATTTAATAAATGTTCAATAGCTAGCTGGCTAGATGTGGTAACAAAAAAATTAATATCCATAATACTTGAGTTATTATATACATCCCAAGCTTTAAAACTTAATGTATGTTCACCTTCGTTTAAATTAGAAAAGGGATATATAACCTGTCCTGATTGAAAACTATTTAAATCGGATTCATAATAATCATTTAAAATATATTGACTCCAACTATCTTGATCTAAAATTGCTGTTAAATCGTGGCCAATTCCTGTTCCTATTGTATTTATTCCTGATTTATCATATAACAATGCTAATAATTCAGGATCACCATTGGTATATCCTCCGGATACAAAATTTGTATCATTCATAAATAACTGAATAGTAGGCCCCTCTAAATCAATGGAAGCACAATCACTTATACCCCCAATAACAATATCTTGACTTAAACCACTTGCTTCTCCTAAAATACTATCTGTAGCATAATAGCTTATCTTCCCTTCTCCATATTGATAACTAATATCTTTTGGAACAATAAACTCAAACGACCACTCACCATCAATAACATCCACTTTGCCATTATATATAATATTGTTTTGTAAATAATAATTAAAAGGGCTGGATAGAAAACCGTCATTATTTAATGTTGTATATAATTCTGGTTTATCAAAGACTGTCATAAATAATGTGCCTGAATAATTACTTAATATATTATTTGTTTCTAAATCACCGCCTGCATCGTCATTTATAAATCCTGAAATTCTAACATAGCTTAAAGAATTAATGGTGTCATTTAAATCTAAATCTTCGTTATGAACTTGACCAAGAGAGTCTAGAAGTTCAATACTTGAAGTATGGACATTAAATTTAGGGTATGCAAGACTTAAATGAGGGTCACCAAAAAAAGAAAATTTTCTTTTTGTAATATTTAAACCTGAAAGTGGATCATTTTTACATTCAACTAATACTTCCCCAAGACTATAGCCTAAATTCTGATTTAGAAGATAATTATACAAAGCATCGACTAAATAATATGTTTGTGATTCTGAGACAGTTCTTGAAGTACTATACAAAGCAATAGCTCCACCATTATTATTTAATAATAGAAATTCACCTGCCGATACTCTTGTAGGGTCATCATATCTGGTAAATTCACATGTTGCTGTAATAAAAACAGGTAATCTATTAATATTATCAAAACTATTAATATCAGCTAATTCTAAAATTCTTTCCGAAGCCCATCCAACTTCACCTCCGTGTCCAACATAATTTACAATAAGTACTCCGTCTTGAATTGTTTTAATAAGGTCTTCTTGAGCTTGTGGATAACGTTGAGATCCTAACGATAATGATTGTTGATAAGAGTCTAAATAAATTTTGTTTATATTAAAATGTGGATGTAACGAATCAACTTTCTCAGCTAATGCATCTGCATGAATAATCAAGCTTGATTCCCAGCCTGCATCAGCATCATCTGCAACAAAACTTATTTTATTTTTCCATTCTCCTCTAGAGGATATAGAATTATAGTTAATAAGTTTATCAACATATGCCTCTGCATCATTTACATTTTGAACAGGGATTCGCCCCACTCCAATATCAATAGAATTTTGGCTGATTGTATTATTAAGTCCACCATTCCAACCACCCTCACCATCATCAAGCACAACAAAATAATCATCAGTACAGTAAGAAGCTTCTATACTTGAAGAAACTGTAGATTGGTAAGTAGGAACATAGTTTGAAGATTCATATAACTGGTTTTTATAATCAAATGAAGCATCTCCAAATAATAGTAAATTTTTTGGTATTTGGTCTACCGTTTCTGATCTATCATAAAACATTTTCATCATATTTCTTATTGCACTCACATCCTGTGATCCAGTACTAAACTCATTATAAACCTGCTCAGTTGTTAATAATAAAACATTTTCATCATTATTATCTTTGTGAAAATTAGCTAAACGAGTTGCAGCATTAATAAATTTAGGATGAGTGACAATAACATAGTCAGGAATAGATGAACCGTGAATATTTTGATTAGATACTGGACCATAAAAGGATGGTGTAAAGGCAATATTTGAATTACCAAAAACTAAAAATTCTTTTAAAACAGAAGTATTTGTTTTGAAAGCACCATAAAGTTCATCCCAAGCTAATAATTGCTTTTTTACATTTAAAGGGTCTGTCACATCCCAGATAGTAAAATTCAAATTACTATTAATTCTGAAGAACTGAAAATCTGTCAATACACCGGATCCAACTGTCTTAGTATCACGGAATAAAAAATGTGATGATGAATTAATATTAAAATCATTACTTCTTCCTTGTAAGATAAAATAATCTAGCCAAGCTAAAGCTGAAGTATTACCATTATTATTAAAACTAAATGAAATGTCAGAACTATTAGAGACTAGAAATTGATCTTCATATAAAATACTTTTATAATAATCAGATGAAGTTGGTGATACAGTTGGCATATTGATTGAAGCAATATTTGTATTACCATTACTAATGTCAAATTGTGTTAAAATAGAAGATCTTGCCGCAAGGCTTACTGTTATAAGCAAACTATCTACACTCCATGTTCCAATAGGGGTTTCGAAATCTTGACTATAATCAAAACTAAAAGACTCTCCAAACCACCTTCTTCCTGTATTCACTAAATTTACATTATCTTCCTCGTAAAAGAAATATTTATCATAGGTTTCTATTGGGCTATTATTCTCAGCATTTAGCACATAACTATGAGGTAAAGTTTCAATTCTCTTACCTTTATTATCGGTATTATATGATAAATAATAATATGTTGTATCCGTATATAAATTTTTAGTGTGCGAAAATTTATTTCCATCATAATCCCAAGTATGAGGACTTTGACCAAAAAATAAAATATAATCTTCTTGACCAAAAAAACTAGAATCATTACTGACAACCTGAATTGCTAACTCAGATAAATCATCTATTTCGATATCTCCTGACCCTGAAACAGGTAAAGCCTCTTTTAACATACCAGCTTTATTACCAAATATTTTTAAATAATCTGGATTAATACTATTAATGTCTAGACCAATAGAGTTTAAAAAATTGCCATCAATTTTATGCAAACCAGATTTTACGACCCCAAGCTTATACCATATGCCTGCTTCTAACACAGAGGAAGATTTCATATTATTAGAAGGAACTCTTCTAGAATTAACATTGCTTTCAATAATTTGAATACTAAAATCTAAAACCTTTTCAACTAAACCACTTTGTTTTCTAAATGGGACCAAATAAAAAATTACATAATTTTGTTTTTTTTCAGTAGTAACATAATAATTAAACCGCACCTCACTAGTCAATTCTTCTTTTTCAATCATATTTAAATCGGAATTGGAAACAATTTCATAATTTAAATTTTTTAAAATTATTTCAACATTATTTGAGCATACTGGAATCTTTTCGACATAGATATTATTCAAACTTATTGATGTATCTTGAATGGAATTTTTAAAATCTAATCTATTTAATAAAGAATCTGTCTCTGTACAAATATTGTGTTCTGACCAATAAATAGTTCTTGCTTCTTGAGAAAAACAAACAAAAAACAAACAAAAGAAAAAAACTAAACAATACAAATACTTACCCATAGAATATAAAATTATATTAAATCTAATATAAATAACGAATCCTGAAGGGTTTAATTATAAATAATATAATTAAACATCAAATATCAATATGTTATTTGTGCTTTTATAAAAAAATTATTGTATAATTGTTCGTTCTGTTGTACATTATAATAATATGAAATTCATCTTCAAATTCTTTTTTATTATTCTCCTGTTTATCTCCTCTTTGAGAGTAACTGCACAAGATCCTCATTTTTCTCAATTTTATGCAAATCCTATGTATCTTAATCCTGCATATACAGGAATTAATTTTTGCCCGACCTGGGTAGTAAATTATCGTAATCAATGGCCAGCTCTTCCAGGCGATTATGTTACGTATAATAGTTCTTTTGACTTTGGACTAAATGAAATCCATGGAGGTTTAGGCTTAATCGCATTACACGACAATGCTGGTAGTGGAGTTATGACAACTAATAAAATTTCACTTCTTTATTCATATCATAGCAGATTATCTAGCACAACAGGACTTTATGCTGGATTTCAATTTACCTACTTTCAAAGAAAATTAAACACAAATCATTTCTTTGGCGACCAAATTGACGAATTATATGGCTTTATATATCCGACATTTGACCCACTTTCTGCTGAAGAATATTTTAATGTCAACTACACTGATTTATCTGCTGGAATTTTATTAACTCAAGACAGATACTGGCTAGGCTTTGCAGCACACCATCTGACTGAACCTAATTATGCATTCTTAGACTCATATAATGAAGGTAAATTGCCTATGAAGATCACAGTACACGGAGGTTCTAAAATTGTGGTGGAAGATTTAGGTTGGTTTAACAACACATTTCTTTCAAGATTTACCACACTAACACCACATTTTGTTTTTCAAAAACAAGCAGAATCTGAGCAAATAAACATTGGAGGACTACTTTCAGGCGATCATTTAGGTGTAGGCCTTGGTTACCGAAGAGGATTTAATAATTCAGATGCCTTGATAATATTATTAGGCTATGAAACAACTCAAAATTCTTCTACAGCTTTCTTTCAGGGTCTTAAAATTGGATATAGTTATGATTTAACCATATCTAAACTTGGATTATCATCAGGGGGTGCTCATGAAATATCTTTACGAATGCAATTACCTTGTATTTATATATCTCCTTCACAAAATACCATTCCTTGTCCAAAATTTTAATATAAAATACTATTCCTTATCTAAAATTTTAATATATTAGTTCAAAATTATTTAGAGCTACTATCGTTGTAGAATACTATAATCATATAAAATATCTTTAAAATTATGAAGTTATTAACAAATTGGAAGGGACTCTTTTCTATATCTATCGCACTAACACTTATCAGTTCATGTGGAATGCCTGAAGCTGAAGATTTCTCAACAACTACAGGTTGGGCAATGAATTGGCAACAAAACGGAGGATTTGATGCTAAATTAAAAAATGGATCATCAGAGGATTACAAAT
>CEQM01028467.1_pt1 | contig 11948 bp, 10 predicted proteins | sample 531111 | NCBI WGS metagenome assembly CEQM01 (sample SAMEA2621278, study PRJEB7988) | marine metagenome | biome: marine biome (ENVO:00000447); feature: deep chlorophyll maximum layer (ENVO:xxxxxxxx); material: "saline water (ENVO:00002010), including plankton (ENVO:xxxxxxxx)" | depth 120 m
TTGTCGTGTGACTTCCTCTGAAGAAAAAGTGCCTTTTCTTATGCCAGAAGCGACCTCGATCAACGTAAGATCCGATAAATCTTTCCCCTTATTCATCTGTCTGACCCACGATACTTTACTTCGTTTAGAATTCTTAAGAAATCTGCTGGCTCATCATTGAAATCTAAACCCAAAGAAGCTGAGTCAGCGAGCGCCTCTATCGGATTAAGCATATCTGCCAAACCAGTATAATCTTTTTGCGAAACCTTGTGATGATGTAACCGTTCAAACATTTCTTCCAAAAATGTTTCTTGATAGGTCAGTTGCTTATTGTGTGGTGTCATATTTTTCTCCTACATCATCCAAGTTTAATATCCAGCTTTTGTTTATGGTAAATAAGTTCCGCCATTCACATGATAGACTTGGCCAGTAACCATAGCTGCATGATCGGAACACAAAAATAAAGCCATGTCTGCAATCTCTTCTGGTTTCACAATTCGTCCAAGGGGACTCAACTCAGCTCTTTCTGATATTTCTTTTTCAGTCATTCCATATCTCGGTTGGGCAGTGTCAGTTAATCCAGGAGCAACAGCATTTACTCGAATATTTTTATTCGCTAATTCTAATGCCGCCGAACGTGTTAAGCCAACAATTCCAGATTTACTTGAACAGTAATGAGTACCCAACGGGGAATTCCCACTTATAGCTTGGGATGCCAGATTAATGATGCACCCTGATGACTTACTTTTTACCATGGCTCGCGCTGCCGCTTGACTACAAAAGAATGTACCCTTCAGATTTATATCAAGCACAAAATCCCAATCTTCTTCTTCCATATCTAAAAATGACACCCTGGGAAACATGCCTGCATTATTTATTAAAATATCAATGCCACCAAGAGACGAGACTGTCTCATCGACAATACCTCGTGCATCTGAAACAATCGAAACATCTCCTTTAGTCAGAAGAACTTTATTACCAAACTGACTAACTGATTTAGCAACGGAATTGGCTTTTTCCTCGTTATCATGCCAATTGATTGCAACATCCGCACCCACTTTTGCAAAAGCAATGGCCATACTTTCACCAATACCCTGCTGGGCGCCCGTTACAAGCACAACTTTATTCTTGAAATTCATAATCATCCTCCAAACCTTATCTTGAAACTTAATATTTTGTGATTATTTGATTTCTGAAAATTGTGGTCTTTTCATTGAAAAATTTGAAAACAACCACTTTAACGATCAAGGGTTTTACGATCTGCTATATCATGCCTTTGCAAAATTTCTGGTCTTTCGGCCGGACATCCATAACCTCCGCCACCAGCTGTTTGAACTAAAATTTGATCTCCGATCTCTAAGGTTTCAACAGTTTTCGATTTTATAACGATTTCTTTTCCATCACGTCGCTTAATTTTTGAATACGCTTTCCCGCCGGGTTCACCTCCCATAAGGCCTCTCGCGGGGTGACTATGTCTTTCACCTCGATGCGTAAAAACAACAGTTCCATGGAGGATTTCATATTCACGAATAAGACCTAACCCTCCCCTGAACTTACCTGCTCCACCTGATCCAGTACTTAATTCTGTTTTATGAACTCTAATTGGAACATCCATTTCAAGAGCTTCCACAGGCAAATTCATGCAGTTCGTGCCGTCCGTTTCTATAACATCTACACCGTCCATACCCTCACTAGCACCACTACCTGAAGCGATTAATTCTCCAACGACGTAACGACTTCCATCAACTCTTTCTCCTCCGAATGCCAGAAGAAGCATTTCTCCGGCGGCGTCAGCTGGTGCACGGTCTGGCAAAAATTGCCCTAATGCACTCGTTATACAGCCTGCCACCCTCTTCATTGTCGAAGTTCGGGCGTTTACTGGTGCCGGCTCCTCTGGGTTAACTATACTTTTGGGCGGAAGTATTAATTTTATAGGCCTAAAGCACCCGCCATTAGTAGGAATACTTGGATCCGTCATAGCATGAACAGCAAAATAGGCAGCGGCATATGCTCCCGACGGCATAAGGTTAAATGGGCCACGCACCTGTTGGCTAGTGCCTGAGAAATCAATATGTACTGAGTCTCCTTGAACTAATACAGATACTTCTATTTTTATGGGTGTATCTAAATCAATCCCATCATTATCGAGATAATCAACATAAGAGTGAGAGCCATCTGGTAACGTTTGAATTGCCTGACGTGTCATCAATTCGCTACGATTAAGAAGATCAGAAAAAATGCTTTTTAATGTCTCTACACCATAACGATTTTCTAAATCACATAGACGACGTCTTCCTATTTCACATGCGGCAATTTGCGCATTTAGGTCACCCTGAAAACTATCAGGAAGACGGACATTCAACTTTAGAAGTTTAAGCAAAGTATCATTAATTATTCCCTTACTAGAATATTTTAAGGGAGGAATTCGAATACCTTCCTGGAAAATCTCCGTTGCATTTGTAGGAACAGAGCCCGGGGACATACCTCCAATATCCTGATGATGGGTCATCGCTGCACTGAAGGCAATCAATTTGCCTCCTGAAAAAACTGGCATCACAAGGGCTATATCGGGCAAGTGTGTTCCACCCATGTAGGGGTCGTTCATAATATAAATATCCCCATCATCCATTCCATCTAATCTGAATTCCTCAATGATTTTCTTAACCATTGGAATTAATGTTGCGAGGTGAAACGGAAGTGCTATTGCCTGAGCTAATGTTTCACCATCAACAGTAAATAAGCTAGCAGATGCATCGAGCCCTTCTTTTACTATGGGAGAAAAAGAACTCCTAAACAGTGTGGATTGCATTTCATTTGCTATACCCTCTAGTTTATTACGGACCACCTCTGCCGTTATAGGGTCCGATTTGTCTGTTTTGAGTTGCACCATTACTCTTTGCCTATCCGCTCTAACAACAACATTGAATCCTCTAATACACAGGCAGCCCATCCTTCAGGAATCCATGTTGTGGTATCGATTTGATCAATAACGGCCGGACCCATAATCTCTTGTCCTCTAGTCAAATTTGATCGATCATAGACATTAGTTTCGATGAATCCTGAATTGGCATCACATAGAATTTGACGAGTTTCTTTAACAGAACGTTCACTTGACAGTTGAGCTTGTCCCTTTTCTTCAAAAACGCGTGTTCTGTGTATAGCACGAAGGTTAACTATTCTGACGTTTCCTTCCACAGAGTGTCCATACACGCGATCATGTAAATTTAGAAAATCCCGATACACATTCTCAAGAGGACTTTCTGCTTCCAAATCAATAATAATTTCTAAATGATACCCTTGTCCTATATAGCAAATATCTAAGCTAAAGGAGATTTCTATATCTTTTAGTGATACACCTTCCTTTTTCATTAAACTATGTGCTTCAGCACTCAAAGCCTTCAAACCTGTGATAATCTCTGGTAACGAAACCTCCTTTAATGCTTTACCAAACGAGGTTGAAACCTCATGTTCAATTGGAGCACTCAACAGACCCGCAGCAGATAAAACACCAGGTTGTCTTGGAACCAAAACTTTTTGAATATTTAACTCACTCGCGAGCTCACATGCATGTAGAGGTCCGCCCCCACCTAATCCCATAAGAACAAAGTCTCGTGGGTCAAAACCCTGTTTTATTGAGACAAAACGAATTCCTTCAGCCATCTGTGAGTTCAGGACCCTATGAATACCAAGAGCAGCTTCCTCTACCGATAACGACAATGGGTTGGCAATTTTTTCTAAAATAATATTATAGGCTTTATCTACATCAAGGTTGAATCGGCCGCCTGCAAAATATTCGGGATCTATCAATCCTAATACCAATGATGCATCTGTAACCGTTGGCTCGACACCGCCTCGGCCATAACAAGCAGGTCCGGGTTCAGAACCAGCTGACTGAGGGCCTACCTTTAATCCTCCTGCTTTATCCAACCAGGCAATACTTCCCCCGCCTGAACCAATAGCATTTACATCCACCATGGGCACACGAACCAAATACTTGTCAATGACACCCTCTTGTCTAATAAGTGGCTTAGCATCGCTGATAAGCGCTATATCACAGCTTGTGCCGCCGATATCAACGGTAATGAGGTCTTTAAAATTATTTATTTTTCCTTCTGACAGAGCGCCCATAACACCCCCTGCAGGTCCAGACAAAAATAAACGCACTGGCCTTATTCTTGCTGTCTCTGCCCCAGCTAACCCGCCACGGGACTGCATAATTTGTAGGCTAGCACCTACTTTTTCATCCTCTAACGCGTTAGATAGATTGGATAAATATTGATCAACAGTGGGTTTGATGTATGCATCAAATGCAGTTACTACAGTGCGCTCATATTCCCTGAATACGGGATCAACCTCACTTGAGAGTGAAACAAGTATATCTGGATAATTGTCGAGTATAATTTCTCTAATGCGCCTCTCATGTAAAGGGTTCATGAAAGAAAAGAGAAGGGCAACGGCCACTGAACTGACTTTTTGGGTTCGTAAACTTTTTAAGGCCTTTAAAACACTAGCCTCGTCTAATGGTGTAATTATTTCACCATCTGGCCCGACTCTTTCTATTACACCAAAACGTCTTCGGCCTGGAGCCAGAAAAACTGGCGTTTCTGGTTCTAATCGGACACTATACATTTGTTGACGCATCTGGCGTCCAATTTCTAAAACATCCCTAAATCCAGAGGTAGTAATCAACCCCACAGTCGCGCCTTTTCTTTCAAGGACAGCGTTGGTCGCTACAGTCGTCCCATGAGCGAATAACTCTATTTGGGATGGATCTACATTATGATTTTCTATGAGTTCAACAACGCCTTTAATCACCGCTTGGCTTGGATCGCGTGGAGTACTTGGTATCTTAAAACCTAAGCGACGACCATCAGACAACTGACAAGAAAAATCAGTAAATGTTCCTCCAACATCTACGCCAATCTTTTGTTTATTCGTGCTCACTCAACGGACCTTAAAAAATTTAGGTGTTCAATTATGAAGGTAATATTTTTTATTTATTATTTACCATAAGCATTTATAAAATTACCCCATATGGAGTTTTTATTTTTTGGACATCGTAAGCTGAACAGCGTTACCTAAATAAAACTTTCATCTTAAACAGGATTAAAAACAACAATGATCTTCAGTAATTAAACCAACTAAATCTCATGGTTTAATCAATTAAGGATAGAAACCTCAATTAAAACTCATTGATTCCTTAAGTTGAGGAAACTCGTCTAACATCTCATCAAAAAGTATATTAATTCTCTCATGATTATTTGTATTTTCCTTATTTCCTATTTCTGCAAACAAGCGGTGCTTTATGAAGAACCTCCAATGCACTGGTGCTGCCGCTAATATTTGTGTCAGCAAATCGTAGTTTTCTCTAGTCCAAACAAGCTCAAATTCTGTTCGACCTTTTCCATAATCGAAAAAGCTTTTATCTGTAGAATTTCTAACTAACATTGATTGCCTAAGAGTATTCGTTTTAGTTTGGTCAATAAAACCGTCAGTGAAAATAACACCATATAGTTGCTCAGCACTTTCCCTCGACACAAACCCCCGATCGACATCTTGTTGCACTAAAGCTGGATTTCTTTTTAATGGATCGCCCCATCCTCCCGCTCCACCGGACGCGACATGAATGATATCCCCAGGGCCGATCGTTAAAAAATCGAGGTTACCAAGATCTCTTTCCTTATCAGTTCCGGGGTTTAGTAAAAAATAGGATAAGCTTCCAGCCCCTCCCCCTTGCACCCCCCAAGAAGTAAATCGCGTTCGGTCCATATTCCTGGCGGTGATCTTTGTATTAGGCGCTAATGCTTCAAACCACATCTCAATCGCTGTTCCTCCGCGATGTTGCCCTGCCCCACCAGACCCTGGCGCTAACCCGTATCTGTGAATTTTAATTGGGACTTCAACTTCATTTATTTCAACAGGAGTATTCTTGAGGAAGGAGGAATTTGCACCCGATCCTTCCGTTCCATCACCAAACGGGCTTCCACCCGCACCACCAATAATCGGCCCGACGGACGCCACAACTCGTCTACCACTTCTATTATCAATAGTATTCACATTCATAATAGGGCCACCACTAGCTGGACAAGCGGGTAAAAGGTCTGGGGCCGCTTGAACAAAAGCCCCAAACACTAGTCCCATCAGCCGCTGCACAGATAATGTTCGAAGTCCAACGGCAGCAGGAAAATGCGGATTAATGACCGTTCCCTCCGGTAGGATTGAATTCGCCATCCGACAAACTCCTGCATTTAAGAAAAGCTTATTATCAAGCGCATAAAGCACATAAATCACGCCTACCATTAAGAGGGCATGTCTCTCTTGACCTCCGGTGGGAATGTTGATTGAGCTTTCTATCTGGGGATCACTTCCGGTAAAATCTAACATAATAGTATCATTTTTTATGACTAAATTCAGCGCTAACCGACAGGGAAAACCATCCTCTGAGTCCTCGTCCATGTAATCAGCAAAAAAGTATTCCCCATCGGGGAGGTTTTTAACAATCGCTCTAGCCTGTGCCTCCGCATAATCCAAAAGATCTAATATTCCAGCTTTAAAAACATCTATACCAAATTTAGCAATCATTTCATGAACACGTCGCTCGCCCGTATTCAAGGATGCAAACTGTGCTTTTAAATCACCCCAATTTTGTTCAGGCATTCTTACATTGGCCAACATAATATCGACTAATTCCTGGTTGATTTCTCCCTTCTTCACAACTTTTGAGGGAGGGATCCTTATTCCTTCTTGATGGATCTCTGATAAGGTACGGGAAATGCTCGCAGGAACAGCACCGCCAACGTCAGTGTTGTGGATATGCCCAACAACGAAACAAACTAATTCGTTATTATGAAATACCGGCTTCCAACAATGCATGTCAGGAGAATGCGTCGCAACATGACCACTGTAAGGATCATTTGTCATGCATATATCGCCTTCGTCATACTCATCGATCATTTCAATTACGGTTTTATAATTTAATCCGACGAACCAAGTCACACCAAGCTCCACAGGAGCCGCAAAAGTCTCCCCGTCAGGTGTGGTCAGGCCTGTTGTGAAATCCTCTGTTTCTTTAACAAAAGTTGAGTGCGCTGTTCGGTGCAGGGTATACGCCATACTTTCTGCAGCTGCACGACAGTGATTTTTAAGAATCTCTAAAGTAACCTTATCAATAGCCATTATTCAGTTACCCTTTCGATAATAAGGTTTCCATATCCATCAACGAGAACATCAAATCCCGAAGGCACACAAGTGGTACAATCGTCTTGTATGATGACAGCCGGCCCCAATATCTTATCGCCAGCCCTCATTTCGGAACGCTTATATATTTTTCCTGGATTGGTATTACCATTTTCAAAAACCGTAATTTCTTGAGTTGGCTGAACCGCTGATATTTTTTTATCAAACGGTTTGAATTCAGGTTTTTTAGGCTCTCCCATTATGACCATTCTCAGGTTTATAACCTGAATTTCCGCTTTTTTATCTGAGTGTTCGTAGATTTTCTCATGCGCAACATGAAATGCATCAGCTATTTTATTGATATTACCGCCTTCAATCCACTGCGCTTCAAGATTGGTATCGATTTCGTACGACTGTCCTCGATACCGCAGGTCGGCTGATGGCTTCATTGTGACGGCACCCTCAAACCCCTGATCTTCTCTTATCCAGTGCATCGCCTCACGAGCTAATTCACCAAAACCCTGCTGAATATCGCCAATGTTTCCTGGACTTAAATCAAGGTAGATCGTTTTAATGAAATCATTCTTAATATCAGCCACCAATCCTCCAAATGCGCTCAGAACTCCTGGGACAAGAGGAACCACAACATTCTTCATTGAAAGTTCCTCCGCCAACCAACATGCGAGCATCGGGCCAGCCCCCCCAAATGCAATTAGCGATAGGTCTCTTGGGTCAATTCCCTGACGGGAAACCAATTTACTAATTTCTAAATACATACCAGAGATGGCAATCCTAATAATTGATTCTGCCGCTGCTTCAGTGGTCATTGATAATGAATCCGCCAATGGAGTTATTGCTTCTCTAGAACGCTCTATCTGTATATCCACTGCACTGTAACCAAGTGCTGCGTTGCCAAGAAACCCCAGCAAGACCAACGCGTCAGTAATTGTGGGTTTGGTACCTCCACGCCCATAACAAGCGGGTCCAGGGGTGGAACCAGCGCTCTCTGGTCCAACCTTTAAAACGCCCTGATCATCTACCCAAGCTACTGATCCGCCGCCTTCCCCAATGGAAGTGACAGATACACTTGGGATATAAACCGGAAACTCTCCTATCATTTCTCCCGCACCAAATTGAGGGTTACCATCCACAATAATGGCGACATCAGCGCTCGTTCCTCCAATATCTAAGCTCATACACATTGAGGATTCTATTTGCTTGGCAATACTCGCCGCCCCCATTACACCAGAAGCTGTACCTGACAGAAGCATTTGGGCACAATCCGTTTTCCCTCGTTCTGCGGTCATTACACCACCATTCGATTTAGTGATCATTGGTTCGGCCTCTACTCCTGCGGCCTTTAGTGCAGATTGCAGGGAACTGAGGTAAAATTCGACTTTTGGCTGTACATATCCAGAAACTGTCGCTGTTACAGTGCGTTCGTATTCGCGAATGACTGGCCATATATCACTAGCCAAAATCACACTTATATCTGGTGCTTCCAGCCTAATTATTTCAGAAATCCATTTTTCATGATCTGGGTTTCTATAGGAGTGAAGTAACGAAATTACGATTGCTTCTCCACCCAAACGCTTAACTTTAGATATAGCGTCACGAACACTTTTCTCATCGACAGGAATGTCGACATCACCATTTGATAGAATTCGCTCTCGTATTCCAAATACTTTTTCACGGGTGACAAGTGGCTCCGGTCGACCACTATACAAATCATATGGATCAGGCATTTTTAGTCTTGCGACTTCAAGCACATCCTCAAAGTTTTCGGTGGTAAATAAACATAATTTAACACCTTTTCTCTGTATTACAGTATTTACTCCAACGGTAGTACCATGGGTGAAATATGAGATACTTGAGGGAGAGATATCATAGTTGTTTGAAATTATATTTAAGCCAGTCGTAACTTCTGCCCCTGGTTCGTCTGGACGCGACAAGACTTTTAATGTTTTAAGTAGCCCCGTTTCTTCATGAAAAACACAAAAGTCAGTAAAGGTGCCGCCTATATCAACACCCACTCGATAACCCATATTTAAATCCTCAAAAGATTATTTTGATATAGTACTCGATCAAAATTTCAAATTAAATTATTCTATTCCACAGAGGCATGCTCTTTACAATATGCTGCAATTTGCGCATGTGTCCCAAACCACACATCCTTAAACGATTTAATATACTCTATTAATTCTTCCAATATAGTAATCCTTGATCGGTGCCCCGAGATATGCGGGTGTAGAGTAAGCAAAAAGAGGCCACGTTCTTTGTACGCACCATCAAATTCAGCTTTAAAAATTTCCAGCACCGACGATGGAGGCGTATACGGACGCACCGATGTGAATCTATCCATATTGAAATAAGGATGATCATCCCGTATCCACTCTACTGGTAACTCTACGATTCCAGTTTCTTCACCATCCTCTAATAGTTCATAGGGTTCATCATCAGCCATCAACGAAGAGTCATATAATAAACCCATTTCACGACAAATTGATAAGGTATTCTGGCTAAAATCCCAACTTGGCGTTCGCATGCCTACTGGTTTAAATCCGCTGACAGCCTCTAACACATCTGCCGAACGCAGCATCAGCTCTCGTTCATCGCTATATGAAAGTTCACTATTCAACTCGTGGATCCATCCATGGATACCGATTTCATGCCCCTCGTCCGCTAAAGCCCTCTGTTCTTCCGGATGTATTTTTGCAACAACGGCTGGCACAAAAAATGATGCTGGAACACTGTATCTGAAGAGAACTTCTCTAATTCTTGGAATAGCCACTCGCCCGCCATACTGTCCTTGGGAGAGCCTGCCAGGGGAGTCATCTGCCCATCTCAAAGTCGTAGTTTCATGATCTGAGTCAAAAGAGAGAGCGACAGCTACCCGAGCCCCATTTTTCCATTGTTTTGGTTTGAGACTTCTGCCCGCACGCACTTTATCAATGATTTTTTGCCATTTACTATCTTCCCAACTCCAAGACGCTTCGCCACTTGTTTTATCCGTGTTGGATTTAGTTACCATAGTCCGTTCCTATGCAGGTTTAGCAAAACATTAAAATCAAATGGTCGCAATTATCTATTGCTTACTGATAACTGTCTATAGCTGGCAACCAGAAATGTGAAGCCAGTTCCCAAAACCGTCTGGATATTCCGTAGAAAACAAAACTAATCGAGAGTTAAATATCTTTAAAAATCACTCTATTTTTTCTTTGTTACAAAATAAGATTGGGTAACAATAGATTAAAACATTTTGGAGATAACGATGCCCAAACTTCGACACATTGCATTAGCTACAAAAGACCCCGAGGCTACGGCTGCGTTTTACTGCAAAGCCTTTGATTTTAAAGAAGTGGGACGTGTCGGTGACCGTGATGATCCGGATAATGGTCTAGCTTGGGGCATTTATCTTAGTGATGGCACTCTAAATTTAGCAGTTTTGAATTTTAAAAATGTTGACCAATTAGGAAAAGGGCTTGATTACGTCGGCATTCACCATTTTGGTGTCCTTGTCGAAGATCTCGACAAAACGCTCGGTAAACTCGATGATTTGGGAGCACCTTGCATCCTTGAACAAGATCCAAATTCAACAGAACAATTTTACGAAACAAAATTCAAAGGTCCTGACGACGTTGTTTTTGACGTATCTGAGCACGCGTGGATAGGGGCAGCTACCGCAGAAGAAAAAGAAATTGATCTTGATGCACTTCTTGCAGCCGAATGATGTTTGAAAATGCAAAACGTGAAGTTTGATTTAAAATGAGCATAGAATTTTGCAATCCCAAAAACGTTCCAATGCCTGCAGCGGGCTACAGCAACCTCGCTATTATTCCTGCTAACAGACGCCTTCTTGTTCTTGCGGGTCAAATCGGAAACACTATGAATGGCGATATTCTCAATGGAATAGAGGCTCAATACCATCAGGCGCTTGATAATATTAATTCAATTGTTTTATCCGAAGGGGGCACATTCAAGGACGTAGCACGAATAACAATCTTTTTAACTGAAAAGCCTGACAACGCACTTATCAAGAAATCAAATAAACACTACTTTTCAGAGCAACCTCCCGCCATGAGCTGGATTTATGTATCGGAATTATTCCGCTCAGATGTGAAAGTAGAAATCGAGGCCATAGCTGCAGTAAATTAAAATATCGAATAGAATTTTATCCCTTGTAACAGGAGACAGATGGGTGAACGAAGACAAGAAAAAATTAACTGTTCCAGACTTAATTCAAAGAAAGAAAGATCAACAAAGAGTAGTTATGGTAGCAGCGCCCGATTTTTTAATGGCGCAATGGGCTGAAAGGGCCGGCATAGACTTTATTGGTATCGGCGACTCTTTAGGCATGACGTTATATGGACATCCCACGACGCTACCTATGACAGTAGATATGATGATAGAGCATACCAAGGCAGTCAGAAGAGGGGCACCAAACACCTTAACAGTAACCGCAATGCCCTTCGGGTCCTATCCAACACCAGATGTCGCTGTTCATAATGCGCTAAGGCTAATGAAAGAAGGCGAGGCAGAAATAGTTAAGATGCAAGGAGGAAGAGAAAAGTTTGAAATCATAAAAGCAATAGCAGATTCTGGGGTTCCGGTAATGAGCCATGTTGGCATGTGCCCGCACTTTGTAAATTCTTATGGAGGCTTTAAATTACAAGGAAAAACTGCCCAAGACGCTTTAACCATTATCGATAATGCCAAAGCAATTCAAGAGGCTGGAGCGATCGGCATGGAGGTTGAGGCAGTTCCACCTCAGGTTGGCCAGGCCGTATAGGATG
>CEQM01135709.1_pt1 | contig 11938 bp, 7 predicted proteins | sample 531111 | NCBI WGS metagenome assembly CEQM01 (sample SAMEA2621278, study PRJEB7988) | marine metagenome | biome: marine biome (ENVO:00000447); feature: deep chlorophyll maximum layer (ENVO:xxxxxxxx); material: "saline water (ENVO:00002010), including plankton (ENVO:xxxxxxxx)" | depth 120 m
CTTTTCTAATTGCATTTTCACTAATTCCTCCCCATGATAACATGCCAACCAAATCTGAAACTCCAGCAGATGCAATATAAGTTCTATATGACCCTGGATTAATTTTTTTTGAATCCATATCTAACATTGTCATTTTATCTTTTGAGTTATTTATAAATAACTCATAATCTTCTTGATTCCAATGTGTGCCAGCATATGTTTCCTTTACCATTTTTTTAAGAGGATTAATAAGAGAATAGTCCAATGAAAATGTTTGGGTGGAAAACCAATTTTTTTGACCTGCGCTATTTGAATTTCCAACAAAAACATCTCCTGATGCCCATATTCCAGTTAAATCAACACCTTGCATAACAGGCAAAAGAGAATCAATTGAATCTTTTGAAGATAAAAGACTCCCTTCATATTCCTCATCAAGTGATCCATAATCTTTAGGTAAAACGCATAGAGGGTCTTCTGGTAACGAATCAATATTAGTACGCAATACATCTAAATGACTCATGGCTAATTTAATATCTTTTTCAAGGTTCCGTTGTAAAGTAAAAGATATTCCTATTTTTCGATTATTTTTTATAAGCTCAATCCCAAAAGATGCATCACTGACAGTGCCAATCTGTCGAACTTTCGCATTATTAATACGAATAAATTCACTATTCTCACCATTAATAGATAGCATAAGATGCTCATCTGGATTAATATTATTCATTATTTTCTCTGATATATTAAAAAAATATTCTTTCATAAAATCTCCTTAAGCTCCACCAAATACTTGAATATCATTAAACAGACAAGTTGGTGATGCATGACCCACTCTAATAACTTGATTAGGTTCACCTTTTCCACAATTTGGAGTACCATGGACCTCAAATGTAGATTGATCTCCTACCATTGCAAGACTATTCCAAAATGGAACAGTAATCGCTCTATAATTAGGGTCTCGTAGGGTTTTTGTTATTTTACCATTCTCAATTAGCTTTCCATACTCTGATCCAAATTGAAATTTGTTTCTGTAATCATCAATTGACCAAGATCTATTAGTTTCCATATATACACCATACTCAATAGATGAGATAATATCATCAAAACTAGAAACTCCTGGTTCAAGATTAAGATTAGCCATTCTATCAATAGGAGCTCTGTTCCATGAACAAGATCTAAAATTTGCAACTGCAGGGATATTACTTCTAGCTTGACTTTCAAGTGCTCCTAGCCCCCGTATTAAGACACCATCTTTAATAAGATGTTCTTTGCTTGCCTTAAAACCTCCATCATCAAACCCGTAAGAAGCCATCTCATTCGATATTGTAGGATCAAAAGTTACATTCATAATATCAGATCCATATTTTAGATTTCCAAAATCTTTCAAATCTACAAAACTCCAACCCGCATAATTTCTTTCATCACCTAAAATTCTATCAATTTCAAGCGCATGCCCAATACTTTCATGTATTTGTAGCATCATTTGATCTGGGGCTAGTACCAATGACATTGTACCTGTCGGACATTGGTCAGCTTCAACTAATTCTATAACCTGAGATGAAACTTTATCACACCTTTGTTTAACTAAATCTAAATTAAACCTTTCAAGACCCATTTGATTACCAGATCTACCATCAGTTCGAGTCTGGATGATATTGCCATCTTTAGCAGTTGCAGAATAATCAGAACCTACAATATTCATTTTTTGACTAATATCACTACCATTTGAACAAGCATAATTTATAGTAGTTTCAACAAGCATAGCCATTGCTGTGACAGATATTATTCGCTCATCAATTTTCAACCAATCATTAGCCTTCATTAAAATATCATTTATTTCTCCTACGCTTAATGTATCAAAGGGAAGTTCCAATGGAGTTTCATATGAGCCATTAGATTTAGGCCTTACATTATTATCAAAAGAAAAAACAGAATGTGAAGAAGCTTTAGATGCACTATCAAATGCTAACTTTGCAGCTTTATTAATCCCTTCAAAACTAAGATCAGAAGTACCAGAATAACCAAATTGTCCATTTTTAAGAACTTCAACCATAACACCATGGTCAATTGAAGTTTCATTAGAAAGAGGATTTTTATCTCTTATCGCATGATATGTAGTGTTTTCTTTATACTCTCTTAAACCTACCCAGTCTGCATTTATATCTAAACGACTAATTATATCTTTTAAATTCATAATATTATCCTTGAAAGTTAGCTAAATATAATTATTAAATAACTTTATAGGCTATTCGTTTTTAATCTTTCTAGAATTAAAAAGAAATTATTAAGTTAAGGCCATTCCAGATTTTATCTATTTAATTAGGAGATGTTATGTTAGTTTATTTTAAAATAAGTGTTATATCTATACTTTTGCTACTTCAAATTGGTTGTGATGGCGGGGATAAGAAAGTATATAAAAAATTTGATACATCTAAAACGTATAATGATAAAGATAAAGCTTTATCAGATTCAAAAGAAGATGGCGGATATGGGTTTGAAAGTATTGCAAAGAAAAATGGATGGAATACTAATTTATCTCCAAATATATCCGGAGATCCAAATGCTGTAAAAGGCGATACTCTTCGATTTCTAGCTGGTATGGTTTTTCCTAATACCCTTAGAGCTTTTGGTAAAGAAACTCGTTCGCAATTAAATAGTCTTATTGAAGGACTTATTTATGAACCTTTGTTAAGTTTTGATTCAGAAACATTTAAGCTTGAGCCAGCACTTGCTACTCACTGGAAAGTTGAAAATGATTCATTAACTTTTTTATTTAGAATTGATCCTCGTGCAAGATTTTCTGATGGAAGAGAAGTGACCGCTGAAGATGTAGTTGCTACCTATAATATACTTGTTGATGAAGGTCATGGAGACCCAAATGTTTACACTTTCTGGACTGAAAAGTTTAATACTCCTATTGCAAAAAGCAAATATATTGTTAGTGTTAAAGCCAAAAAAACAGAGTGGAGAAATTTATATAGTTTTTCAGGGATAACCGTATATCCATCTTATTATTTAAATAAAATTGATGGCACAACTTATATTGATAAATATCAATTTGAGATGATGCCTGGATCTGGTCCTTATACACTTAACAATCAAAGAACTACTCAAGAGAATAATGGATTAGTGGTCCTTGACAGAAAGTTAGATTATTGGGCTCTACAACATCCAAGGAACACCGGGCTATATAACTATGATGTTCTTGAATTTATTTTCATTAATGATGAGACCCAAGAAGTAGAACGATTTTTTGCAGGTGACTATGACACCTATATGGTTTCAAGAGCGCAATGGTGGGCAGAAAAATTTGTCGCTTCAGAATATAAGGAAATTGAAAGAGGTTTAATCCAAAGAAAAAAATTCATCAATTTTCTTCCAGCAGGAGTTGGTGGGCTTGCATTTAATACTTTAGAAGCTCCATTTGATGATGTTAAAGTTCGAAAAGCATTCTGTCACTTATGGGATGTAGAAAAACTTATGGATAAATTATTTTATCATGAGTATGTAAGAAAAAATTCATGGTTTCCTAGAAGCAAGTACGCTAACCCTAATAACCCTACACAAGATTTTAATCCTGAATTAGCATTATCTCTACTGGCTGAAGCGGGGTGGACAAAAAAACCTGGAGATAAGCTTCTGTCAAAAGATGGAGAGTTTTTTGAAATTGAAAACTTTTACATAAGTCAAGGCTGGGATCGTATATTCAATCCATTAGTAAAAGATCTTGAAGAAGTAGGAATAAAAATCAATCTAGTAGTCCTTCAAAATACATTTGAAAAACTTATGGATAGAAAATTTCAAGTCCAATTTGCAGGTTGGACAGGTTCTTTACTACCTAGTCCAGAAGGGATGTTGCATTCAAAATTTTCTGAGAAATTAGATGTGACGAATGTAACAGGGATGGCTAATCCAGAGATTGATAAATTGATTGAAGATTATAATACTAATTGGAGTATGGATGAACGTGTTAAAATTCTTCAAAAAATTGATGAAATAGCATCAAAAGAATACCATTGGGCTTTTGGATGGGGTGCTCCTTATGGATATCGCTGTCTGAATTGGGATAAATTTGGCATGCCAGAGCATGGAATTGGTTATAGTGGAAATTGGTTGTCACCAATAACATACTGGTGGATAGACCCTGAAAAAAAACAACGATTAATCGATGCCAGAAAAACATCTAATGCAACAATTCCTATTGAAAATGAAGTTGTTGATTATTGGGATAACTTAAAAAAATAATATGTTTCAATACGTTATAAGAAGATTACTTTTAATGATTCCGACGTTTATTGGAATTACATTTATGGTATTTTTCATTCTTCAGATTGCTCCAGATGGTCCATTTGAAAGAGCTGTAAAACAGCTTAAAAATGCAAATGCTGGTTCAGAAAGTGGAATATCTATGAGCTCTGATGTCACTGGTGATAGCTCAGAGTTAACACCAGAACTACTTGAAAAGCTAAGAATGCAATATGGACTTGACAAACCAATTGTTGTTAGATATTTAATATGGCTCGGAGTTTTCCCAAAAGAATATAAAAGCAAAAGCATTGAAATGGGAAAATCATTTAGAGAATCTGTTGACAATGTAAGTGTATCTAAATTTCAAAATTACTTACTGCAAAGATATGTTAGAGTTGATATTGATGATAACGAAGAATATCAAATTATAGAGACTGGTGTTGGATTAGAATTTGAATTACCAAATATCAATCAACTTAAAATAGATGATAATTTTAATCGCGAAAAATATATTCATTTTCAAAATGAATATCAAGAACTCCCTTCAAATCCTAATATGATAGAAACCTGGTACTTTTCAGATTGGAAAGTAAAAAAAATGAATACAGAAAAAAATACGGTAATTCTTACTAAAAGAAAGTTCAATGGAATTCTTCAGGGATTTTTAGGATATTCTGATAAGAAAGGTAAAAATGTATCTACCTTAATTGCTGAAAGATTACATATATCCGCATTTTTTGGATTAACATCTTTATTCTTAGGGTATTTAGTATGTATTCCACTGGGAATTATGAAAGCTCTTAAGCATGGACAAAAATTTGATGTGATATCTAGTATTATTGTTTTCGTGGGCTATTCAATACCAGGATATGCCTTAGGAGTACTTTTACTTTCATATTTTGGTGGAGATGTTTTCCCATTGCATGGATGGAGATCAGCTAATTTCTCTGAACTATCATTACTTGGTAAAATTAAAGATCAATTACATCATGCCTTTTTACCTATTATATGCTATATGGTAGGAAGCTTTGCAACAATGACGGTGTTAATGAAAAATTCATTAATGGAAAATTTAAGCCAAGATTATGTCCGAACAGCATTTGCAAAAGGTCTATCAGAAAAAAGAGTTATTTTTTTCCATGCTGTACGAAATTCATTAATTCCTTTGGCAACAGGTATAGGATCGGCAATTGGAGTAGTCCTTGCAGGTAGCTATCTAATTGAAAAAACATTTGGAATCGATGGAATAGGACTATTAGGGTTTTATGCTTTAATTGATAAAGACTATAATATAATGATGGGGTTCCTGGTTATTGGAGTTATTATAAGACTTGTAGGAAATTTGATATCAGATTTAACATATGCTTTAATTGACCCGAGAATTAGATTTAAATAATGAAAAATAAAAATCATATATCAGAATCTATACTGCAAAAACGAATTAAAAGATTTAAATCTATTAAGCGTGGTTATTATTCATTAATAATATTAATTGGTTTATATGCTATGTCGATATGTGCTCCATTATTCTTTAATAGTAAAGCTATTATTGTTAAATATAATGATCAATATTATTTCCCATTAATTAATTCAATTATCAGTTATGATAATTTAGAAGCAAAAGATTTAGGGCAATTTGAAATTAAAGGGAAAAAGAAATATGGTCAACCTCATTATAGATTATTAAAAAAACAATATGAAGAAGAAAATAATGGTAATTGGGTTCTTCTTACTTTGTATCCTTATAATCCATATGAGGAAGTTATATCTGAAAAAGATGAGCAATTCACAGACGAAAATAATAATGGAAAATGGGATAAGGGTGAGTCATTCATAGATGAAAATAATAATGGTCTTTTTGATAAATATAAATATACAAATTTCCCTAATGGACAACATCTTCTTGGTACAGATAATCAAGGAAGAGATGTATTATCAAGACTGATATATGGATTTAATATATCTATGACATTTGCAATTGTTGTATGGGCATGTTCCTATTTCTTAGGAATTATAATTGGAGGTATGCTTGGCTATTTTGGTGGTAGGATTGATCTCCTAGGGTTAAGAGTTATTGAATTATATAGCTCAATCCCATTTTTATTTTTATTAATGATTTTAGCAACATTCATAAAACCAACAGTTTATATATTGGCTTTAATGTATGTAGTTTTAACAGGATGGATTGGAATTACATGGTATATAAGAGGAGAATTTTTAAGAGAAAAATCAAAAGATTATGTTTCAGCCGCAGTCTCAATGGGGCAAAGTCACTGGAATGTAATGTTTAAGCATATTCTACCAAACTCTCTTACTCCAATTATCACCTTTGCACCATTTGCAATAATAGGTTATATAGGTTCATTAGTAGCTCTTGATTATTTGGGGTTTGGTCTGCAACCACCAACTCCTAGTTGGGGTGAGCTTATATCTCAAGGAAGAACCAATCTTCAGTATTGGCATCTAATAGTGGCACCCCTAACCGCATTAGGTGGAACATTATTTTTAATTACATTTATTGGAGAAGCTATCAGAGAAGCATTTGATCCAAAAGTACATTCACGGTTAAGGTAATGAGCAAAGAAAAGTTAATAGAAATAAAAGATTTACATACTCACTTTTTTACAGAAGCTGGTACAGCGAAAGCTGTTGATGGTGTTTCTTTTGATATTTATAAAGGAGAAGTCTTAGGAATTGTAGGTGAATCTGGTTCAGGAAAATCTGTAACATCCTTATCTATTAATCGATTAATACCAGACCCCCCGGGAAAAATTATATCTGGAGAAATTATCTATAATGGAATAAATCTATTAGATTTATCATATGATGAAATGAGAAATTATAGAGGGAAAGATATCTCAATGATATTTCAAGAACCAATGACATCATTAAATCCAGTTCTTAAAATATCTGTACAAATGAACGAAGTAATTATTAGACATTTAGGCCTATCTGAAGAAGAGGCAACTAAAAAAAGTATTGATATGCTTGAAGCTGTAGGAATACCTGATCCCGAGCAAAGAATTAATGAATATCCTCATCAATTCTCAGGAGGAATGCGACAAAGAGTAATGATTGCCATGTCACTTTTATGTAATCCAGCCTTATTAATTGCAGATGAGCCTACTACTGCATTAGATGTTACAATACAAGCGCAAATACTCGATTTAATGATTGAACTCAAAGAGAAGAGAGAAGGTGCAGCTATACTTTTAATTACTCATGATTTAGCTGTAATTGCAGAGACCTGTGATCGAGTTATCGTTATGTATGGAGGTAAAATACAAGAAATAGCAACAGTTGACGAACTCTTTAAAAACCCTTTACATCCATATACAAAAGCATTAATGGATTCTATTCCTAAGATGAATCAAAAAGTAGATAGGCTAAAAGCTCTTAAGGGAATGGTTCCATCTATATTAGAAATGGGTGATGGATGTAAATTATGCTCGAGATTTAATCCAGAAGATTGTGCATGTGGAGGGACGAAAGAAGAACCTGAACTTGTTGAATTTATTCCTGGTCATTTTGTTAGGTGTAATCCAAAGGTATTAGATAATGAGTAATGATAAAGAAATATTAAAAATTAATAATTTAAATGTTGAATTTCCTTTATTTGGAGGAATATTACAAAGAGAAGTATCTCATGTCCATGCTGTTAAGAATTTAAATCTTACTGTAAATCAAGGAGAAACTATTGGAATAGTAGGTGAGTCCGGATCTGGAAAATCAACCCTAGGTAAAGCTATACTAAATGTATTAAAAATAACAGCTCCTGATGTAAGAGTAACAGGTGAAATTTTACTTAATGATAATGGAAACTATGTAGATTTACTTAAACTGAATAGAAAAGATATTATACAATATAGACCTCAAATTCAGATGATTTTTCAAGATCCATTTTCATCTTTAAATCCTAGAATGATTGTTCAAGATATAATTAAAGAACCTATGGATATCCATACATCTCTAAATGATCAGCAAAAAAATGAAAAAGTTGGCTGGCTTATGGAGAAAGTTGGTTTGTCTTCTGAACAAGCAACAAGATATCCTCATGAATTTTCAGGTGGCCAAAGACAACGAATAGGTATTGCAAGATCTTTAGCAACTGAACCTCGTGTAATTATTGCAGATGAACCTGTTTCTGCTTTGGATGTATCAATACAAGCACAAGTAATAAATCTTATGATGGATCTTCAAGATGAATTTAATCTAACTATACTATTTATAGCTCATGACTTATCTGTGGTAAATCATATATCATCAGAAATAGCGGTTATGTATTTGGGTGAAGTTGTAGAATATAATAAAACAAAAGAAATTTTTAATAACCCACAACATCAATATACAAAAACTCTTCTTGCTGCTATCCCGCAACCCAATCCTGATGGTAGAGATGAGCGTATAAAAAAACGGCAAGAACTTAAGTCATAAATATTATGTCATCTGGACATATTATAAAATCATCTGATATAATTGATTCAGAAACTCAAAAATTAATTGATAATTTTTTATCAAAATCTACACCACCTACCATAATAGAAATTTCAGATTTTCTAATTAAAGATTTATTAATTGATATTACAACAGATCAAGATATTGTTAGTGGCTATGATCATGATTGGTCGAATTTAAAAGGTTCTGCAATAGCATTATGTAGGCCAAAAGATAGATTAGAATGTGCAATTATCATGAGAATCTGTTTTAAGCTCAATATTAATATGACTATATCTGCAGGAAGAACAAATTTAACTGGTAGTGCAACTCCTAATGGAGGAATTATCATTTCGATTATTAATTTAAATAGTATTGGTAATATCAATTACATAAACAATACAATAGAATCAAGCCCTGGTGTATATCTAGAAGATTTAAGAAATCATATTATTCGAAAATCAAAAAATAAATTAGAGTTTCCAGTAGATCCTACTAGTAGAAAAGAGGCTATGGTTGGTGGAACAATTTCATGTAATGCATCTGGCTTTATTCCTGGAGAAAAAGGAGCAATGCGATATTGGATAGATAGCATAGATTTGCTACTACCAAGTGGAGAAATAATTAAAATAAATAGAGGAAATCATATAAGCCATAATGGAGAATTTATTATAAAGAAGCCAGACAAATCAGAGCTTGCAATTAAAGTTCCTACTTATAATAGAGTTAATTTAAAGAATGCTAGCGGTCCTTTTTCCTCTTCAAATGGTAGTATGGATTTTATAGATCTTATTATTGGAAGTGAGGGGATTTTTGGATGTATTACTAACGCAACATTAAAACTTAAAAATAAACCTACTGACTATTTAAATCTTTTTATAAAATTAAAAAATGAGGATCAAGCTTTTGAATTTTATTCGTATATCAGCGATTATCTATATGGGGATATGAGCAAACTATCTGGATTTGAATATTTTGGAGAAAATTGTTTATCATATATGAATCATCATGAATATCTATTTGATGAAGAATATAATGTTGGAGTTTATATACAAATCCCTATTTATAATGAAAAAATAGATGATATGATTGGAGATTGGTATGAAGTCTTAATGAAATTCAAATATATTAAACAAGATAATCAAATTTTATCTTTAAATGAACCCCGTAATTGGAAAACATTTTTTGAAGCAAGACACTCTATCCCAGCAAATGCCCTACATCAATCTAGAGAAAGTAAGACAGCAAGTATTATTACAGATACCATCGTACCACCATCTGTATTTAATCAATTTATAAAAGAAACACACAAATTAATTAAAAGACATAAAATAGATTATTTACTATTTGGGCATCTTGGTGATTGCCATTTACATTTTCATTTAATTCCAAATCAACAAAATGAAGATGAAGCAATAAGTTGCTATCATAAAATTATACAAATATCCTCAAAATTAGGGGGAGTTTATTCAGCAGAGCATGGAACTGGAAAAAGAAAACAACAAGACTTTATAGATTGTTATGGTGACAATGCAGTTAAGCAAATTATAATGTGTAAAGAAGGTTTTGATCCAAATTTCTTACTAAATAATGGCAATGTTGTTAAAAAATAAAAAACATACTAATAATATTAGATATATATAACTCCCTGAAAAAATAATTATAGTAAATATCTCATAAAGAAATATTATTTCATTAAAATCATTTTTCCAGATATAGAAATATTTTCTGACTGAAGAGTATACACATACAATCCTGCAGACATATCACTAGCATCCCAAATAACATCATGATATCCGCTACTTATATTATCATCTAATAGTGTAGATACTAATCTACCATTAATATCAAATATACTAACTTTAACATGTCCATCATATGGAGCAGTAAATGAAATTGTTGTACTAGGATTAAATGGGTTCGGATAATTCTGAATTAAAGCATATTCACTTGGAATTGAACTACTCATATAATTTAATGATATATTATATATCTCATTATTTTGCCATTCAGGGTAATTAATAGAAATATCATGTGATTTTCCATTTGAATCAATCCAAACAAATTTTGGAACATCTCCATTATTACAATAACCCACTGAATATGCACTACCATCAGATCCCATAACAGGTATGTCAGTATAATCACCATTCCACTGCCTTGACCCAACAATAATATTATCATTATAAGCAACAATCCAATCACCATGCTGAATATTAAAATCTACATCTTCAATAAAATAAAATGCCTGTTGAGTAGATTGATTAAATTCATATGGGCTACTAACAAAATTATTATTACTAGCATATGATCTATTGGAAGTATTACTTAAATCATAACTAAATTCAAAGGCACCATCAACCTTCGCCCAATATCCTTTTGTACCTTCAAGCTCTGATAAACTTCCAACCCAACCAAGCACTGGATTAGGACTTGCTGCAACACCCTCTCCAATTATACCTGTAAAATATCCTTCTACCTCATCAGGAAGAGCATCTGCAATAGCTACAGAACCAGGAATTGGAAATGAAATCAAATTAGCTCCATAATGTAAATCATAAACAAGAGATGGGTCTGTTGGAATTGCATCAGTTAATTCTAAACTAATAGCATCATCTAATTTAATCCAATAACCAGAATATCGCTCAATTTCAGATAAACTACCTACCCATCCTAGTACCGGATTGGGACTTGCTGCAACACCTTCTCCAATAACTCCAGTTACAGCATCTCCAAGTGATTCCATAACACTAGCCAATGAAACATCTTCAGGAAGAGCATGGAAGCTGACAAGATTAGCTCCATAATGCATAGGTATAGAGTATGAAACAGTTAATTCTAAAACTCCATTAAGTATATCAACATCATAAAAACCAAAATTTGTCCATGCTAAATCTGCAGATGTTTCAGGAACTGCATCATATATTAAATCTTCAGAAGCATCATATATCTTAAATGTTGGAATATCTCCAGAATTTAAATAGCCAGAAGTATACTCTGCTCCATCATCTCCCATTGCAGGTATAGTAGTTAATGTTCCTGGAGCAGCTGGTCCCTGCCATGCATAATGACCAACACAAATATCTCCATTAAAAACAGCGATAAAATCAACTCCAACCTCAAGAGGTTCTCCCTCTATGTTAGCATCAAAAATATAATAAAATGCTTGTAAGGTAGATTGAAAAAAGGAAAAATCATCTGGTGCTTGAGATGGATATTCACATGTTCCATCGTCATTTGTTGCATCTGGATTATAGTTATCTGCACTATCATCTGTACA
>CEQM01013039.1_pt1 | contig 11927 bp, 10 predicted proteins | sample 531111 | NCBI WGS metagenome assembly CEQM01 (sample SAMEA2621278, study PRJEB7988) | marine metagenome | biome: marine biome (ENVO:00000447); feature: deep chlorophyll maximum layer (ENVO:xxxxxxxx); material: "saline water (ENVO:00002010), including plankton (ENVO:xxxxxxxx)" | depth 120 m
AGGTAAATTGCAGACGCGTAAGTGGCAAGATCAACAAGGCCAAGATAAATACACCACTGAAATTATCGTAGACCAAATGCAAATGCTTGGCGGTCGCGGCGGTGAAGGCGGTGGCGGTAACGGTGGTTACCAACGTCCTCAGAACAACCAAGGTGGTTACAACCAGGCGCCAGCACAAGGCGGTTATAACCAAGCGCCACAGCAAGGTGGTGGCCAGCAGGGCGGCTACAACTCAAACCAAGGTGGCGGCTACAATCAAGCGCCTCAAGGTGGCAATCAAGGTCAGCCAAAGAACCCACCAATGGCTGAGCCAGATTTTGACTTCGACGATGACATTCCGTTTTAGACAAAGACAAAATATCAAATGTTGAAAAATAATCTTAAAAGCCGCTTTTTAGCGGCTTTTTTAGTTTTATTAGAAAATTAATGTTGAAAAGTTTAAAATATTCACTATATTACTTTATAACAAATATAAATGTTTATTAGTGGGTGTTCATGAAAGTTGCTGTAAAGAAATTTAAAAGTGGAGAGCGCTACGCCTTTTTATTAGGAGAAGATGGCGTTCCCGATTTTTGGGTCACTCATTTTGTTACGCAAAAACTGCGAATGACTAAAGCTGCAACATCAATTGAGCAATACCTGAAAGACATTAAACATTTGAAACGCTGGGAGGAGATTAACGGTAGGGATCTGCTTGAGGAAATATATAACGGTAAAGTACCTAACCTTGATGATATTAATAAACTTAAAGAGCACTGCTCATATCAGGCTAAAGTGGTTAAAGATAAACCAGCAAGTAACGTGGTCGATATGGGAAAGTTTTATTTATCAAAATCACAAGACAAACCGACTATTAGTAAATCTCAATATATATCCCGTATAGCTCACATTGCAGAGTTTCTTCACTTTATAGGGCAAGAAAGAGTCAAGTATAAGCCAGCAGCCGCAGAACTTTTTGAGGCGCTGGATAAGATGAAAACTCGACTTAAGAGTGGTAAGCCAAAAGGAAAATCGAAGAAAGTTTCCTTAGATAAGTCTGGTATTCCAGATGATGTATTTGATGACTTTGTTGAGGTAGCTAAGCCTGATTCACATTACAACCCGTTTAAAAACCCAGTTATCAAGTTTAGAAACTATCTCATTGTTCAAGTTTTGTATGAAACAGGATTTAGATGTGCTGAGTTATTAGCGCTTCGAATTAGCGATATTGGAACAGATATTGACAATCCAACATTGTCAGTTGTTAGAAGACATGACAGTAAGGATGATCCTAGGGTAAAAGAGCCAACAGCAAAGACCCTCGGCAGAGCGGTTTCTATTACAAAAGAGCTTAGAGACTTACTAAACACTTATATCAAGATTCATCGTGCTGATACAAAAGTAGCGAAAACACACCCATTTATTTTTGTTTCTCACAAAGATAAGGAGGGACATTACCAGTCTGGACAACCGCTCATTCAACAAACAATTAACGATATATTTAAAAGCATTAAAGGTGTGAACCCTGAGCGTTTCTGGGCTATTACACCTCATTCTTATAGACATTATTTTAATGATCAACTGTCAGATCAGGTTGATGAGGAAAGAAGGGCTGTCAGGCAAGAAGTAAAACGATTGGAACAGGCGGGGCTGCATCAAGCTGCAAAGCAATATGCAGACGAAAATAAGATTACAAAGCAGCGAGAGCTGGAGATAAGAGCCGAATTAAATGGACATTCATCTCTTAAATCAGGTGAGATTTATCTCAAGCGAACTGCAAGAAAACAGGCGCAAAGGATACGCCAAAGAATGCAATCGCGGATGAAGCACAAAACAGACGGGGACTATCATGGTAGCTAAAGCAAAAAAATTACACGGCTCAAAAAGCGCTAGAACAAAGTCGGATAAGCGATACAGTAAAGCTAACTATGAATTTGATGTGTATGACGATCTTTGGCAATTAGATGCAAATAAGTCGTTGAATTTTGAGTTGCTCGCTTCGCTAAATTTAGATCCTAAGTTCGAAAGTAATTTTCGGTTAGCATTAGCTGATTATGCATGTGAATTTTCATCTTCTTATACAGATAATCTGTTTCGATATTGTCGGTGGTTCTTCGCTGTTGGCGTTACGGGCAAAATAAATGAAGAACATGTAATAAATTACAAGGCAACACTAACCAAAAGCACAGAGTATAAGCTGGGTTACATTCGTGCATTCTTATTAGACTGGCACGACAAGGAAATCAAAGGAGTTGATAAAAAAACGGTTGAGTTGCTTAACTCACTTAAACTGTCTGGCAATGAAAAAGGAAAAGCCGTAGCTTTAGGTTGCCCTTTCAGCGGTGCCTATTCATTTGAAGAACAAACAGCATTTATAAACTGGTACGTGGATGCCTTTACTGAAAGGCTGATCTCGTTGATTGATTACGCCTTTATCATGGCACTACAACAAACGGGTGCTCGTCCTGTGCAACTCACGTATCTCTACTATAGAGATTTAATAACAAGGGTTGAAGAAGGTGTTGAACACTTTGATTTACAGCTTCCAAATGCCAAAAAACGTGATGAGCATTTTAGAGGCTCTTTTCAAATCAAGAAGGATTCTGGTGAAGATTTAATGCTAGTGCTAAAAACACAGGCAAATCAATCCATCAATGCTGTTGAAACACAATTCGATATTAAATTGACATCTAGACAAAAGAACCAAATTCCTATTTTCCTCAATACACGAGAAACGTCTAAACTCGCTAGTTTTGATGAATTTGAACAGCTACAACAAAAAACGCCTGACTTATTATGTTTACGAACAAAAATTGGAAATCCATCAGTTGATGAAATAATCAGGCGCTTGTCTCGACTTTGCCCTTTAAAAACAACACGGATTAAGTTAGATGATGGGTTTGGTGACCTGCATATCAATCCAAGGAGATTCCGCTATACCCATGCGACCAATATGGCAATGCTAGGTGCAAGTGACTATGCAATAGCCGAAGAACTAGGCCAGTCAGATACCCAGCAAGTCAAAGTTTATACAGAGTTCAACGAAGAAATGGCTGACAGAATTGATGAAGCGCTTGCAGCGGATCTTACGCCATTGGCGCAAGCATTTTCAGGAACTTTGATAGATGGTGAAAAAGACGCAATTCGAGCTAATGATCCTCGCAGTCGAATCAACAACAACGATGGCAATCCTGTCGGAAGCTGTGGAAAGTTTGGCTTTTGTGCTAATGGCACAATTCATTGTTACACCTGCAATAAATTCCAACCTTGGTTAAATGCACCTCATACAGAAGTTCTGAAAAGTGTCATTACTGAGCGTGATCGTAAGCGTAAGATGGGTGCAAGTGAGTTTGTATTGCAAGGTCATAATCGCAGTATTGATGCAATCAAAGTCGTTATTCAAAAGTGTCATGTTAGAAAGCAAGAGCTGGAAAAAGAAGGAGCGTTAAATGTCTAATGTATTGGTATTTACACCGAAGCATAAACTTGATTTCCAGAAAAACTACGCGGAGTTCATAGCATTTGCAAAAAACGATTTAACGCTTTTTGAGGATGTTGACTTTGAAAGCCCTAGCGGAATTCAAAAGGGATGGGAATGTGATAAGTGGTCTTGGAATACAGCAAGAGGAAAGAAATTAACCATCGTATTTGGTAACAGCGAAAATCATTCGAAATATACACCATTTAAGCAGCCATTTGCTGACTTTGCCAAAGCCTATGTACGATACCAACAGTCGCTCAATCACAAAGACTCAGTTATGTGGGCCTCTTCATTGGTATGGCTTCACAATGCATTAGAAGAAAATGCGACTCAAAATGGTAGAGTAGCCATTGATATTATGTACCTCAATAACACGGTAATTAATCGTGTGGAAGAGCAGATTAAGAACAGCGGATTGAGTGCTGGAGGCAAGCGCAATATTGGCCTGTCATTTGAAAAAATATTGAAGTTTATTAAGGACAAGCGATTCAAACTAGATTTACAAGAGTGGTCAAATCCTTTCCCTCGTCCATCCGATTCCAGAATTAAACTTGATGAAGACAGTCGTAAAGAAGAAGTGGAGAAATGTCCTTCTGACTATCAAATGCTTCAAGTGGCGGATGCCTTTCATAAAGCTAAAACACCTCGTCAAAAATACTTCACCAGTCTATGTGTAATGTTGATGTGTCAGCCAAGCAGAAATACAGAACTTAATGGTTTAACAATAAACTCACTACAAAGAAGTGAAAAGGGACGTTTATATCTAATGTGGCATCCTGCAAAAGGAGGAGATCCCGTCAAAAAATGGGTGCCTAAACTACTAGAGGATGTCGTACAGCAGGCATTTGACAGACTCATTGATATTTCTGCTCCCGCCAGATCTGCTGCGAAATTTGCTTATGAAAATCCCAATGTTTTTATGGTACATGAACACTGCATTACACCTGCTGATTTTCCGCAAGATAAACCATTAACGTATAATCAATTTGCAAAAGCAATGTGCTTTAAAACTGGTCTGGATTCAAACGGAACACAGATGAGTTGGACACATAATGGTTCAATAAAATGGTTACGTAACTTAATAAACCAAATCAATCATGTGTCAGACTGGAAAAAGGATTTATTGAATGGGTGTAAAGTTTCGCAGGACAACGAAATACTGACCAAACACACTCATAACCCTACAGGGATTAGTATCAAATTCCCTAGTTATAGAGATCTACGCTCTGTTGTTGATCAAAAATATAAAACAAAAGACTTTCCCAATTATGGTGATGTGAAGCTTTGGGATTGCATTACCTTAGTTCGCGAGAATGAGTTTCACAAAGAGTTTGATGTTAAGCCGTTTTCTTGGGTAATGGTCGGTCATGGAGCTGTGAGTGATGCTATGGGTTCAGATCGCCCTTCAGGAGAAGAAACAATCGAGTCAATCTTTGATGAATTGGCAATCACAGACGAAGATGGCACGCGGTTACAATTGAATACACACCAACCTCGGCATTGGTTGAATACTAAATTGAAACTGGCTGGTGAAGAAGATTGGTTGATTGCCAAGTGGTCAGGTCGAGCGGATATAGAACAAAATAAAGCTTACGATGGTAGAACTCAAGAGCAAAAGTCACGGTTAACCAAGCGTATAGGCCATGTTGCAAATGGTGAAGGTGTCATGACGGTTGCTCAAGCTAATCAGTTTCTATCGCCATACACATCAGAGTCGCCACCTCCTGCAATTGTGTTGCATGATTTAGGCTTACCAGTCTCTCTCAAGTCACTTGGGATTAATCGCTCAGGTGTCGCTCAGTTCACAGGGTTAGGTTACTGTGTTCACAATTATGCAGAAAGCCCGTGTGTTAAAAATGGCGATTGTGCGGTCTGTAGCGACCATGAATGCCTTAAGGGACTGCCAAACACTCTAGAAGAGCTTAAAAACCTTGAAAAGCTTAATGAGGAGCAATTAGAGGATGCAATCGTTAAAGCAGGAGATAAAGTTTTCGGTGCTGATCGTTGGGTAACTGCCTCAGGCTTTAGGTTATCAAAGATTAAAACCATTATTGCTATGATGGAAGATCCAAACAGACCGGATGGTACACCCATCAGAATTCCTGACGAATTAGACCCTTCCCCTGTTAAACGTTCACTCAATAATGATGAGCAAAATGTTATACCAATCTTCGACCTTACTGCCTTGGCACTATCTGATATGGAGGAGTCATAATGGCTTTTGTAACAGACAACAAAGAAACGATTCTAGCGATCATTGATGGTTGGAGCGGTAAACTTACATATGATCTTCTTTCAGAAAGGCTTCAATCAGAATTGGGCTTAAAACGTCCCCCATCGAGACACACTTACACAAAGCATGATGAAATAAAACATGCATTTGACCTAAAGAAAGAAGAGCTTAGATCTAAAAAATCTGCTGCAATCGAAGAAGCCAAGTCGCTATTTGATAGCTCTGATAAATTAAGCCAACTATTGGAAAACTTGGACAATGATGATGCAACTATTGCCGAACTTATAAAGCGAGTTGAAAAGCTTGAAAACGAGAATGAAAGGCTAACCTCGGAGAACAACAGGTTAAGTACCCATAATGACATTTTGTTAGAAAGGTTTGCTAGATGGCAGCACAATCTTCAAAAGATGGATGGTGTTGATTTGAATAAGCTTGCTGTGACTATTGATAGTGGGCTACCAGCAAAGAGACGGGAGTAATCTATGGAGGAGCTAATGTGACTGCCAATGTGGAGCAGTCACAATTATCAGCGACATAGTGCAACTCTTATCGAGATTTCAATATCTTAGCACTGAATTTTGTTTTTGCGGTTGTATGGGCATCCGCAAGCATTGGTAATAACTCTTCGAATTTTGCGGATGACGGGTTAAGTATTTGCACCCAAGACATCCAACCATAAACAGGGTGGGGCATGAGTGTGTTCGCTTCGGTAAAATCGTGAGGACTTTGAATCACACCTCCCTTAGGGGGTCTTTTGGGGCGATCGCCAAATAACTCTTCGTACACTGTTTTTTTCAAAGCAAAACTTAATCTGAATACGCCTTCCCTATTCAGCCCAGATGCCTTATCGTTCTCCCCATCTTTTTCTTTCAAAGTGCAAAAGTAGATCCCATTAGGTAGGCGCTTTTCAGGATTGTAGAAAAGAGACGTTTCTCCCCAGCTTGCTTTTGGTGATAAGCCTTCAAACGAATCTGTTATTCTATTAATGATGTCTTTTGATTTCATTTAATTGATTCCGGCACATTTGATTGGTGACTAACCTTAAATTGATCCCATACATCTAAAGCCTACTTCTTTACACTCATATTTGAAGACCATCAATTATTTCAATATTGATACTGATTTCGTGATCTACTTCTAATAAGTTTTTCTGTCTGATAGCAGCCTTTATTGGAAGAAGATAAGAACATAATTTTGTGTCGTACCATAAAGACGTAGTCCATTTGTCAGAAGAAACAGTTACGTTGACTTTAAGTCGCCCCCAACTTGATTGAGAACAGCCATGCGCCATTTTGATGTGATCGGACAGAGAGCGGGGTAGTGTGACAAAGTACCAACCGCCCTTACCGCTATATCTCCATAAATTCGCATCAAAGTGATAGTTAATTTTCAGGTACCCCACCCATTTTTTCGTAGTACGAAAAAATCATAGATTGTTCATCCATCAATGCAAATACCTTCATTGCTTCTGGGTCTTGCATCGCTTTTTCACTTGCGGCTTTTGCTTGAGCTAAACTTGCCCATGTGATTAGGTCAAACCAACGTCCGTTTTCCTTGCTGTAATAAAACGTGCGTGACTTAAACCCCGGAAAAGTAGACGCAATATCATTCAAGCTCGCTATTGAATTTTGTTGAATGTCAAAAGGGACATCGTCTTTGTATTTAAAAGATACAATTTCAAAAACGTCTGCTTTGGTATTCATCGAAATGAATATAGCAACTAGCAGTATTATGTACTTCTTCATGATTTTTTCCTCTCTGTAGATTATTAACGTAAAGCATATAGTATAATGTGCCACTTTATGACACATTAAAGTTGGTGGGATCAAAAAAATGCCCAAGGGAAGCTTTCAAAATAAGAAACTCAGACAAGACGAGATAGTGAGTTGCTTGCGTTCCAGAAGTTACTGGACCACCGTGGATTTATGCAATCAAGTTGGCACTAGCCTTCGAACACTACGAAGAGATTTGGTTGAACTAAAAGAGATGGGTATTCCTATTGATTCAGATCGGGGAAGAGGTGGGGGAATTAGACTTGTTGGACGATGGGGACTTGGAAGATTACAAATGTCTTCAACCGAAGTTATTTCATTGCTTTTGGCACTTATCGTCGCAGAGCAACTCAAATCGCCAATTCTTATGGAGAATTTATCTTCAATAAGAAATCGTATTGCATCGGCATTTCCTTCCGAACAACAAATTAAAATCAACGAGTTGAGAGCGAGGATATTAGTTGGCAGCAAGGCATCCCAAAACGTATCACAGACATATACCATGCCAGATGAGACAATATTACCAGCAATATCTCAAGGCTTTATAGATTTAAAAAAGATCAAAATAAAATATGAATCTGAAGATAATGTAATAACGCATCGACTTATTGAACCCCAATTCATGCTTCTCAACTGGCCAATTTGGTACTTGGTTGCTTGGGATAATTTGAGGGAGGATGTTAGGGTGTTTCGAATTGACCGAGTCAAACACGCGGTATTGCAACGAGATGATTTCAGGTTAAAAAGCAGAAAACTACTAATTGGAGATGAACTAGACCCTTATTTTAATAGGTTATAACTTGTAGTAGTTCAGATTTTACTAGCGAATTTCTTTCAGATAAATACTCAACTGATCAAATCTAATCGGGCGCGATTGCAAAACTCGCTGCCCAAGCGACTTTCCAGAATATCATTTGCGCATTCAATTATCCATAGATTGCTATTTGTTACTAAACTAGCATGATTAAATTAGTTCATGAACTAAAAACTATTATAAATAATACGTTCATAGACTATTATAAATGTACTAAAGTTATACCTTAGGTTCACGTAAAGAGGCTGGAGATGGCGTTAATAGGGTATGCGAGGGTTAGCACGCAGGAGCAAGATCTTGAAGCTCAAGTTGCAGCATTAGAGCGTCATGGCTGCGAGAAGATATTCTCTGGCAAGCAAAGCGGTAACTCTTTGGATAATGTAAAAAAATTTGACGATCTTCTCGACTACATCCGTGAAGGAGATGTTGTATGCGTTACGAAGCTTGATCGTTTGGGCAGAAGCCTCAAAGGGATCATGACCGCAATAGATGGTATCCATTCAAAAGGTGCTGCTCTTACAACGCTTGATGGAGTTATTAACAGTGCGGATGATTCGCCTTTTGGAAAAGCTGTTCTTCATGTTATTGCCGTTTTTGCCGAATTAAACAAAAGCCTAATCATCAAAAATACGACTGAAGGCCGTGAGCGGGCTATTGCTCAGGGGAAGCATATGGGCAGGCCAAAGACTATTTCTGATTCGGATAGGGAAAAGATCCGAAAGTTAGTGCAATCAAAACAGAAGTCACAGAACCAACTCTCAAAGGAGTATGGCGTTAGCAGGACGACGATAAGACGCATCGTCGAGGGGAGTTAATATATGAGTAAAGAAAGAGGTCAACGTAACAGAGACTTATTCCTTGGCTGGGTGGCTGAAATGAAATCAAAAGAGTTGCCTAACTGGTTGGATTATTGGCATGGCGATACGTTAAGTCCCAAAAAAATTGCTGATGAGCTTGGTTTTGATTCCTCTGCATTTAAGGAAAAAAGAAATAAAAAGCTCTTTGATTTGTTGCAAGAACTTAAACAAGAACTTGCTACCTCCGGTGTGTACCAGCAACGTAAGAAAAACCTGCCTCTCGATAAGGAGATCATTGATGTATCGAAAGAAACTGACGAAGACATCAAAGATAGCGCTAAAGTCAGAGACCTAAAAAGAACAAACCGAAGACTACAAAACGAAAACGCTAAGTTAGCTGCCGAAGTTGCCAAGCTATCTGAATTTAAAGATGTACTGATTGAAATGGGCTTGTGGAAATGAAGAGTAGTGCTTATCTGGTAAGGATCACCAGAATATACCAGTACCACCCGGATAATGTCCGGCTGGGAGCTGTTTTTGTTAACCACAAAGCAGGTGCGCATCGTATTGAGATTCTGACTACTCAAGAAAAGTTAAATATTGATCCGAAAGTCGGGCAGCAATGGAAAATTCTCAAAGAGCAAAATTTCAGTATTAGGCAACAACAAGTAAGTACGGGTGGTTATGTTGATGTCTGGCGCTTTATGGAGCCGACACTGAAATGTGTTATGCCTGATAATAGCCTTGGCTTTGTAACTTTTTTAAGCACTGAGAAAACGTTTGAAGGCATAGGTAAGGTAAGCGCACAATTTCTTTGGAATGAATTTAGAAGCGATATATTTAACATACTTGAATGTGATAAATATGCGCCATACGAACAAGACCAGTCAATAACGAATTTTCAAGCTGTCAGGAATGTTCTGCTTGGTGATAAAGCCGTGCATGGATTATGGGCTGGCTATAAAGAGTATTCCAACTTAAAACACTCAGCTCAATTGGTTGAGTGGGAAATAGAAGCCCCTATCCAGCGGCAGTTATTCAGATTTGCAGATCAGGATGCGATCAATTTTCTTACGCAGAACCCATACCGCTTATTTTCACTGGGGATGCGATTTAACAAGGTAGACGCTATCGCTCAAAAACATTTCGGTATCAAACAGGATGATGAAGTCAGACTGGTAGCAATCGTTGAACAAGCATTGATATTATGGAGCGATCAAGGCAATACGGTTGCAGATTGGCAAGATATTGAATCGTATGTTTCTAAGCTGTTGAACAAAGACCAACGGCTAGTTGCAAGGGCAAGTGAGCTAGATGGCGATATCATAGGATTTGTTAAGCAAAACAACCAATATTATGTTTCAGGCAATTATATATTTGAGAAAACGATAGCCAAGCGTTTTGGTAACCTCAGAAAATCAAACAACCGTTGGTCGAGCGAGTTGGAAGATGCATTCAGGACCTCGTTCCCTGCCGATTGGCCCATTGAAAAAGCACAAGAACGTGCAGTAAGGACGGCATTAGTCAGTCACGTCTTTGCGCTAACTGGAGGAGCTGGAACAGGTAAAACAACGACTACTAAGCTTATTGTAAATGCTTATCAAAAATTAGGTTATACGATATACCCCGTTGCGTTATCTGGGAAGGCAGCCCGTAGGCTTCAACAATCAATCGGTAATGAAACGAAGACGATTGCAAAACTGTTACGAGAAACTGATCTTGATGAAGATAAGGCGGTACTGCTTGTGGATGAAGCCTCTATGTTGGATGCATATACCATGTGGCGTTTGGTTACTTTGTTTTCTGATAAGGTTCGAATCTTGTTAATTGGTGATCCTTATCAGCTTCCACCGATTAATGCGGGTTTCATTTTAAATGATGTCATTAAAAGCGGTGTAATAAACCATGTAGAACTTGATGTCGTGAAACGACAGGGAGCTGATAGTAGTGTGCCTGCATATTCCAATGCTATAAGGCACGGCATAATGCCAGAGTCATTAACTACCGCTGATATTACGTTCCATGAATCAACAGGTGATATTCTGCAAGACGCAGTAACTGCGTATTCTGAGTATAACAACGCCATGATAGTCGCTCCCACCAATAATACGGTAAGAAAAGCAAACATCATCCTGCAAGGTGTTGTGAATCCTAATAGCAAGCTTCTTGACCTTACGGATATGCCAATTACCAAAGGAAGCTACGATTTCAGGGAAAGTGACCCGATTGTCATTACCCTAACCAGTCATAAACACGATGTTCAGAATGGTACATTGGGGGTCATAAAGAGTGCTGAACCTACTGATGAATATGCTTGTGTAATTGAACTTGAAGACCTTGATGAAAAAGGTAACAAACGTGTGCTGAAAGTGGATTGGCAATTATTTGAATATATCGATCTTGCTTACTGCTTAACCTTACATAAATTGCAGGGGTCACAAGCTCCTAATGTGATTGTATTGCTTGAACGAGGAAGGCTGCTTGACCGTAGTTGGTTGTATACGGCTGTGACAAGAGCAGAAGATAAAGTGCATATTATTGGCAAGGAAACGGATTTTCGTTATGGTGTTCACAAACAAGGCGCAGTTGATACTCGCAAAACCGCCTTGGCAGAAATGTTGAAAAATGTTTAAACTTAACCGTAATTGGTGGAAAATAGCGCAGTTTATCTACATTGTTGTGTTTTAATGTTTAAAAGTAAATTAGGGTCACTTTGCAAAATCTATTGCTAGTAAAGGGTTTTGTTTCTGTACTGCCCCTGAATTTGTCTAGCTTGTCTTAGATAACCGTTCTAAGAAAAAACTGTTCACGTGTTGAAAATATTCTAAGAGCCGCTTTAATAGCGGCTCTT